>OMKS01003654.1_pt1 | contig 12089 bp, 7 predicted proteins | sample 1674721 | NCBI WGS metagenome assembly OMKS01 (sample SAMN06264996, study PRJEB25208) | sediment metagenome | isolation source: hot spring sediment | place: USA: California | collected 2014-09-02 | reverse complement strand
CTGAATTTCAGTGAAAATTCAAACAACCAGATCTTTGACGGCGGCCAGCTCATCGGCCCGCTCCAAACCGACAGCGCGAACTGGAATATAACGGACGTCCGCGATTCCGGAACGCTTGCCGCCGGCACAAAGTCGAATCTGATTGATGACTGGGGAATCAACATCGGTGTGTCGGTGACGTGGGAATCCAGTGTCGTCTATTGGAATCACGACGGCACAGCCGATGACGAGCACAAAATGTCCGTCGGGTATATTGATGACGGCGGCGATGGAATTAATATCGTCTTTGAGAACATTCCCTATGCCCGTTATCGTGTGTATGGATTGATTGCCACCGACCAGAATCAGGGCGCCGCCGGGGCGACTCCGCCGAACAGTTTCCCCGCGCGCAATTTTCAGGTCAACGGCCAGTGGGTTTTTGGCGGCGATGAGTCCACGACGGCAAGAGCCTACGGGACGATTACCAACAATTACGACGCCCATGGCGAATACTGGACAGAGATCGTGCCCGGCGAGGTGGTGGGCAACTATTGGACCTTTGAAACCAGCGGCTCGACGCTGACGATCCAGGGATTGACCCGCAACGGCGAACAGCGGGGGACCTTGACTGCGGTTATTATTGAGCAGGCTTCGCCGTATGTGGCTGTCAACCCGATCCCTGCGCCGGGCGAGGAACTGGTCAGTATCGATACGATTCTCAGTTGGGAACAAGCGGAAGCCGTCAGCGAAATGGGTATTACCTATGACGTCTATTTGGGCACGGAACCCAATACAATCGGATACCCGACGCCGGTGAAAGTAACCACCGACGATCCGGCGGACTTTTTCTATGATCCTGAAGGTCTGCTCAATGACACCACCTACTACTGGCGCGTCGATGCGGTTGAGCCGAACGATCCGTCGCCGGTCGTCCACACCGGTATTGAGTGGTGGTTTACGACGACGCCCGCCAAGGCGCTGATCCAAACCCATCCGGCCGGAGTCACCGTGCCCGCCGGCGGCGAAGCGGTGTTTTCCGTTACGGCGATCAACGCCGAAAGCTATCAGTGGTATAAAGACGGTCTCGCATTGAGCGACAGCGGCACGGTCAGCGGCGCGACAACCGCCACGTTGACTGTTTCCAATGTCCAATTGGCTGATGAAGGGTTCTATCATTGCGAGGTGGACAACGCACTGGAGACGCCGGATGCGTCGAATACGGCCCAATTGCTGACGGCTCGTCAGGTCGGCTGGTGGAAGCTGGACGGCGACTTGACGGATTCGATTGGGCAGCTTTACCCCGGTGCGCCGGCGTTCGACGGGGCCACGGATGATCCGAATTTTGTCGAGGGCATCGATAGTCAGGCGCTGGCCCTTTACGGCCAGCCGGAAGATGTTGTTGTGATGACCGACAGCGCGGAATTTTATAATTTCTATCCGCGGGGCTATTCCGTCAGTGCCTGGATCAAGACAACGCAGACCAGCCCGTGGGGCGCGTATGTGGCCAAACAGGCCCCAAGTCCCAATCGCGGTTTCATTCTGACGCACAATAACGTTGGGCAGGCGGTTCACACGCTGCGTCAGTCGTTCAACGATTTAGGCTCCAACTACAATATCGACGACGATGTGTGGCATTTGGTGCTCGGTACCTATGATGCGGCTACCGGCCAGGGCAGCGTCTATGTCAACGGCGTGCTTCGCAATCAGGCAACCAACACAAACGTACCGCAGCCCAGCCCGGCCGATTTGATCTTCGGAGCTGAACTGCCGGACGGGTCGGTGCCTTATATCGGGCTGCTGGATGATGTGCGCATCTGGAGTTATCCGCTGGATGCAGTCGATGCAGCCGAGCTGTATGTGAACTTTAAAGAGGACGAAAAGATTTGCGTCACCTATCCTGAATTTGACATTGCCGGTCCCGACGGCGTCGGCGAGGAATTCAGAGATTGCCGGGTGGACATTTATGACCTAATGGCTTTCGTGGAAACATGGCTGGAATGTGGTATCGTCCCGCTGTGTATTGAATGATAACGCATCGACGCCGATTTGACCGGCGTCGTGAACAGCCGACTCGTTTTTGAAGCGGCGCTGCGGCGTTTCGTGCAGGGACGTTGCAGCCCGCCTCAAACGGGTCAGAGGAAAGCGTTTTTTCGGATATCATGCCAATCCAAAGCCTTGCCGCATTGCTCATTGCACAACCAAACGGATTTGATTGGCTGAATGGGGATGTTTCTCAATCAAGGTGATTATTATGACAAACAAGACAAGTAAACAGGGGTTCACCCTCATCGAACTGCTGGTTGTCGTGGCAATTATTGCGCTGCTTTTATCGATCATTGTTCCTTCGCTTCGTTTGGCCAAGGAAAAGGCGCAGGACATTTCCTGTCGATCCAATATTCGTTCGCTCGGTCTGGCGCTGCGTCTGTATGCCGAAAAGACCGAAGGAAAGCTTTTCAGGTATAATCCCTCGACGCTGTATCTGCTCCAATTGGCCGACGAGATCGGCAATATTGATGATGTGCGGCTGTGTCCGTCAGTTCGGGCTGATACGCAACGGCAGTGGCACCAAGGCTCGCCGGTTCATGCGTGGCGCTGGCCGGTGGCCGGCAACGATGAGTATGGCGCGTATGCGTTGAATGGGTGGCTGTACAGTTATCCAGCCAGCTATGATTACAGTTGGGTTGAGTCCCGCGCCAATATCGATCAGTATGCATACCCCAATCTTTTGAGCACGCGCGGTCCGTCTTCGGTGCCGGTGTTTGTTGACAGTATGTGGCCGGATTTATGGCCCAAGCATACCGATACCGTTCAGGCTCATTTGGATATCGATTACCGCGGTTACAGCGCCGACCATCACGGCTCTGACGGCCCGGTTAATAATCATATGCGTCGAATGATGATCAATCGTCATCGAGGATCGGTGGGTATTTCGTTTCTGGACGGTCATGTCTCCAATAAAGGATTGGAATACTTGTGGTCGCCCAAGTGGCACAGACAGTTTATTCAGGATCACAACGAAAAACTCAGATCCGACGGCAGCAAAATTTTCAGAAATTAACAGCCGCACCCCTTAGTCGGACAAAGAGGCGGGATTTGCCGAAGGCATCTTGGCATCGGTTTCCCGGCGAAATGCCCTGAGTTTCTGAAAAAGGGCGTTGGTTTTATCCGGATACAGATCGGCAAGATTGCGACTTTCACCGATATCCTCGCGCAGATGATACAATTCAAGCGTGTTGGTCTCAAAAAACTCAATGAGCTTCCAGTCGCCTTCGCGCACGGCGGCGCCGGGTGAACCGCCTTGGTTGCCGTAATGCGGGTAGTGCCAGAAAATCGGCCCGCGCGTCATCCTGTTTTCTTTAATAAGCGGGACCAAACTCTTTCCGTCGCAATGCTGGTCTGCTCTGAGCGGCAACCCTGTCATTTCCAGTATTGTCGGATAATAATCCGTGCTGGTGACCGGTTCGCTGCAAACGCTTCCGGAACGGGTTACGCCGGGCCACTTGATAATGAGAGGGACCCGAATGCCGCCTTCATAAAGCCAGCCCTTACCGGCGCGCAGAGGCAGATTGGAAGTCGGATGTCCTTCCGAGGTGGAAAGCCCGCCGTTGTCGGACGTAAAGAATACAATGGTCCTGTCGTCCAGTCCCAGCTCGGCCAGCTTGGCCAGCACGATGCCCACGGCCGTATCCATCGCCTCGATCATCCCCGCATAGACGGCATGCTCCTGTACCAGCCGAACCCGCCGGTCGCCTTCCTGTCCCCATTCAGGCTTAAGCTCCATCTGTTCACGCTTTTTCTTGTATTTTTCCTCCAGTTCCTGCGTCGTCATCAGCGGCGTATGCACCTTATAAAACGACAGAAAAGCCAAAAACGGCTTGGTTTGGGATGCTTCAATGAATTGTGCCGTTTCCTCAGCCAGCCGAAGCGGCAGATACTCTCCGTCCGGACCGTCCTCAAGCCGCGGATTGCCGTACGGGGAAAAATACTGTTTGCCGCCGTATGGCCCGCCGCGATTGTGCCCGCCTTTGTTGATGTCAAAGCCGTGGTGTTCCGGCCAATACGCTTCGGCCTCGCCGAGATGCCATTTTCCCGCAAAAAAGGTCGTATAGCCAGCAGCCTTCTTCAACGCCTCGGCCGGCGTTACCTCCTCGTGCGGCAGATAATCACGATACCGCGCCGGCAGCAGCGGTTTGTGGCGCGTCCAATGCCGCTGCACCGTGTCCGGCTGCGGCGCGCCGAACCAATCGGTTGTGTCCAGGCGCGACGGGTATTTGCCCGTCATAATACTGGCACGCGTTGGAGAACAAACCGGACAAGCGGCATAAGCGTCGGTAAAACGCATACCCTGTGTCGCCAGACGATCAAGATTCGGCGTCTCGTAAAACGCGCTGCCGTAACAGCCCAAATCCGCCCAGCCTAAATCATCAGCAAGAATGAACAGGACATTGGGTTTTTGGGGCGACGTCTCGGACGCCGTTAACCGTTGACAGCGTCCGGTGGTCAATAGGGTTCCGGCTGCCAGCCCCGCCGCTTTGATAAAATCTCGTCGATTCATTCTGACCAAACTCAAAACGTTATCTGTTCCGTACGAGCAATGATTTCGTTTTGCAGGTTTTCGCCCAGATCAACAAAATAGTCGCTGTAACCGGCCACGCGCACGATCAGATCTTTGTAGTCCTGTGGATTTTTCTGAGCGTCCAGCAGCGTTTGTTTATTGACGACGTTGAACTGGATGTGATGGCCGTCCAGCTTAAAATAGCTGCGAATGAGCATCAGCAGTTTATCCAGTCCGTCGCCTTCCAGCACCTGCGGATTGAATTTCATATTCAGCAGCGTGCCGCCGGTTCGACTATGATCGATCTTGGATGCGGACTTGACCACCGCGGTCGGCCCGTAGGATTGTGTTCCCTGGCTGGGCGATATGCCGTCTGAAAGCGGCAGTCCGGCTCTGCGGCCGTGCGGCAGGGCGCCGGTGACCTGGCCGAAATACACATGCACCGTGGTCGGCAGCAGATTGACGCGGTAGCGGCCGCCCTTGGTATTGGCGCGTCCGTTGACATATTTGAAATAAAGCTCAAATGTCTCGGCGGCGATGGCGTCGGCGTAGTCGTTGTCCTGGCCGTAACGCGGCGTCTGATGAGCCAGTTTGTTCTCAAGCGTCTGATATCCCTCAAAATTTGACTTCAGCGCCGCCAGCAGTTCCGACATCGTCACGTCTTTCTGATCAAAAACATGAAACTTGACCGCCGTCAGCGCGTCGGTCAGCGTGCCTATGCCGACGCCCTGAATGTAGGTCGTATTGTATCGCGGTCCGCCGTTGTGATAGTTGCGGCCTTTGAGGATACAGTCATCGGTAATCACGGACATGATCATGGCCGGCAGATACGTCGCGTAAAGCCGCTCAATCACATTGTTGCCTTTGACTTTCAGATCGATGAAATAAGCAAGCTGTTGTTCATAGGCCTGCATGACCTGTTCAAAGGAGTCAAACGTTTCGGCGCTGCCGGTTGGGGGGCCGACCTGTTTGCCCGTGCGCGGATCGACGCCGTTGTTCAGCGCAAGCTCAAATATCTTCGGCCAGTTGCAGTAGCCGGTTAGCGTGCAGCTTTCTTTGCCGAAGCTGCTGGTCTCCACGCAGCCGCTCGGGCCGCCGCTGCGGGCGTCAAACATTGTCTTGCCGTCATGCAGCATCTCACGGATAATCACGTCCGTATTAAAAACCGACGGCTGCCCGAAGCCGCAGCGAATCACGCGACAGGCGCGTTTCAGGAAGCGATCCGGATTTTTAGCGCTGATCTGAATGCACGCGCTGGGCTGGACCAGCCGCATCTGCTCGACCACATCCAGCATCAGATACGATACCTCGTTGACCGCGTCGGCACCGGTGGCCGGATCGACGCCGCCGATATTGATCAGGGCAAAATCGGTATAAGTGCCGCTTTGTTCTTCGGTAATGCCTACTTTCGGCGGGGCGGGCTGGTTGTTGAACTTGATCCAAAAACATTGCAGCAGCTCTTTGGCCTGATCGGCGGTCAGCGTCCCGTCCTTGATCTGACGTTGATAAAACGGATACAGATGCTGATCCAGCCGTCCGGGATTGTACGAATCCCACACGTTCAGCTCGGTAATCACCGCCACATGGATAAACCAATACGCCTGCAGCGCCTCATGAAAGGTCCGCGGGGCGTACGCCGGCACGTGCCTGCAAATGGCCGAAATGGTTTCCAGTTCCTGCCGACGAACGGGATCTTTTTCATTGGCGGCCAGCAGGGCGGCGTAATCCGAATAACGCGCCGCCAGCGTCAAGACCGCGTCGATCGCCAGGCTCATCCCTTTCAGTTCCTGCTCCTTGGCGTAGGCCTCCGGATCGTTCAGATAGTCCAGTCGCCGCAGATGGGCGCGAATATCATCCTGCATGTCCAGCAGGCCGCGATGATAAATTTTATCGTCAAGGATGGCATGGCCGGGCGCACGCTGCTCCATAAATTCCGTAAACACACCCGCTTCGAAGGCGGTGTGCCAGGCGCTGCTCATCTGGCCAAACACCTTCTCGCGCATCGTCTTGCCCGTCCAGAAGGGGATAATTTTCTCGGCATAGACGGCCTTGACCGAGTCTGCCACATCGAACGACGTGCGTGAACGGCGGCTCATTGCCTCGAAATCCTCAAGCGTATGACAGCACAGTTCCGGATAGGTCGGCGTGGCCTTCGGCGCCGGGCCGCGTTCGCCGACAATCAGTTCCCCGTCATTGATGCACAGGGTTTTATGCTCCATCAAATACTTGAGTGCCATCCCGCGCAGCACGGGCGCTGAGACCTGCATCGCAATACCGGTTTGGTAAAAGTCGGTGATCAGTTCCGCCCGCTCGGCGCTGATATATGGTTTGGCGCCGACGCTTTGTCGTCGCAATTGTGCTACTCGTTCATTCATCGCGTTATCCACCCACTTTGACATTAAAACCCAACCGTCGTAAACGGTGTGCATAGTCGTTTATCGCATGTCGATCCGCCGAAGGCCGTTGCGGGATATCCGCCTCCCGACCCAGTCGGCGGGCCTTTGCGCTGCCTCCGCCATTATACGGCAAAAGATCAATTTGCTGAATATTTTTCAGACTTTTTATATACCGGCCGATCTGCTCAATGTCCGACGGCTGATCGTTAAAATCCGGCACCACCGGAATGCGGATAATCATCGTTTTGCCCAGCGACGCCAGCAGAGCGATATTATCCAGTATCAGGGCGTTGTCCACGCCGGTAAATTGCTTGTGTTTGTCCGGATCCAGATGTTTGATATCACACAAAAACAAGTCGGAATACTCCGCTATTTGGCGTACGACACCCGGCTTGGCATAGCAGCAGGTATCTACCGCCGTATGAATGTCCAGATGCTGGCAGCCGATCAGCAGGGCCTCGAGAAAATCCGGCTGCATCAGCGGCTCGCCGCCGGAAAACGTGACGCCGCCGGCAGATGTATCGTAGAAAACAAGGTCTTTTTCAATCTCTTCCAGTATCTCAGCCGCACAAACCGTCCGTCCAACGATCTGCCGTGCATTGGCCGGGCAAACAGTCAGGCACGTTCCACACCGGCGGCATCGCGCAGCATCAGTGATTATATCCTCCTCAGTCAGCGTAATTGCCGATTCCGGACAGACTTCGACGCATCGTCCACACCGGACGCATCGCACGGGCCGATACATCGGTTCAGGCCGCGGCGCCCAGCTTTCGGGGTTATGGCACCACGAACAGCGAAGCGGACAGCCCTTCAGAAAGACCGTACATCGAATCCCCGGCCCGTCGTGGATGGCATACTTTTTTATATCAAAAATAACGCCTTGGACATCCATTTGAATTCCCGAAAAGTAATATCCTTTTTACCCATTCCCCAGACCCGTATTATAGCAAAAAACTGAATCAATTTCATTCCCCCCCCCGAGTTTTTCAATGTCAGGACATGAACCGGGTCGGGTCGTTTTCCGGCGTCGGGTCAGAGCTGTCGTCGCGCTTCAACAGGCCTTTGCGATGCAGCACGCCAAGCAGCCGCCGCCGCAGCGTCCGCAGCGGTACGGTCAGAAAACGATGAACCCGAATAGCCGTGCTTTGACGGCGCGATAATGCCTTTTCGCTGTCGGTCATCAAATCGGGACGAAGGCGGCGTTTGTGTTTGAGCAGGTGATAATGATCTTCTTGCTGGAGTCTTCGGCACAGCCATTGGAATCCGCGCCGTTGAAGCATCAGCGAAATTTGAAAATCAATAAGGTAAGGCCGACCGTCGTTTCCGATTAGGATATTGCCGCGCTTATTAAAATCCAGATAGCACACGCCCCGACGATGGATCTGTTCCAGGAGATGCTTTAATGCATCGAAGAAGCTGTCCGGCAAATCCGGTTTCTCATCAAGCGACCGCCCCTCAATGTATCGATACGCAAACCCGTTTCGTCCGTATTCACCCAACAGTTGCGGAATCTGATCAAGCGACTGAAGGCGTTGCAAAAGACGGTATTCACGCTGTTTCAAATACCGCCCGATCCACCCCAGCGGAAAGCCGAGAAAGGATTGAATACGATTGATTTTCAGAACAATGCGCCGAGGCGCATTGACCGAATCGGTTATTGAATCCGTTGCTTCGTAGAGGCCGGTTGCTGCAAAAAAGTCATGCTTGAATGTGCGCACTCGCATCCACTGCCGACCTGCGATAAACGCGGTTTTCGGCAAACCCCCTATTCCGCACGCAAATAGGCTGTTTTTCAAACACTCACGCACACATCATCCTTTGACATCGAATGCCCGCTTACCTGGCCTTAGGATAGGTTACAGCGCTATCCGTTGTCAAGGTTTTGCTTCGCATCGCTTGGATGTTCGATAAAAAAAAGGAAACCGGAGCTCCCCTCGGCCTCCGGCTTTCCTGTTTAATCAGCACGGTTGTGCTGTAAGATCATACCGATGACGCAGGATACGGACAGCCCCCAGTCCGATGGTCGTCAGCAGGAGCGATCCGGGCGCCGGTACGATGGGCGGCCTGTCCCAGGTCGTTACAAACGACTCACTGCCGCCGTTTGCAAAACCCTGGACATGAATGCCGATGCGCAGCGCACCTGAACTGATCTGATCCAGCACGTCCGCATAGGTGTACGGGACGGCCGGATTTGTGGTTATCCCTACCCATTCAAAGGGATTAACGCCGTTGTGCGGCGCGGGATCGGCGGCGCCGGCTGTCAATCCGGCGGTCGCTTGAAAATTCGGCGTTACATTGTTCCACCCCGGTACATTCGACGGAACAGCGCCGACCGTGAATGCGATCCCCGGATTGGAATAATCAAATCCGACGATGGATGCCAGCGGGCCGGCGGGACCATTATCAAAATAGATTTGGGTAATCGTTGATGCAGCAGGACCGCTGTTGCGAAAGATAAAGCGGACTTGTCCCGCACCGGCGTCGTCCACTTCGACAGACAATTGGGCCTGTCCGGTCTGCGTGTTGACCGCAGAGTTATGGGTGATTCCCGTAAACGAAAACACCGGCCCGGCCCACACACCGGCGCTGCATACCGCCGCCAGCAGTATGGTTCCTATAACATATTGTCGAAAGTTGTCTTTCATGGTTTTCTCCCTTTTCAAAAAAGCATTGTCGCTCTGGTTTATCGAAGATCGTAGAACCGGATACGTCATAAACTGAAAAGGGTTTCCGAAAATGTTCGCAGCGATACCGTTGATTTTCTAAAAAGATTCAGCCAATCGAACAGAATCGAAAACGGGTTTAGCCGCAAAACCCCGAAGTTTTGCCGGTGATTTTGGGGTTTGACGGCGTCAAACCTTTACGACTTGCCGGCCGTAGGCGTTATTTAGTCCCTTAAACGGAATGGATGGTCCGTGGGGCGGGATGGAAACAAATTTTCTCGCTTTTTGGCTTCAATCCGGTATAAACACGCATTGATACAGCCTTGACGGGCCGGGGGCTATGGCTGAAAAAATAATCTTATAATTTATAGGGTGTCAGTGATGCATCTGGTCAACACATTGGTACCAGTATTTCTTTTAATCGGTCTGGGATTTGTCCTTCGAAAAAGCAATTTCCTGACCGGCGATCTGGTCGGCGGGATTAACAAGCTGGTCTATTGGGTGGGCCTGCCGGCGCTGTTGTTCATTGAGGTGGCCACCGCCGCATACGATTTGGGACGGGCTGCGACCCCGTTTTTCGCGATGTTTATTGCCATCTCGGTGTGCATCGTCGTGGCGTATTGGGCCGCCGCCGCACTGAAACTATCCGGCCCAAGTGTCGGCGCTTTCGTCCAGGGCACGTTTCACGGCAACACCGTCTATGTCGGGCTGCCCGTTTTGGCCTACAGTGTGGCTGATTTGCCCGGCGTGGATGCGCCGCAGACCACTCAGCTTGCCGTGCTTGTATTGGCGATGATTATGCCGTTTTATCTGGTCGCTTCGGTGATTGTTCTGCTGTTGGGTCGCCACAGGCTCGACAGATCCGCGCCTCGCAGGATTGCACGTCGGCTCATCACCAATCCATTTATTCTCGCCTGCGTCGCCGGTTTGTGCTGGGGTGTTTCAGGTCTTCATATGCCGTGGGCGATCCAGCGTGCGTTTGACGCTACGGCCCAAATGGCTTTGCCCCTGGCCCTGATCGCCACCGGTGCGATGATTACCGGCAGAAAAAGCGGCGTTATTTCACCGGCAGCCCTCTGGTCCACCGCCATAAAAATCGGGGTCGGTCCATTGGCCGGCTACCTGGCGGGAAAAGCCATGGGGCTGGATACCGGTCAGATGCATGTGGTCTTGATATTGCTGGCCGTGCCAACGGCGGTGTCCTCATTGGTGCTGGCCGATCAGCTTGACAGTGATTCCGGCCTGGCCGCCGATATCATCGTGATCAGCTCAGTCCTGTCAATCGGTTCCCTGGCCGCGGTACTGGCAATTGCTTGACTGCTGCCAAACGGCTTATTCCGGTTGCCCCGATGTTCAGGCCTCTGATGTTCCGGCGGTGATTTCGCGGCTCAGTGTCTCCAGCAGATCGGCTTCAGCGACAGCGGCGATCCGTTTTCCGCGGCGATAGAGAAAGCCTTTGCCTTTGGCCGCACAAACCGCAACGTCGGCGTCCGCCGCTTCGCCCGGACCGTTGACGATACAGCCCATCACCGCGACGCGCACGGGCGTATCAAGTGTTCTCAGCAGTTTGCGCACCTTTCGTGCCAGTCCGGCCACGTCCACTTCGCAGCGCCCGCAGGTCGGACAGACCACCAACTCCGGACCGCGTTTTGGGGCCAGTCCCAGCGACGCCAAAATCTCAAATCCGAGCCGGGCTTCCTGCACCGGATCGCCGGCGATGCTGACGCGAATCGTATCGCCGATGCCCTCGGCCAGCAGCGTTCCGATGGCTACCGCCGACGGCGTCCGTGCGTCCTCGGCCAGTCCCGCGTGGGTCAGTCCGATATGAATGGGATAGTCAAACGATTGGGCAATGGCGCGATTGACGTCAATGGTTCGCATCGTATCGGCGCTTTTGGCGCTGAGAACGATTTGGTCAAACCCCGCCTTCTCAAAAAACCGCACATACGTTTTCATTTCGCTTACCATCAGGCTGACGCGCTGATCCTGCCGCACATCCGTGTGTTTCAGATCGCGGATGCTGGCCTCATTGACCCCGATCCGTATCGCTGCGCCGTGTCGTTTGGCACAGTCAATGATGCGTCGAATATCATGGGGATCTTTGATATTGCCGGGATTTAGCCGAATCTTGGCTGCTCCGACTTCCAGCGCCTCGATGGCGCGCTGCGGGGCAAAATGAATATCCGCCACAAGCGGAACAGGCGATTTTTCGACAATTTTCGCAAATGCCTGGGTATCGGCTCGTGTCGGCACGGCGACCCGAACCAAAGCGCAGCCGGCCGTCGCCAGGCGCTTAATCTGCCGCACACAGGCCGCCACGTCTGTCGTCAGCACCTTGGTCATCGACTGTACCGCCACTGGGTGGCCGCTGCCTGCCCGCACCGTACCGATACGTACCGTTTTTGTCTGTCGTCGTTCGATCATATGATCTGAATTATAACCCCAACGTTCCGCCTTTTCAAGAAAGGGATTAATCTGCACAACAGCCGAGCCGCG
>OMKS01003652.1_pt1 | contig 12092 bp, 11 predicted proteins | sample 1674721 | NCBI WGS metagenome assembly OMKS01 (sample SAMN06264996, study PRJEB25208) | sediment metagenome | isolation source: hot spring sediment | place: USA: California | collected 2014-09-02 | reverse complement strand
GCCCGAACCTGCGGCACTGCTGAACGATTACAGCCCGTTAAATCGACAAGTTGTTGACCATGGTGAACGGATACTTTGGCTTAACCGGTCCGCGAACCTTTTCGTTATATCGTGCCGATCAGTCGGCGTCAATCGGCATCAACCGCCTGCAGCCAGCGACCAAGCACCTGGACGATCTTGCCAGCCTGATCCGGGCTGGAGATATTGAACTTGGACTGGGGCACGTACTGGCCGCTGATTTTGCGGTAGCGACGGATGGTATACTGCTCCGGCCCGTAGGCTTCTTTCTTTTTGTCCCACTGCCGGAAGCGAAAAATAATGGTGGCCCAGGCCCCCTTGCTGAGGATCTCCTTGTCCAGCTCCTGGACCAGCAAAACCCCATCTTCCTCATAATTGATGGTAATCTCACTCACCTCAGATGCCATCCGCCCCCCTCCTTCTCAACTGAAAGCAAAAAAAAGGGTTCAGCCATAAAATCCGCCAAACCCCGCAACCCGCACGAATCGTGACACAAACGTGCAACTTAGGGATAAACTGTCCAAAAGTCAAACATTTTAACCGACGGCCAGCCGCGGGCGGCTGCCGCCCTATGCAAAATCGGGCCGACTCCGGGTCCGTTTGACCGCCCCCCGCGACTGCTTGGCGGCCAAACGGCGACGCCGGGAGGCTGCCGTGGGCCGGGTGGGGCGCCGGCGGGGCCGTACCTGGGCGGCCTCGCGGATCATCGCCAGCAGGCGTTCCCGGGCATCGGCCCGGTTACGCTCCTGGGAGCGATGGCTCCGGGCGGTCAGGATCAGCACCCCCTCTCCGGTCAAACGCCGCCCGGCCAGACGGAGCAGGCGAGCCTTCAGCGCCTCGGGCAAAGAGGGGGAGTTGACCACGTCAAACCGCAGCTGCACCGCCGTTTCCACTTTGTTGACGTGCTGCCCCCCCGGCCCGGAAGCCCGCAAAAACTGCTCCTGCAGCTCCCAATCCTGGAGGGTTATATGTTCAGTGACGGGTATCATGACGATAACGGCCCCGGACGCAGGCTGACCCGGGGAGATGAACTGAAAAGGGGCCGCAACTCTATCGAGCTGCAGCCCCTCTTTATTTTAAATGGTAGCGGGGGGAGGATTCGAACCTCCGACCTTCGGGTTATGAGCCCGACGAGCTACCGGACTGCTCCACCCCGCGTCGCATGCCGGGCATAATACTCCGTTGGGTCCAAATGTCAAGGCGGATAATCAGATTGACCATTACGACCTGAAACATTAGGATGTCGCGAACAATCAACTTATGAGATTAAAGTGGCCGAAGAATCGGGCCGGCACAATTCCCCACCCGCGGCAGGACAGGCGTTAATGGTTGCCAGAAAACAGCAAAAAGCCGGCGTTGTTTCAACCGACCGGGCCCAACCCCCAACCCACCCGGGAATCGCCCTGCTGCTGGAAATATGCCGCGAGGAGTATGGCCGGACAATCCCCCGGATCAAAAGACTGCTCACCGACGTGGAGGCACTTTATGCCGGGCGGTGGCCCGACTATGAGGCCTGTGAGGTTCGCTACCACGATTTCGCCCACGCCCTGGATGCCGCGGTGGCGGTGGCCCGGATGGCGGCGGGCTGGAACCGGGCCCAACCCGGGAAAAAACTGGATGCCGATCTTTTCTCCTGCGCGGTGGCGGCGGGGATTTTTCATGATGCCGGCTACATCAAGGATAAGGGTGATCACGAAGGCCAGGGCGGCAAGTTCACCACCATCCATGTCCAGCGCGGGATGGAGATGGCGGCCGGCTACCTGAAGCAAGCCCGCTGGCCCAAACGAGCCAGCGAGTTTGTGCCGGCCACCATCGCCATTACCGATTACCACCGCAACCCGGAGATCGACGGCAAAATCTTCCGCACCGAGCAGGAGATCACGGTGGCCCGAATGATTCCCACCGCCGACCTGATCGCCCAGATTGCCGACAACCGCTATATAGAAAAACTCGACCGCCTGTTCGATGAATTCAAGGAGCTGTACGAGTTCCAGGAGCAGCGGCGGCTGGCGCCGGGAGAAACTCCGGTTTTCCGCTCGGTCCAGGAGATCCGGGACGGAGTGATCGATTTTTACGAGCAGTTCGTGGTTCCGAGGTTGGTAAAATTCGGCCGGATGGATAAGTACCTTGCCGTCTATTTTGGTGAAAATCGTAATCCCTATCATGAAAATATCGCGGCCAATCTCTCCAGCCACCTGCTTAGTCCGGGCACCGGCTGGCAAAGGTTGGGCGATGCCCTCAAGGGCCTGGGCCTGATCGATGACCGGCAACTGGACACCGCCCTGGCCCGCCAGCGCCAACTGCGCCGCGCCACCCGGCAGCCCTCGCCTGAGCAGACCAAGGAGGCACTGCTCAACTGGATGGACTCCCGCAGCAACAGTACCGGCGACAACCTCGGCAATATCCTGGTGGAGATGGGGGCGCTGCCCCCCTCCGCCCTGGCCGACGGCCTGGTTCACCAAAGTCTGCCCGATCAGTTGCTGGCCAGCCTCAATGCCGACGACCTGCGGCTCCTGCTGCGGATCTCGGCCCTGATCCAGCATCTCAACAAGGGGCCATGGCTGCTGGCCAGCATCATGCAGTTGCTCAACCGCCTGCTGGACTGCGAAACCAGTTCCCTGATGCTGGCCGGTCCGGGCACCGATGAGACTCTGGTCAGCCTGCCCACCGCTCCTGGAGCAGCCGGCAAGGAGGAGCGCCGGGTTCCCATGGATAAAGGTCTGGCCGGTTGGGTCTTCCGCAACGGCAAACCGGCCCTGGCGCCCAACATGCTGGAGGGCAAGAACGGGGGCGAAAACCACCGCCACGACCTCACCATCTCCCCTCGCTCCCTGTTGGCGGTGCCCCTGTTCATCAACGGAGCCTGCCTTGGGGTTCTGGAGGCGACCAACAAAAACTCCGGCCTCTTCACCCGGCAGGATCTGCAAAAGTTGACCATCCTGGCCAACATGCTGGCCGGGACCCTGGGGGCGATCATGTCGCAAGAATCCCCTCTCACCACGACTCCACCGGCCCCGAGCAACCGATGAAGAAAACCGCAACCGGCCCCAACTCACCCTCCCCGGTTAAGAATCAGCTCCTGGCAGCATTTTTTCCCCTGCTGCTGGGCCTCCTGGCGGTAACCGGCGTTGCCGGCGCCGGCGAAAAGAACCCCGAACTCCCGCCGGCCCAACCCACCCACGGCATCAGTATCGACGGCATTCTCAAATACCCCGAAGGGTTCGAGCATTTCGCCTACGCCTCCCCGAACGCCAAGCGCGGCGGCGAGCTGGTGCTCCACGACCTGGGCGGATTCGACAAGATGAACCCCTTCACCCTCAAGGGGGCGGCCCCGGCCGGGCTGGACACCCTGGTATTCGAACCCCTGGCGGTGGCCAGCCTGGATGAACCCTTCGCCGCCTACGGCCTGATCGCCCAAGCCATCGAGCTGGCCGAGGATCGTCTCTCGGTCACCTTCACCCTCAATCCGGCGGCCCGGTTCTCCGACGGCAGCCCGGTGCGGGTGGAAGACGTCAAATTTTCGCTGGAGACCCTGAAAAGCAGCCAGGCCCATCCCTTCTACCAGCACTATCTCCAGGATATCAGCCGGGCCGAAATCCTGGATGAACGGCGGATCCGCTTCCACTTCACCCGGGTCAACCGGGAACTGCACCTGATCGCCGCCCAGATTCCGGTGCTGTCGGAACAGTTTTACCGCCGCCACCCCTTTGACGCCGAGGGGCTGACTCCGCCCATCGGCTCAGGACCATACCTGGTGGAACGGGTGGTGCCGGGACGGACCATAACCTACCGACGCAACCCCGATTACTGGGCCCGGGATCTCAACGTCCGCCGGGGGATGTTCAACTTTGAAACCATCACCTTCAAGTATTTCAAGGATCAGATCGTCTCCCTGGAGGCCTTCAAGGCCGGGGAATTCGACTTCATGGCGATCAATATCGCCAAGCAATGGGCCCGGGACCTGAATGGAGCCCGCTTCGAACGGGGTGAGCTGGTCAAGAGGGAGGTGCCCCACCACAACAACGCCGGTATGCAGGGGTTTGTGATCAACACCCGCCGCCCGATTTTCCAGGATCGCCGGGTCCGCCAGGCCCTGAACCTGGCCTTTGATTTCGAGTGGACCAACCGCACCATGTTCTACGACCAGTACACCCCCTGCGACTCCTACTTCAGCAACTCCTATCTGGCGGCCCGCGAATTGCCCACCGGACTGGAGCTGGAGTACCTGGAAAAATTCCGGCAGCAGCTGCCGGCCGAGGTTTTCACCACCCCGCTCACCCCGGTGAGTACCGACCCGCCCCACAGCCTGCGCGGTAATCTCTTGCGGGCCGTGGAACTGCTGGCCGAGGCCGGCTGGAGGGTGGAGAACGGGGTGCTGCGCAACCGGCAAGGGGAGGTTTTCAGTTTTGAGATCCTGCTCGATTCTCCATCCTTTGAGCGGGTGATGGCCCCCTATGTCAAAAACCTGCAACGGCTGGGGATGCGGGTAACCTACCGCCAGATCGATGCCGCCCTCTACATGCGACGCCTCAACAGCTTCGATTTCGACATGGTGGTGACGGTGTTCGGCCAATCGCAATCGCCGGGCAACGAACAGCGCAATTACTGGCACTCCACCGCCGCCGACCGGCCCGGCAGCCGCAACCTGGCCGGGATCAAAGACCCGGTGGTGGACCGGCTGGTGGATAAGGTTATCTACGCCGAAACCCAGGAGGAGTTGGTCGCCGCCAGCCGGGCCCTTGACCGAACCCTGTGGTACGGCTACTATGTAGTACCCAACTGGTACCTGGACAGTTGGCGGCTGACCTATCGCGACACCTTCGCCTGGCCGGAGACCCTGCCCCTGTACTACCGGCCTTTTCAGCTGTTGATGACCTGGTGGGTGAAATAGATGGCCGCCTATATTCTCCGTCGCATTCTGCTGATGATTCCCACCCTTTTTGGGGTGATGCTGGTGACCTTTGTCGTCACCCAGTTCGTGCCCGGCGGCCCGGTGGAGCGGATGCTGGCCCAGATCGAGGGCCACGGCGGAGTCGGCGAGGTGCGGGCAAGCGGAGCGGGCGATCTTTATCAAGGGGCCCAGGGGCTGGACGAGGAGCGGATTCAGCAGCTCCGGGCTCTCTACGGCTTCGATCGCCCGCCGGCCGAACGGTTCATCACCATGATGAAAAACTACCTGGTCTTCGATTTCGGCCAGAGCTATTACCACCACACCTCGGTGGTCGGCCTGGTGATCTCCAAACTGCCGGTATCCATCTCTCTGGGGCTGTGGACCTTTGTCATCGTTTACGGGGTCTGCGTTCCCCTGGGGATCAAGAAGGCGATGAACGACGGCTCCCGCTTCGATGTGGTCAGCAGCACCATTATTCTCATCGGCTACGCCATCCCCGGTTTCGTGCTGGCCATTGTCCTGATCGTTCTCTTTGGCGGCGGCAGCTTCTGGAACATCTTCCCCCTGCGCGGCATCGTCTCCGACCACTGGCATGAGCTGGGAACGATTGCCAGGGTGTTGGATTACCTCTGGCATATGGTCCTGCCGGTGACCGCCAGCGCCGTGGGCAGTCTGGCGGTGATGACCTTGTTGACCAAAAACAGTTTTCTCGAAGAGATACGCAAACAGTACGTACTCACCGCCCGGGCCAAGGGACTGAGTGAAAAACGGGTGCTCTACCGCCACGTTTTCCGTAACGCCATCATCCCGATCATCACCGGTTTCCCCGGCTCCTTCATCGCTGCCTTCTTCACCGGCAGCCTGCTGATCGAAACTATCTTTTCCCTGGACGGCATGGGGCTGCTGGCCTACGAATCGATTATGAACCGCGACTATCCGGTGGTGCTGGGGACCCTCTACTTCTTCACCATCATCGGCCTGATCTCGCGGCTGCTCACCGACATCAGCTACGTTGTGGTGGACCCGCGGATCACCTTTGAAAGTGTCAAATAAGATGACGATCCAGCCACCGGCCCATAATACTCCCGCCCCCAGCGTCGGGAAAAAACCGCTCTCCCGGCGCTGGCGCCGTTTCCGGGCCAACCGGCGGGGCTACTACAGCCTGCTGATCTTTGCCCTGCTCTTCGGCCTCTGCCTCTTTGCCGAGCTGTTGAGCAACGACAAACCGCTGGTGGTCCACTACCAGCAGGGCTGGTATTTCCCCCTGCTGGTCGCCTACCCCGAGACCACCTTCGGGGGTGATTTCCGCACCGAAACCGATTACCGCGACCCCTTCTTCCGCGCCCGGATGGCGGAGCCCGGCAACTGGGCCATCTTTCCCCCCAACCCCCACAGCTACGATTCGATCAATCTGGAACTGACCCGGCCGGTACCCGCCCCGCCCTCGACCGACAATTTCCTGGGCACCGACGACCGGGGCCGGGATGTCCTGGCCCGCTTGATCTACGGTTTCCGCCTTTCGGTCCTCTTCGGCCTGGGCCTGACCATCATCGGCACCGGCATCGGGATCATGGCCGGGGCCATCCAGGGATATCTCGGCGGCCGCACCGATCTCTTCATGCAGCGTTTCATCGAAATCTGGGGCGCCATGCCCGAACTTTATCTGCTGATCATCTTCGCCGCCATCTTCAAGCCCAGCATCGCCCTGCTGCTGATCCTGCTCTCCCTTTTCGGCTGGATGGGGCTTTCCGATTATGTCCGGGCCGAGTTTCTCAAGGGCCGGAACATGGAGTATGTCAAGGCCGCCAAGGCGCTGGGGGTGGGCAATATCAAGATCATGTTCCGCCACCTGCTGCCCAACGGCATGACCCCGGTGATAACCTTTCTCCCTTTCCGGATGAGCGGCGCCATCCTGGCCCTGACCAGCCTGGACTTCCTCGGCCTGGGTGTGCCGCCGCCCACCCCCAGCCTGGGGGAACTGCTGGCCCAGGGCAAGGCCAACATCATGGCCTGGTGGCTGTCGCTGAGCACCTTCCTGGTGCTGGTCGGCACCCTGGCCCTGTTGATCTTTATCGGCGAGGCCCTCCGTGAAGCCTTTGATCCCAGGAAAACCGGTGACTAACCAAAAACTGCTCAATATCCATGATCTGGAACTGGATTTCAAAACCGACGAAGGTTGGTCCCGGGTGCTGGACCGGGTCAACCTGACGGTCAAGCCGGGTGAGACCGTGGCCCTGGTGGGGGAATCGGGTTCCGGCAAGACGGTCACCGCTTTGGCCATCCTCCAGTTGCTGGAACGCTCCGCCACCCGGATGGCCGGCAGGATCGAGTTTGAGGGCCTCAACCTGCCGGAATTGCCCGAAAGGGCCCTCCGGCGGGTGCGGGGCAACCGGATCGCCATGATCTTCCAGGAGCCGATGAGTTCCCTCAACCCGGTTTACACCATCGGCGACCAGCTGGTGGAACCGCTGATGATCCATCGCCGGATGAACCGCGGCACCGCCCGGGATTTCGCCGTCGATCTCCTGGAACGCACCGGTATTCCCAATCCGGCCAGCCGGGTGGACAGCTTCCCCCACCAGCTTTCCGGCGGTCAGCGCCAGCGGGTGATGATCGCCATGGCCCTGGCCTGCCAGCCCGCCCTGCTGATCGCCGATGAGCCCACCACCGCCCTGGACGTAACGATTCAGGCCCAGATCCTGCGACTGATCTTCGACATCCAGCGGGAGATGGAGATGGCGGTACTGCTGATCACCCACGATCTCAACATGGTCAAAAAGTGCGCCGAGCGGATCTACATCATGCACCGGGGCCGGGTGGTGGAGGAGGGCCAAACCCGAACCATCTTCAGCAACCCCCGCGACCCGTACACCATCCATCTGCTGAACAGCGTACCCAAGGGCGAAGCCATCGCCAGAACCCCCGGCCCGCCCCTGCTCACGGTGCGCAATCTGCGTTGCCATTTTCCCATCAAGAAGGGGTTTTTCCGCCGCACGGTGGCGCTGGTGAAGGCGGTGGACAACGTCACCCTGACCATCCGCGAGGGCTCCACCTTCGGGCTGGTGGGGGAATCGGGTTCGGGCAAGACCACCCTGGGGATGTGCCTGCTCCGGTTGGAGCAGAGCCAGGGCAGCATCGAATACCGGGGGCAAGAGTTGCTGGACCTGAATAACCGACGGATGCGGCCTCTGCGCCGCGAACTGCAGGTGGTTTTCCAGGACCCCTTCGCCTCGCTTTCTCCCCGGCTCAACGTGGCCCAGATCATCGGGGAGGGGCTGACGGCCCACAAGCTGGGCGGCAACAAAACCCAACGGCTGGCCATGGTCGAGGAGGTCCTGCGGGAGGTGGGTCTACCGCCGGAGGCGGCCGAACGCTATCCCCACGAATTTTCCGGCGGTCAGCGCCAGCGGATCGCCATTGCCCGGGCGGTGGTGCTTAATCCCCGGCTGCTGATCCTGGATGAGCCCACCAGCGCCCTGGACATGACCATCCAGGCCCAGATCATCGAGTTGTTGAAAAAATTGCAGCAACGCCACAACATGACCTATATCTTCATCTCCCACGATCTGCGCACCGTCCGGGCCCTGGCCGACGAGGTGGCGGTGATGCAGAACGGCCGGGTGGTGGAAGCCGGCCCCACTCAGAAACTGTTCAGCGACCCCAAACACCCATACACCCGGGCCCTCTTTGCCGCCGCCTTCCTCGATTCCGATGGAGCCGCCACCGGGCCCCCGGGAGGCAACGGATGAAGACCGCCAGCCCCCAGCGCCGACGGGTCCGCCGCCCCGGTTTTATCCTGGGCAACGGCCTGATCATGCTGCTGCTGCTGGCGACGGTGGCCTACGGTTACTTCGGGTCGGTGACCCACCAGGCCCACCAGGCCCAACGGGGGGTGGTGGGCCTTAACCATCTCGAATATATCCGGGCCATCATCGAGCCGATGCAGGAATCCCGGGGACTGCTGACCATGGGCCGCCAAGCCGACGCGAGCCGCTCCGGGCCTCGGCTGGAGGGACGGTTGGCGGCGGTGGACCAGGCCTTTGCCTCCTTTCTGGAGTATCTGGCCAAAGAGCAAGACCCCTTGGGCCTGGCCGAGGAGAGCGGGGTCCGCCACCAGGAGTGGCGGCAACTCCGAGCCGCCCATGACTATTCCGCCTCCGAGCGGGTGTTTGAAGCCTTCACCGCCCAGATCGCCCGGCTGCTGACCCTCCATCGCCGGGTGATCTCCTCCTCCGGCCTTGATCTCGATCCGGTGGCCGACACCTACAATCTGGTCCAGATTCTCGACCTGCTGCTGGAAATGGCTTTGGAGCCAAACGGGCAGATCCGGGCCCTCTACGCCACCCTGCTCACCGCCCCCGCCGATGATCTCCAGATGGGCGACCGGATCCTGGGCCGGGCCCTGCTGCTCGATATCGTCAGCACTCGCCTGGAACATCATGCCGCCATGGTCCTCCAGGCCCGTCCCGATCTGGCCGGATCCCTGGAAGAACTCTTCCTCACCCTCCGGCCCACCATCGTCCAGATCCGCGACCTGCCCGCTGCCTATTACCCGACGGCGGCCTCCACCCCGGTCGATGCCCAACATTTTTTCACTGCGGCCACCGAGATAATCACCGCCGGTTACCAGCTCTACGACAAGGCCCTGGCCGCCGCCCACGACAGCCTGGAGCAACGCCGGGTCCAGGCCCAAACCACCTTGCGCCGGACCGTGCCCCTCTTCCTGCTGATCTCGTTGGGTACCCTGGCCCTGGTGGGCTGGGGGCTGGCCGCCTGGCGCCAGCACCAGCGGGACACCGAAGATCTCCGCCGGCAAGGCTTTTTCCAGGCTCTGGTGGCCGAGACTTCAACCCGTTTTCTCCAGGCCGGTACCGAATCGATCGATGGGGTCATCAACGAGATGCTGCGGGCCACCGGTGAATTTTTCGCCGTGGACCGCGCCTATCTCTTCCGTTACACCACCGACGGCGAACAACTGAACAACACCCATGAATGGTGCGCCCCCGGGGTCCCCCCCCAGCGGGAACAGCTGCAAAAAATCCCGGTGGCGGAGTTTCCCTGGTGGCAACGGAAAATGCGGGAACATTTCCAGGCCGGGCAGATCTTCACCATCCCCGATGTTGACCAATTGCCCGCCGAAGCGGCGGCCGAACGCGAAAAGCTCAGCTCCCAGGGTATTCACTCCCTCTGCACCATTCCGGTGGCCGTCAACCAGCAGTTAGGGGGTTTTGTCGGTTTTGATTCCCTGCGCCTGCGGCCGTGTGATGAGGTCCAGACGGCCCCCCGGCTGACCATGATCGCCAACCTGATCTCGGCCGGCCTGGAGCGGGAAGCCCTGGAGCGGGAACTGACGGTCAACGCCATTACCGACGGGCTGACCGGCCTCTACAACCGGCGCCACTTCTTCACCGGCCTGACCACCCAGATCAAGGAGTACCGCCGGACCCACAAACCTTTTGCCCTGGCCATCTTCGATCTCGATCATTTCAAGCAGCTCAACGATACCCACGGCCATCTGATGGGTGACTGTGTGCTGAAAGAGTTCGCCACCCTCCTGCGGGAGGGCTTTCGGGCCTTCGATATCGTGGCCCGCTACGGCGGTGAGGAGTTCATTGTGATGCTGATCGACAGCGACCGCAAAGCGGCGGCGGCCATCGCCCAACGGATGCTGGACACCACCCGCCGCCACCATTTTGCGTGCAACGGAGAATCGTTACGGATCACCATCAGCGGCGGAGTGGTTGATGCGACTGAAATTACAGCAGAAAAACTGACCCCGGAGGCTTTGGTGGACCAAGCGGACCAGCGTCTCTACCGGGCCAAAGAGGCCGGTCGGGACCAGGTCATCTGGCAAGAGGCGAAATAGGGGCCGTTAAAAACTGGCCGCGAACCCGACCCGGAGATTGTCATCGATGGTCTGCTTGCCCAGCCGGTCGAAATCCGCCCTGATATTCTGATATTCAACGAAGACCTCCAGGGTGGGGCTGGCTGCGTAACCGACCCGGGCCCCCGTTTCCAGCAGCCGATCCAGATCGGAAAAGGCGGTGATCTGGGGAACGTAGTAGAGTTTGGCCTGAAAACCCCAACCGGCCAACTCCGCCGGATAGTAGTAAAGCCGAGCTCCCACCGAAAGGCCATAGATATCCTGGTTGGCCGTGGTGCTCTTTTTCCGGCCGGCCAGGGCTTCGGTGCCCAGCCCCAACCCCAGCCCGGAGGCCAGGGGCTGGGTAATGAACTCCACCCCGGCGGATGCCAGGGAAAGCCGTTTGCGATCGTTGTAAAGCAACCGGGCATTGAACTCGGTGGAGCCGTGGTCATCCTCGACCACCGGTGCTGCCAGCCTGCTCTGGATGGAGGTATCGCTCAAACTCAACTCAAAGGTCGCGGCCTGGCTCGATTCCACCGCGGCCATGGCCAACAGCGCGGTCGCCGCCGCCAATATTTTTTTCATTCCGATCTCCTTAGTTTTGCACGCGAATTACTGCTGCCGCAACCGGTTGGTTACGGCGGCAACGGTCTGCTCATTTACCTTACGGGTGCTATAGTGCCAGTCACGGCTGGACCCCACCCCAAACTCCTCGGTCAGCAAAGTTGCTCCCTTCTGGTCCACCAGCTCGGCTCGGGTATCCAGCGAGGTGGCGCCGACGCCGTACCCCACCATCTTCCGGGCCGCCTTGCTGCCCGGGTTCAGGTCCTTCTCCATCCACTCCCCAACCTGGTTACGCATGGCAAACTGTTTTTCGTTCATGGTGGCGGGATCACCCCGGTCGGAGAGCACCGCGATCACGATCCGGCTGGCGGCGGCGGCCAGGCCGGCAGTGAACAACACGAGAGCCAGTACAACAAAAGGAATAAAGTGCCTGAGTTTCATAACCATCCTTTTTTCTGCCGGTTTTACTCCTTTTTGTCGGACGCCATCTAAAACGGAAGGAAGATAACCGAGCCCTTGCCGGGGCGCAAGGTTACATTGTACAATCAGGCCAGCCGGCACCCAAATCAATCCCCGCCCCCGGAGAGCGCCATGCTTGCCCCATTAAACCTTTTCCCCGCGGTGAAAGCGTGAGGGAGCGGCAGCCACCAACCCCGGCCAGGAGGACCCGAGGCCTGATTCTGCTCGGCACTTTACTGCTGCTCCTGGCTTGGATCACCCCGGCCCACCCCCTGTCTCTTATACACATCTCCG
>OMKS01003650.1_pt1 | contig 12103 bp, 9 predicted proteins | sample 1674721 | NCBI WGS metagenome assembly OMKS01 (sample SAMN06264996, study PRJEB25208) | sediment metagenome | isolation source: hot spring sediment | place: USA: California | collected 2014-09-02 | reverse complement strand
CCCTCTATATTTATAATACTATTTTAGCAGACAAAACACCCTTTGTCAACACGAATAAACCCCTTTATTTCAACGAAAAAACAACCTTTCCCCCAAAAGTTGCATATATGACGAAAATCAGAACGTTTTCGTTAATCGGTTAAATTATGCGGGCCGGATAATTATTCAAGTTGTTGTGGTTTCAGATTTTTTGTTTCAAGTTTCTTGTTTCAGATTTCAGGTTTTTTTGCCAACTACAAATTACCAGTTACCAACTACTGCCTTGTTCTTGTTCTTGTTCTTGTTCTTGTTCTTGTTCCTGTTCCTGTAGCCGCGAACTAAATATCCTGAGCGAAGCAGAAGGGCAGTTCGCGCGCCTTATCAAATACCGCGGACTGAAGTCCGCGCCTACGTTAAACCAAACAACTCAATTCAAATTCAATATTCAACACTACTTGCCTTAACTTTCAGCTTTCAATTTGTTCCTAATCTTTCACTTGCAAATTCCAAATTTCAAATTTAAATTGCCCCTACCTTACCATAAACGCCATATATACCATCGCGTCGCCTCTCTCTATAAGAAAGACCGACTGCCTCCCCTTTTTCACCGTAGCCTTTACAGCCGCCTCATAATCAGCCATGTTTTTTATCTGCCTGCCGTTGAGTTCATGTATGACATCTCCCCTCATTATTCCCGCGTCTTCGGGCGCTGACCCGGGTGTCACGCCAAGCACTATGACACCCTGCTTCGCGCTTGTCCCAAACCTTGACGCTGCCTCAGGGCTTATGGCTCCCACAAGCAGGCCCAGCTCACCTTCACTCTTTGTTACTTTCGGCAGTTCAAGTTCTGACGACGCGCCTCTCTCTCCTATCGCGATATCGAGATTGACGGGCTTTCCGTCCCTCATCACGCGCACCCTTACCTTTTTATTGACAGGCGTCTCAGCCACCATTGCCTGCAAATCCCTGTACTTGTCAACTTTTTTCCCGTCAAACTGTATTATCACGTCGCCTCTCTTCATGCCGCCTTTTGCAGCAGGTCCGCCCTCAAATACCTGAGACATCAAAACCCCGCCTTCGACTTTAAAGTGCGCCTTGAGTTCGGGCGTCAGGTCCTGTATGGCAACGCCGAGCCATCCCCGCACAACCTTCCCCTGCTTTACGATGTCATTATAAATCTTCTTCGCCATATTAATAGGTATGGCAAATCCCACGCCCTCATAACCGCCCGAGCGGGATGTTATGGCCGTGTTTATGCCTATCACCTCGCCGTTAAGGTTCACAAGCGGCCCGCCAGAGTTCCCCGGGTTAATGGCCGCGTCTGTCTGCAGAAAATCATCATAGGGGCCCGCGCCTATTATCCTTCCCTTTGCGCTTATTATGCCCTGCGTCACGGTCTGCTCAAGGCCAAAGGGGCTGCCCACGGCTATCACCCAGTCTCCCACGTCAATCGCGTTTGAGTCGCCGAGCTTCGCGTATGAAAAACCGCTTCCTTCAATTTTTATCACAGCGACATCCGTCTCCCTGTCAGCGCCTATAACCTTTGCCTTGTATTCCTTCCCGTTATAAAGTTTTACGGTTATCTCATCCGCCCTGTCCACCACATGGGCGTTTGTCATTATATGTCCGGAAGAATCAACAAGCACTCCGCTTCCCAGGCTCCTGCTCCTGAATGTGCCCTGCGGCACGCCGAAAAACCTGTTGAAAAAATCGTCGTCAAAAAACGGGTCCCTGAAAGGCGAGCGCATGCCGCGCTGCTGCACAACCGTTACTGTCGAGATATTGACAACTGCGCCCTGCACTTTTTGCGCGACGCCGCTGAATGTGGCCGGAACCATCTTTATCTGCTGGCCGCACGCTGAAACCGCGAATACAAGAAAAAACAATACCGGAATAAACAGCCTTTTCATAACACAGCCTCCTTGTTTCCTGTTCAGCTGCCGGGATTTTTTACTCAAGCGCAAGCTCCGGCAGGTTCAGGTTTGTTATAAACCTCTCCTCAGCCTTAAAAACAATGTTTTGCTCCGGAACTTTCGCATATATAAGGCCTTCCTCATCCTCTGTTTTATTTCCCGCCACAACAGTGCCGAGCAGTTTCCCGTTATCGCCCCACAGTTTTATGACCGCCCTTCCAGGTGTCAATCCGTGCCCGGGTTTTTCCCCGCCCGCAACCTCCTCTTTCTTTTCCATCCAAAACACGGCCGAGACAACAGAACTTCCGCTTATTAATTTTTTAACGCCCGCGTCCAGCCCCTTGAATTCCTCATACTCCCAGCGGTCACCGGGTGTATCTTTTGCTTTCTTCCTGGCCATAACTATCTTTTTATCGCCGTATTCGGCGGAGAACTTCGAAACCTCATCCTGCCCGAATATTATGGGCTGCCTGTTCTCCGCGTCCGCGAGCTTCATAACGCCGCTGTAAACATAATCCGGCAGTTCCATTATTTCGCGCCCGGCGCCGTCCATGGCGTATATCGAATGTTTTTCCGCGTCCTTTTTTCCGAAATAGACCCGTTTAACGCCCCTGCCGTCATCAAGCTCAATATATTCAGCGGGCCGGGCAAGCCCCCGTTTTTGAAGCAATTCCGGCGACGCCTCTTCAAATCCTTTGGCGCCGCTGTTTTTCACGGAATTAATAATAGCGGTTACTGCCTGCATCTTTGCCGGCTTCTTAAACGGCTCTGTTATCTCCCATCCTGAATCCCCTTTCTTCTCAAGAGTGTACCTGTTTCCCGTGAGTGAGACCCGTATCTTTTTCAACCCTTCCTCATCCACAACAAGCGCGCCCTTGTACCTGAAGTCATGAACAGCCTTGTCAAGGTCAAGCCTGAGGTGCTTTTCAACAAGAAATACCCGTGTGTCATCGCCTTCTTTCGAGAGATAGGCGAACCCGTCAGCCGGATTGTATCCCGCCATATTAAACCTTATTGTTTTTCCTCCGCTTCCCGAAAACTCAATATAACCCTGCGGGGTGTCAAGCCCGTACTCCGCGGGCACCACTTCCTCAAGCACCCTGGCCGGAACCGCAGCAGCGTGCCTTTCAAGCATGCTCATGATAACAGCATCGTCCGCCCGGCTTTTTACAGGCTTTTCAAGAACCCATTCCCCATCCTGTTTTTTCGCTTCCACAATATCCCCTGAGGCCAGAAGGGCCGTAAACGAATTAATCTCATCCTTTTTCATCCCTTCAAGTATAAGAGAAGACTCGCGCTTAGCCTTTTCATCGGCCCTCTTTTTAAAGACCTCTATCCCGAAAAAATATGCCGCAAGAAAGGAAAGGGCAGCCAGTGCTATAAGTATTTTTTTAGCGTTCATGACGCCCTCCTCCTGATAAAGACAAATACGCCTATGGTTATCACCAGAAGAGGTATCAGCACCACGGGTATTATAAAGAGCATCCTACCCTGTATCCTTGAAAGGAATAGCGGCTCAAAAGCCCTCTCCCTCGGCCTTATGGAAATCGCGTCAGGGTCAGCCGCGAGCCAGCTGATTGTATTAAGCGCGAAATTTTTATTGCCTGATGCGGACAGATAAGTGTTGTTGATAAAATCAGCGCTGCCGGATGCAACTATCAGCGATTTTCCCGGGCGCTTCTCCCCGAAAGACTCGTCCCCGAAAACAGCGGTGTCCACCTCGGCAGAGACAACCACAGGCAGAGGCGACTCATAATCAACCCCCTTATTGAAAGAAGCCTGCCCCTTTTGAACTCCGGCAAAATCCGTCTCTCCCCAGCTTCCCTGTGTTGTCTTCGCGACCTCCCTTACAACAACACCGTCCAGAGAGGTGTTGAGCTCAAAGGACCTGCTGAGCGGCAGGAATATTGCCACTCCAAATCCCTTTGTTATTGGATGGCCCGCGTACTGCGAGATAATCGGCATCAGCGGGTCGCCGCCGAACATTCTTCCGATGTTGTCAACTATCACATTATTATGAGGCTTTATGCCCAGCTCCGCAAGAAGCGCGCTTAAGCGGGGCAGGTTTGTCATTGCTCCGTAAAGCACAAAAAGGCCTCCTCCTCTTCTCACGTGCTGCCTCAGCATAACAGCCTCCTGCTCAAAAATATCCGTTTTGGGCCCGGCTATAATCACAATATCCGCCTTGTCGAGCGCATTCGCCTCCGCAAAGAGTTCCTTTTGCACCACCTCGTAATTTGCCGAACTTAAGGCCTGTTTAAAAACGCTCAGCCCTGCCCTGTCATTCTGCGGCGCCTCAATGGACGGCTCGCCGTGGCCTCCGGTAAAGACTATCTTTTGTTTCTCATCTTTAAGTATTCTTATCAGCGCGTTTGTAAACTCCTCCTCAACAAGCAAATCAACCTTTTCTACGGCATCATTGTCCTTTCTGTTAAAGACAACCACGCCGTAGCGGTCAACATTGAACCGCCTCGCGAATGAGGGGTTTTTGTCCGCATCAATCGCCCGAAACCTGAACCTTCCGCTTCTCTTATCATACTGTTTCAGCATGTCCTGCGCCTGTATGTTCAGCGCCTTTACCGAGTAAAAGTAGTAGGCATCAACATCCTTATCCATCCTGTCAAGCACGCCTGCGGTCTGTTCGGCAAGGCTGTGTTTTTTCGCTGTCGTGAGGTCAAGCTGAGCCGAGCGGACGGTAAATATTGCCTGCGCAAAAATGATTATGCCCAGAAAGAGCACCGTGTAAGCGGCGGCGCCCATTCCAAACCTGGCTGATTTTCCGGAGAGCGCGGCCTTTACAGCCTCTCTGTTGATGAAGATGTAAACAGCGCAGATAACCGCGCCCAAAACCATGGTTACAAGGCTAAAGACGCTGAAATCCCCGCGTAAAAGCGCCGCAAGGCTGCCAAACGCGAGCAGCACAACTCCGGCAGCAAGTAATATGCTCATTTTCCTGTTTTTGTCCATGTTATCCCCTCCACTTCTTGGTCTCAAGCGACCTTAGCGTCAGAAAAAAGAAGAGCACCATTATATTGATGAAGAAAGCAAGGTTAGCCGTATCCAGCACTCCCTTGGCAAAGCTGTCAAACTGCTGCTGCACGGACAGGGCCATTATTATTTTTTGCCACGACGGCCCTGCTGCCTGCGCTATCCACGGCATGACAAGCGACAGCAGCAGCGCGCCGAGTGTTATTACGCCCGACACAATCTGGCTCTCGGTCAGCGATGATATGAATATCCCGAGCATTATGAAGGCTCCGCCCGCCAAAAACAGCCCCAGCATCCCCGCAAGCACGGGAAGCAGCTCGTACTTTGTTATGAACCCGAGCATTATAAAACAGGCTGCCGAAGATACGAGCATAAGCGCGTAAACCGTCATCGCCGACAAAAACTTTGACATCACAACCGTAAAATCTTTTACCGGATATGTGAACAAGAGTTCCGATGTCCCTTCCCTCTTTTCCTCGGCAAAAAGCCGCATTGTCACAAGAGGCATCATAAAAACAAGAATAACAAGTATGTTGTGAAAATAGGGCCTGAATATCCACTCAATCATGTTCATGTCAATCATCTGCCTCTGCTGGCTGCTCATGGAGCGCAGGGAGAACTCCGCGTATTGATTGACTATGGACGCGAAAAAATACCCGCTCAAAACCATAAATACCGCCAGCACAGCGTATGCCACGGGCATTGAGAAAAAAACGCTTAATTCTTTTTTGTATAATCCCGCCAGTTTTCCCTTCATTTTACACATCCTCCTTTGTCACAAGCTTTAAAAAGACATCTTCAAGCGTAACCTGCGGCCGCTTCAACTCCATGAGCTCCCAGTCATTCTTTATTATTTTTGAGAGTATGTCCCTGACAGCCCCGCTGTTTTCCTCTATCCCCACGGTAAAAAGGTTGTATTTCGAGCCTTCCCTGGGCTCGGCCTCAACCGTTTCCACGCCTTTTATCTTTTTAACCTCGGATATGAATGTTGTTTTGGGCGCCTCAACCTCAACAATAACCTTTGAGACGCCGCCGGAGCTGCGGCCAAGCTCATCAACACGCCCCTCAGCCACAATTTTCCCCTCGTTAATTACCATTACCTTGTCGCAGGTCATTGAGACTTCAGGAAGAATATGAGTGCTGAGTATTATTGTCCTTGTGCCTTTCATCTCCTTTATCAGGTCCCTTATCTCCCTTATCTGCTTTGGGTCAAGCCCGGATGTGGGCTCGTCAAGAATAAGGACATCAGGGTCGTTCAGGATGGCCTGCGCTATTCCTACGCGCTGCCTGAAACCTTTTGAGAGCCTTCCTATTATCCTTGACTTTACCTCCGTTATGCCCGCTTCTTCCATGGCCTTTGAAATCATCGCCCCGGTTTTTGCCTTTTCAACGCCCTTAACCCGCGCCACAAACTTAAGGTATGACATGACATCCAGCTCCTTGTAAAGCGGGACATTTTCCGGCATATATCCTATCCTCTCCTTTGCCGCAATGGGATTTTCCGACATGTCAAAACCCGCGACTTTCACAGTGCCTTCACCGGCAGGAAAAAAACCGGTTATCATTCTCATGGTTGTTGTTTTGCCCGCGCCATTGGGGCCTAAAAAACCGACTATCTCCCCTTTATTAACCTTAAACGAGATATTATCAACAACAATCCTTCCTCCGAATTTCTTAGTGACATTTTTAAGTTCTATCATGCTTCACCTCGTTTTTATGGTTGATTTACTCTTTTGACGCCCAAAAAACCCCGCAGGTTCCCCCGTCAAAGTTCCAGTTTTTTTATTTTTGCCAATTTTTCCACAATCTTTTTCTCCTCGTCGGTTTTAAACGCGGGTATTTCAACCTTTATTACCGCAAAAAAATCCCCTTTTTTTCCGCCTCTTATATTGGGCGCCCCAAAACCCGGCACCCTGAATACCTTTCCATCGCCTGTTCCCGGCGGTATTTTTATCTGAACCCTTCCTGAAGGCGTGTGTACGTTAACCGAAGCGCCCGCCATTGCCTGCGCCACATTAATCACGCATGCGCCGTAAAGATCGTCGCCCCTCCTCTCATATTCCGCGCTGCCTTTAACCGAAAAGAGCACGTATAAGTCGCCCCTCTGCCTGTTAAGCGGGCTCATGTTCCCCTGCCCCTTAATCTTTATCTTGTCTCCGTCGCTGACCCCGGCGGGTATCTTTACCTTTACCTGTTTCGCCTCTTTTGTAACCCCGCTTCCTCCGCACGCGGAACACCTTCTTAACGGTTCCCTGCCCTTTCCGTCGCAACGGGGACATACCTTGTTTACCACAAAACCGCCCTGCGAGAATTCAATATTGCCCCTGCCTCCGCACATGGGGCAGGCTGTAATTTTAGTGCCCGGCTCCGCGCCTGTCGCGTTGCACCTCGTGCAGTCACTTTTCCTGGGGACCTTAATTATTGTCTCGCCGCCCTCCATGGCCAGGAAAAAGGGTATGTCTATCCTTACGTTTACATCCCCGCCTTTTTCCGCGGCGTAGTCGGTGTCATAATCGGTCGCGAAACCCCTGCCGCCGCCCTGAAAAAACATGTCAAAGATGCTCTCAAATCCGCCGCCCTGCTTTTTTCCCCTGCCGCTGAAAATATCGGAGAAGACCGAGTTCATATCAACCCCGCCCGGCCCGGAATAACCCCTGTTCGCGCCCATGTTTGAGAAATCAAAACCCGACGCGCGCGCATTCTTAATCGAGTCGTATTTTTCCCTCTTTTTGGCATCCGAGAGGGTATCATACGCCTCGTTCATTTCCTTGAACTTTTCCTCAGCCGCCTTATTGCCCGGATTGGCGTCAGGATGGTATTTTTTCGCCAGCGCCCTGAAGACCTTTTTTATCTCCGCTTCAGAGGCATTTTCAGGAACGCCGAGCAATTTGTAATAATCTTTTATCGGCATAACGCTTCACCGTATGTAGTGCTCAAATTTCAAGTTCATAAGTTTCAGGTTTTATTCTAACTACAAATTACCAATTACCGTCTTTCATACAGGGTGCTGCAAAAAAAACGCCGCGGCTTTTAGGGCCGCGGCGCTTTAACAGCATTACATCATATCCATTCCACCGCCCATTCCGCCCATTCCGGGCATGCCGTGCGGGCCTTCTTTTTTCTCCGGTATGTCGGTTATAAGCGTCTCTGTCGTAAGCAGCATAGCCGCTATGGACGCCGCGTTTTGAAGCGCCGAGCGCGTAACCTTTGTCGGGTCAATAACGCCCGCCTTGACAAGGTCCTTGATGGCGCCGTCATTCGCGTCAAAACCCGAGCTGAGCTCCTTTACAGCCAGCACCTTGTCAACAATAACAGCTCCATCATAACCCGCGTTCTGAGCCAGCTGCTTTATGGGCGCCTCAAGCGCTTTTTTGATTATCTTCACGCCGACAGCCTCTTCCGCGTCATCTGGCTTCAGGTTATTAAGCACGAGCGAGCTGCGTAAAAGCGCCACGCCGCCTCCGGGCACTATGCCTTCCTCAACAGCCGCCCTTGTCGCGTGAAGCGCGTCATCAACGCGCGCCTTTTTCTCTTTCATCTCGGTCTCTGTCGCGGCTCCCACATTAATAACAGCCACGCCGCCGGATATCTTGGCAAGCCTCTCCTGAAGCTTTTCCTTGTCATAATCCGATGTTGTCTCCTCTATCTGTGCCTTAATCTGCTTGGCCCTCGCGTCTATATCTTTTTTGTTCCCGTTGCCCTCAACAATGGTCGTGTTCTCCTTGTCAACCGAGACTTTCTTTGCCTGGCCAAGGTCATTTATTGTCGCCTTCTCAAGCTTCATTCCCGTCTCTTCGCTTATCACCCTGCCGCCCGTCAGTACGGCTATGTCCTCAAGCATGGCCTTGCGCCTGTCGCCGAATCCCGGCGCCTTAACCGCAACGCACGAGAATGTGCCCTTAATCCTGTTGACAACAAGCGTGGCAAGCGCCTCTCCCTCAATATCCTCCGCGATTATAACAACCGGCCTTCCCTGCTGAACGACTTCCTGCAGTATGGGAAGAAGGTCCTTCATGTTTGATATCTTTTTGTCATGGATAAGAATATAGGGGTTCTCCACCTCAGCCGTCATTTTGTCGGGGTTTGTGACAAAATAAGGGGAGATGTAACCCTGGTCAAACTGCATCCCTTCCACAACCTCAAGCGTTGTCTCTATTCCCTTGGCCTCCTCAACGGTTATTACGCCGTCGTTTCCGACTTTTTCCATCGCGTCGGCAATCAGCTTTCCTATCTCTTTGTCATTATTAGCCGAAATGGTCGCTACCTGCGCTATCTCGTTTTTATCCTTTACCTTCTGCGATACCTTCTTAAGCTCAGCCACAACAGCCTCTGTCGCCTTTTCAATTCCCTTTTTAACGGGCATCGGGCTTGTTCCTGCCGTAATGTTCTTGAGCCCCTCTCCGTAGATTGCCTGGGTAAGTATTGTCGCCGTGGTTGTCCCGTCCCCGGCAATATCGGACGTCTTTGACGCCACCTCTTTCACAAGCTGGGCTCCCATGTTTTCAAACGGGTCCTCAAGGTCAATCTCTTTCGCGATAGTCACGCCGTCATTCGAGATTACGGGTGAGCCGTACTTCTTGTCAAGGACCACTGTCCTTGCCCTCGGGCCGAGCGTCGCCTTTACCGCGTTAAACACCTTTTCAATGCCCCTTTGAACCGATTTTCTTGCGTCTTCACCGAACTTCAACTGCTTTGCCATATCCTTTATACCTCCTTGTTTTGTTTTAAAGGGCTCTTAGACTGCCCTGGGTTTTTTTCGTTTGATTACTCAATAACGGCAAGAACATCCTCTTCTGTCATAACGAGGTGCTCAACATCGTCAATCTTTATCTCTGTCCCGCCGTATTTCTGATACAAAATCTTCTCCCCTACCTTAAGGTCCATGGCCTTTCTCTTTCCGTCCTCAAGCACCTTTCCCGGGCCTACCGCGATAACCTCTCCCTTTGACGGCTTTTCTTTTGCCGTATCAGGGATGATTATCCCGCCTTTCTTCACTTCTCCCTCTTCCATCGGTTTTACAATTACATGGTCTCCAAGCGGCCTCAACTTCATAATTCTTGTTCCTCCTTTCAGATTTGAATGAATTTTTATTTCTTTTTCTCCTTGTCATCAACAACCTCATACTCTGCGTCAACAACCCCGTCATCTTTTTTTTCACCGGCGCCCTCTCCTGCCCCGGCGCCCGCGTTTTCCTGCCCCGCTGCCCCGGGCTGCGCCTTTGCGTTCTCATACATCTTTGTGGAGACAGCGTGCCACTTTTGCGTAAGCTCTTCTATGCCTTTTTTCAGCTCCTCCGCAGGCGCGTTGTTTTTAAGCTGTTCCTTGAGCCTGTCCGCGGCTTCCTGCAGTTCCTTCTTCTCGCCTTCCCCCACCTTGTCTCCCACATCCTTGAGCGTCTTCTCCGCGTTATAAACCATGGAGTCAGCCTGGTTCTTTACGTCTATCTCCTCTCTCTTCTTTTTGTCCTCCTCAGCGTGCGCTTCGGCTTCCTTTACAATATTTTTAATCTCTTCCTCTTTCAGCCCTGACGAGGCTGTTATTGTTATCTTCTGCTCTTTTCCCGTCGCCATATCCTTTGCCGAGACGTGAAGAATTCCGTTGGCGTCTATGTCAAATGTCACCTGCACCTGCGGGACTCCCCTCGGCGCGGGCGGAATACCGTCAAGATGGAACCTGCCTATGGTTTTATTGTCGCGCGCCATGTCCCGTTCGCCCTGCTGCACATGAATCTCAACGCTCGTCTGGTTGTCCGCCGCAGTTGAGAATGTCTCTGTCTTCTTTGTCGGTATTGTCGTGTTCCTGTCTATGAGCCTGGTAAAAACCCCGCCGAGCGTCTCTATGCCGAGCGAGAGCGGAGTCACGTCAAGCAGAAGCACGTCTTTCACCTCTCCCTGAAGGACTCCCGCCTGGATTGCCGCGCCTATCGCGACAACCTCATCAGGATTGACCCCCTTGTGAGGCTCTTTTCCGAATATCTTTTTCACAAGCTCAACAACAGCCGGCATCCTTGTCATTCCGCCCACAAGGACCACCTCGTCAATCTGCGAGGGCTCAAGCCCGGCGTCTTTCATTGCCTGTTTGCACGGGCCGACCGTCCTTTCAATAAGGCTGCTCACAAGCTGCTCCAGCTTTGCCCTTGTCATTGTAAGCACAAGGTGCTTGGGCCCGTTCGCGTCCGCTGTTATGAAGGGCAGGTTTATTTCCGTCTGCGCCGTTGAGGAGAGTTCTATCTTCGCCTTTTCAGCGGCCTCTTTCAGGCGCTGCAGCACCATCCTGTCCTTCGCGAGGTCAATGCCTTCCTGCTTCTTAAACTCGTCTATAATCCACTCCATCACGGTCTGGTCAAAATCATCTCCGCCAAGGTGCGTGTCTCCGTTTGTTGACTTTACCTCAAAGACACCGTCGCCTATCTCAAGGACGGATATGTCAAATGTGCCGCCTCCAAGGTCATAAACCGCGATTTTTTCATTTTTCTTCTTGTCAAGGCCGTAGGCAAGCGACGCGGCTGTCGGCTCATTTATTATCCTAAGCACCTCAAGCCCCGCTATCCTTCCGGCGTCTTTTGTGGCCTGGCGCTGGGAGTCATTGAAATACGCGGGCACGGTAATGACTGCCTGCGTAACCTTTTCACCGAGGTAAGCCTCAGCGTCGGCCTTTAATTTTCCGAGAATCATTGCCGATACTTCGGGCGGGCTCAGCTTTTTTCCGTTTATATCAACATAAGCGTCCCCGTTATCAGCGGCAATTACCTTATAAGGAACCTTGGAGAGCTCAGAACCCACCTCAGAGAACTTTCTTCCCATGAATCTCTTTATGGAGAATATGGTATTCTCAGGGTTGGCGACTGCCTGCCTCTTTCCCGGAAGCCCGATAACCCGCTCTCCCGCCTTTGTAAAACCGACAACCGAAGGTGTGGTCCTATTGCCCTCGGCATTTACTATGACCTTTGGTTCCTTTCCTTCCATAACAGAAACACACGAATTTGTCGTTCCCAGGTCAATCCCGATAACCTTTGCCATTGTTTATTCTCCTTAAATTGCCGCACTATGCGTTTTTTTTTATAGAAACAACCACATAAAAATAAGCAATACCCGTGCCATAGATTTCACCCCTTTAAAATATAGTTTTTTTATTTGACGGTTTCATAATAGAACCTGTCTCTTATACACATCTCCGAGCCCACGAGACCGTACTAGATCTCGTATGCCGTCTTCTGCTTGAAA
>OMKS01003647.1_pt1 | contig 12108 bp, 11 predicted proteins | sample 1674721 | NCBI WGS metagenome assembly OMKS01 (sample SAMN06264996, study PRJEB25208) | sediment metagenome | isolation source: hot spring sediment | place: USA: California | collected 2014-09-02 | reverse complement strand
GGCTTTGCCCGCAACCCAGATTTGACTATGTCTCTTTGTATGTTGTTCACGCTTCAGCGTGCGGCGGTAGCACACAAACTCTGAGTCATACACGCAACCCCGCACGCTGAAGCGTGAACAACATACCCAACTTCTCGATCGCGGTTTCTGGCCGATAAGGTACAAAATCCCGAAAGTCCTGAGTCTACCGCCATGAAAATACCAAACGGAAAACCTGTTGTAGCAACGATATGGCTCCTTTCCCTGGCAGGCCTGTGCGGCGCCGACGCATCTGATGCGGAAAAAAAAGAAGCGTCCATTATGCTTCCGGGTAATGTCCCATTGACCTTGGTACACATTTCTCCCGGAACCTACACGGTGCGATATTATCCCGATGAGCGTTGTGATGGCGATGATGAAGAATTGCAGTACGAAGCAACAGTTGCCCAACCATATTACTTGGGACGGCATGAGGTGACACAGGCGCAATGGCGGGCGGTAATGGAAACGCGCCCTTCTTATTTCACCGGCGGCACACTTCCCGTGGAATGCGTATCTTGGAACGATGTGCAGCATTTTTTGGAGATTTTGAACAAACATATAACCGACACCGGGCAGGGCCCTCTGACGGTGCGTTTGCCCAGCGAAACGGAATGGGAATATGCTTGTTGCGCGGGCGCTTCTGCGCATTTATCAGATAACAGACGCCACGCAATCAGGCGAATTGGAAATTACGCATGGTATCACTGCTGTCCTAATTTGGACAGCAGTGCCGCAATCCGTTAAATAGATGCGGACATCACCGCCAAACAAAAAGCAGTGGGGCAACCCATGCGCCTGTGAAATGAAAGGGAACATACACGCCGGATTGTAGTATGTCCGCATGGCTGTGTATAGTAGTGCCGTCGGGCGCGTTCAGGGTTGTCGGCGCGCCCCCGAGCCGCGCTTTGTAAACAGGTGCCAAAATGATCTCAAAAAAATCTTCTTTTACGATACACGCCGTCGGTCATGGTCATATTGACCCGACATGGCTCTGGCGTTGGACGGAGGGGTACGAGGAAGTCCGCGCCACGTTTCGCAGCGCCATAGACCGGATGGAAGAGACGGACGCGTTTGTCTTTTCGGCCGGCAGCGCTTGTTTTTATCAATGGGTTCGCGACTGCGATCCTGAATTGTTTGAGCGCATCAAGGCGCGCGTGAGGGAGGGACGCTGGGAGCTTGTCGGCGGCATGTGGGTCGAGCCGGATTGCAACATCCCCTGCGGCGAGTCGTTTGTGCGACACGGTTTGTACTCGCAACGCTTTTTTGAACGCGAATTCGGCGTGCGCACAAAGGTGGGGTTTAATCCCGACAGCTTCGGTCACGCGGGAACGCTGCCGCAGATTCTCGCCAAACTGGGCATGGAATACTACGCGTACATGCGCCCGCAACCGTCCGTGGAAATGGAGTACCCCGGGGGAAACATGTTCTGGTGGGAAGCAAAGGACGGTTCCCGTGTGCTTGCGGCAAACATACCGCTGGACTACGTGGCGGACGGCAAGGGGGTGCGGGACAAAATAGAACGATTGCCTTCCTATCCCCATCTGGTGAAGGGGCAGCGCCGCATTCTGTGCTTCTATGGCGTCGGCAATCATGGCGGCGGCCCAACCCGCGAGGCAATCAAGGCCATCCAATCGCTGCAACAAGATCAGAATTTCAGGCACACCGTGGCGTTTTCAAAAATGGAGGATTTTTTTGCCGCGTTCAAAGATGATATGGACGCGGAAGGCATCCCGGTCATCCCGCATGAGCTGCAACATCACGCGCGCGGTTGCTACAGCGCCCACAGTGAAGTAAAGCGCTTGAACCGGCGGGTGGAACACGCGCTGATGAATGCGGAACGTCTCGCCACCGTGGCGTGGCTTTGGGGGTCACATCCCTATCCGCACGAGGCGTTTGACAAGTGCTGGCAGGACCTTCTGTACAACCAGTTTCATGACATCCTTGCCGGAACAAGCATTGAATCGTCCTATGAGGACACGCGGGACCAGTTGGGCGCGGCGCGGCATCGCGCCGATGTGATTGCGAATGCCGCCATACAGGCCATTGCGCGCAGGATAGACACATCGGCGCCGGGCAACACCATTGTGGCGATCAACCCGCTGCCCTGGCCGGTGAATGCGCCCATTGTCGCGCCGCCCATTGCCGAACGTTCCATTGGCAGGCCTTATCACATTGTGAACGAACACGAAGAATTGACACCCAGCCAGGAAATACGGGGCGAACGCATTGATCACCGCCGCCGTGTTTTCCTGGCGCAACTGCCCGCCATGGGCTATCGGGTGTTTCATGCGCGGCCGCGCGAGCGCAACTATAAATTCACGCTGCCGCTGAAACACGGCGCGAATTTCATTGAGAATATGTGGTGGCGCATTGAATTCGACCCTCATACCGGACAGATGACGCGCCTTTTTGACGTGAATCTGAGGATGGATGTGTTGAAGCGCGGCCACATTCTTGCGGCGATGGTGGACGGCGGCGACACATGGGGTCACGGCGCGGAAGAGTACCGGGTGGAAGCCGGGCGCTTTGCCGCCGCAGACATACGCATTGTCGAGGCGGGCGAAGTGCTCGTCACCCTGCGCATCGTGTCCCGGTACGACAAGTCGGAAGCCGTCACGGAATACACGTTGTATCGCGACTTGGATTACATTGAATGCGCCATGCGCGTGAATTGGCAGCAACAATATCAGACGTTGAAACTGGGATTTGAAACGAACATTGAAAATGGGGTCGCCGTCTATGACGCGCCCTACGGGTTTCACGAGCGCGGCACGGACGGCGGCGAGGAGCCGGGGCAACAGTGGCTGGATTTGATGGGAACCCTCGAGGGGCGCCCCTACGGCGTTGCGTTGCTGAACGACTGCAAGTACGGGTTTGACGTGCGCGACGCAACCATGCGCGTCACGTTGCTGCGCAGTCCGGCCTATGCGCACCATGACAACGGCCGCTTCGACGCCGACGCGCGTTGGCCGATCATGGATCAGGGATGGCACAAGATGAAGTTCGCGCTGGCGCCCCACGCCTGCGACTGGCGCGACGCGCGCGTGGTCAAACGCGCCTGGGAACTGAACGCGCCGCCGGTGGTGCATATGGAATCGGCGCATCTGGGCGATCATAGACTACAGGCGGGACTGGTGGGAACGGAATCCGAGAACGTGCTGATAAGTGTCGTAAAATGCAGCGAAGACGGCGAAGATATCATCATCCGGGGCTATGAAACAGCGGGACGCGCCGCGGAAACGCGGTTGCACTTTCCCTACTTCGACAAATCCTTTGACGTGCTGTTCGCGCCCCACGAAATCAAGACGCTGCGCATCAACAAGGACGCGTGGATCATTCGCGAAGTAAATTTGCTTGAAGAGTAACGACAGGAGAGATTGTCATCAGTATCATCCCATTTCCACGGAGGAAAATTATGCGCATCGAACGGGTGGAGGAAATCTGTCTGGATATCCTGCGGCGGGCGGAGAACCCGCTGACGCCGGTGAGCCTTATTTACCGGAAGTGCGTCGAAAAGGAAGGGGCCGCGGCGTTGACTGAAGAGGCGTTGCTGCAATTTCTGCGCGGGCACGGCGACATTGTCGTTGTTGAGGGCGTTGCCGACGGCGCGCCGGTGGAGGAGAAGGCGTTCAATGAGGCGGGCATTATGATGGGCCCCCGCGCCATACTGAAAAGCCGTGTGCCTACCCCCGATGAATTGAAGAAAATGTTTCGCATGCAGCTGGAAATCATGCGTGACAATTTGGCGCAGGCATTGAAACTGGCGAAAGAGGCCGAAAACGGAAAGGCCGTCCATGAAATAGAAACGGTGCTTGAAAAAGCCGACATTCTTGAGGAGCGTATGGAGGACCTGTAAGGGACACCCTATTCGTCTGACGCCGGACTGTTCCAAGACTTGATCTTTCGCCAGAGCGTGTTTCTCCCGATGCCGAGAGTTTGCGCCGCTTTCACCTGATTGCCCTTGCAGGCGCGCAATACGCTTTCAATGTGGTTTTTTTCTATTTCGGCGAGAGGAATAAGTTTGTCGGGCGTCTTGTGATCCTGTTCTTTTTCCCGCATCGCGCGCGATGTCATGAGCGGCGCTTCGCCCGGCTGCAAAGGAAGCAGGATATATCCGTAGACCCCCTGGTGCATGGCGCTGATGGCGTCGGGAACGCCGGACGGCGGCGTAAGCACAAGCGCCTGCGAATCGTCCGCCGCCGCCAGCGCCGCTTCGGGTGAATCCGCAATCGTTACCTCGCCGCCTTTCATGACCACTTCATGACCCTCCGCTTGCAGCATCAATTCAACAGTGAGTTTGAGCCCCGGATCGCTTATGTCCAAAACAACACGTGCCATATATCGCCTTTCCGCTTTTTCGGCTCTATGAGCGCGACACAGCTTACCATTTTCCGGCTTGCTGCGCCAAGCCGCGCCGCATTAACAACGGAAGGGCGCAACGTGGTAGTATGTTGTTTATGTCGAAGTGTCTCGAAAGCACAGCAACATCGCTCGCGCTGAACAAGAACGTCGTGGTGGTTATTCCCTGCTTCAACGGCGGTGAACGCCTGCGCGGCGCGGTGCAGGGCGCGCTCGCGCGGGTTGACCGCGTGATAGTGGTGGATGACGGCAGCACGGACGGCTGCATGGAAAGCATAAGGGATACGCAGGCGCAGATTATCCGCTTTCAACGGAACAAAGGCAAGGGACATGCGCTGATCGCCGGGACGCGCGCCGCGCTTGAACTGCCGGACGCGCGGGTGATTGCGCTGATGGATGCGGACGGCCAGCATGACCCGGCGGAATTGACGGGATTGTTCGCGAGATTTATGGAAGAGCGGGCGGATTTGCTTATTGGCGCGCGCGCCTTTGACCGGCGGCATGTGCCGTGGCGCAGCCGGGTCGGCAACAAGGTTACGGTGTGGGTCATGGCGCGGTTATGCGGGGTGAATCTTCCGGATACGCAATGCGGATTCCGCCTGTTGTCGCATCGTTTTGCCAGCCGGTTTGTGGAACATGTCCCCGGCGGGCGCTACGAAACGGAAATGAGGATGTTGCTGCTGGCCGTAAATGAAGACTACCGGGTTGTGTCCGCGCCGATTGCCACCTTGTATGAGCCGGGCAATCCAAGCTCCCATTTCAGGAAAGTGCGTGATTCGCTGCGCATATACCGGACACTGGCGCAGGTTTTTTTCGCGCGCAACCAAGACCAATGGTAACGCGGCGCCGGAAGGATTGCGTTTTTAACAACGGTCCATAGGGCGAAGCGACAAGTTCAGTTGCAGTTCAGGAAAGCATGGATGACAATGAGCCGGACAGCATGGACAGCGGCTATTATCGCGCTCGCGCTGGTGACGCCCGCCGCGCGCGCCAACCCGCTTGGCTTGTCCATGACTCGGATTCATGACGACGCATACGCACCGGGCGTGCCCGTGACGGTCGAAGTGGTCATCGAGGCGGCTGCCGGGGGGGATGTCAAGGCGTTGGGATTGTACGAAACGCTTCCCGACGGTTGGCGGTTCGAGTCGGTTTACGCGAACGACAATCAGTTGCCTGCAATCGTGCCGCCGCCGGGCGCGGGGCCGCAGCTGGAATTTGCGTGGATAACGGCGCCGCCAATGCCCTGCGTCCTTTTCTACAGCGTGACGCCGCCGGAAAATGCGTGGGGCATGAAAGAAATTCGCGGGGTCATGGAATACCGCATCGAGGAGGGACCGTATTTATTGCCGGAAGTCGTAACCGTGCTTCACGGCCCCGGGGAACCGGCGCCCTCCCTGATCCTGCGCGGTGGAGAAGTCATGGCCGTGCCGGTGGGCGGCGCATGGGAAGACCCCGGATGTGTGGCGCTCGATGCGGACGGCAGGGACATATCAAATCGGATTGTGGTGTCGGGCGAGGTGGAGACGGACAGGACCGGCGTTTATCGCATACGCTACGGCATTACCTATGAATCGGGTGAAAAAAAGGTCGAAACGGAGCGCATCGTGCGCGTGGTGGCCGTGGAAGAGGAGGCGCCTCCAGGCGAGCCTTCGCTACAGGAGCAGGCGCGCTATGTTCCCGGCGGCGGCATTGAAAGGAATTTCCGCCACCTAACCGAAGTGGTGGCCGACGAAGCGCCGCGCGGGCGCCCGGAAACAGGGCGGGGAGAAAACAATGAAGTTCGCGATTTTCTTAAACGCTTGTCGTTTCCGGATTTGAGCGCCTACCGCCCGCTGCTTTCGTCAATGCAGGAAGAAACAGAGCGGAACGCGGACGCCGTGTTTCAGGAAGAAGGCGAGATGGAAAACAAAGCGGAATCGCCGGACGCGATTACGCCGGCAAAAACAGGCATAGCAGTGGAACATGAACAAGGGGCGGGCGCGAGGAAGCCAACGGAAGAAGCGCCCGCGCCTGAAATGGATGAAGCGAAGAGCAGGCGTGCGGGGCGTTTTTGGATCCCTGTCATGGCATGTGCGGTTCTTGCGGGTTTGGGCGCGGGAATATGGAGCATTCGTTTGTCAAGCGTAAGAAAGAAAAGGCGCAAACACTGAAAACGTTTCTCCCGGCCAGAGAGAATAAACCGCCCCCGCAGCACACAATTCGTTGCGACGCCTGCGTCAGGATAGTGCCCGCTGATATGTCGCGCAGACAGGCCTAATCGCCCGCATATTCGTTCTCATACCATTCGCGCCAGTGGGCCGCATACCGTTGAATCCACTCCATAACCGCCGTGCCGCCCAAATCGCGGCGCGCCCGTTCCGATTGAATCCACTTGTACCGGTTGATTTCGTCACGCTGCATGGCCAGCATCTTGCGCTGCCTATCTTCACGCCAGGATTGCGCGTAGTGTTCAAGCCAGTCCTGCGCCGCCTCTTCAAAAGAGACCTCATGGCCGCGTTCTATGGACATAAAATATTTATGCCGCTCGATCTCACGAACTTCGGCCTTTTTCAAGCAGCGCACCGTATTCCGGTAGTTCTGGTATGAGTCCTGTTCTTGTGATTCTGCTATAGCTGTCATCTTCATCATCTCCATAACCGGGTATGTATGGGACAGCATTGTAACGGCTGTTCACACAAAAGTCAACTAAATTTTATGATAACTTAATTTTCATTTATTACACACCAGACATTGTTTTAACATATCTGGCGAAAAATGTCAAGTAATTACCTGGCAATTACCGGCCTTTATTCATGGCCACTATATATAGTACACCTGAAAACAGAATGTGTTGCGTATTCACAACCCAACCATACCTGAAACCTGCATTATGTAAAACAATAACAGTTGGCCTTGCATTCCCGAATTTCAATAAAGTCGGGAAAAACCGGCTTCGCGGCAATGATTGTCTGTCAAGCGGCCACGACGTTCTGCTCTCATAATGATTATACCATATAGCAAACCGTTATCCATCGCAGTGGACGCTCGAAAACGGCGCTTTCGCTTCGACGCCCGCGATGATGCCCCCGCAAAAACGTGTCAGATCAACCAAAAGCAGTAGCCTTGTGTTGTCAGTTCGGTTTTGAGCGCTATTGCCTTGGGCGTCCTTTCCTTGCTTTTTCGGGTTGGGCTGCGCGAGTCGAACGAACGGCCCTGAGCGCTCTTTTCGTTTGCCACAATTTTTTTGCTATGCTGATTTGCATCATGAACGATACTGCGGCCATAGTTCTTGCCACTGCAAATGCGCGGTACAGCCACTGCGCATTCGGGCTGAAGCGCTTGTGGGCCGCGTTGGGCGACCAGCGCCGGCACGCGCGGGTCGTAGAATTTACGCTGCGGCAGGAGGCCCGGGAAATAGCGGACACCCTTCTCGCCATGAAACCGCGCGTCCTCGGGTTCGGCGTGTATATCTGGAACGTGGAACTGCTGACCCGTGTCATTCGCATCATTCGCGACGCCGCGCCCGACATTTTCCTTGTGCTTGGCGGACCGGAGATGGTTGACCCGGCTGACGCCGCTTCCTTGGAAGCGGATTATGTAATTATCGGAGAAGGCGAACACTCTTTTGCGTCGTTGGCGGCGCGGCTGCTGGCGGACGCGCCGCCCGCAAAAAAGATAATTGAAGCGGCGCCGCCCAACCTCGACACGCTGCCCGAACCGTATGACGCCTACACGGATGAAGATATCCGGCATCGGGTCATTTATGTGGAAAGCGCGCGCGGATGCCCCTACCGATGCGCCTTCTGCCTGTCCGCGCGGGATGAACAAGTGCGTTATTTCCCCTTGGAGCCCTTTCTGGCAAGCATGAACAGGTTGTTGCAGAGAGGAGCGCGCCGCTTCAAATTTACAGACCGAACCTTCAATATCAAAGAGGAGCGCGTGCTTGCCGTCCTTGATTTTTTTCTGCGGCAGCCCTACCCGGACATGCAGCTGCATTTTGAAATTATGCCGGACCGGGTGTCGGCGGGAATGTTTGAAAAGATGGCCATGTTCAGCCCGAACGCGCTCCACCTCGAAGTGGGCATACAAAGCGTGTCCGCGCAAACGCAACGCAACATCAACCGTAATCAGGATGTTGAAGCCGCCATGGAAACCATTCGCCGGCTGCGCAACCATACGGGCGCGACGCTCCATGCAGACCTGATTGTGGGATTGCCCGGCGACACAAAAGACGTCATTGGCAGGGGCTTCGACATGCTTGTGGCGGCGCAGGCGCAGGAAATACAGGTGGGACTGCTCAAGCGCCTTAAGGGAACCGCCATTGCGGGAGAACTTGGACGGAACATCCGTTTTGACGCGCGTCCGCCTTATGAGGTGCTGGAAACGCCCACGCTGACAAGCCACGACATACGACAGTTCAAACGCTTTTCCCGCTATTTTGACTTGTACTACAACAAAAGGAACTTTTCCGAGACGCTGCCGCTGTTGTGGGAAAGCGCGGACAGACCCTTCACGGCCTTCAGTGCGTTGGCGGACTATGTGTGGGAACGGGAGCAAAAAACCCATCACCTGCCGCTTGTCCGGCTCGCCGAACATCTCTATCGCCACCTCGTCGCGCAAAGCGTTCGCAGCCCTGCGGTTCTTGCCCGCGCCATAGAGGGGGACTTTCGCCGCCTGAAGGGACGTCGCGATAAACTGCCCTTCCTGTCGCAATGACGACTGAACATGATAATGCGTGGTCATACCCGTTTCATGCATGGTATACTCTTTTTCCGGATATGGTGACTGTTTTTTTCCCGCAAGCGGGAGTAACCACCTTTGAAAGGGAATGCCATGATACGCAGCCATTCTGAAATGGAAGTGGAAGTGCGGGAAAACATGCGCGGCGGCGAAGGCAGCGTCACTTTCCGGCACATGTTCCGCGAGGCGGACTTCACCGCGCCGGTGCGTCTTTGCGCCCGGTTGACTATTCCGCCCGGCGCGGGCATCGGCTCACACCAGCATCTTGCTGAAGACGAGATATACATAATCCTGCGGGGTTCAGGGATTCTGGATGACGGCGCGACGCAAACCCGCGTAACGGCGGGCGACGCCGTATTGACTGGCAACGGAGAATCCCACGCCATACGCAATGACGGCGATGAGCCGTTGGAGTTGGCGGCGGTCATTACCCGCTATGTCGCGCGGGAGCAGTCGTGAGCTCTTTGCCAAACACGCTGATCCTGCCGCCCGAAACACGAACGGGCGCGGGAGAAGCGCTGCGGCTGCTGGACGCGTGCGCCGGATTCGGTATGCGCGGAGTGCTTGTATGCGGCGCGTCGCTGGAGCGGAGCGGACGCCTTCGCGTCATGCTTGACGCTTGCGAAACCAACGTTAACGTCCGTGTGTGGACGCATCCGGGCGGCGAGCCGACACTGGAACAACTGGACGCGTTGCTTGCCGATGCGCGCGAACACAACCCACACTGGGTGGCCGCCGTTGGCGGCGGCAGCGTTATGGACATCGCCAAGGCGTGCGCGGGGCTGCTTCGCGCGCCGGCGCCGGCGGTCGCGTATCATGACGGCGCGTCCATCCCGGCGTCGAACACCCCGTTCATTGCGGCGCCCACCACGGCGGGAACGGGTTCTGAAGCGACCATCGTATCCGTGCTGACCAATGCCGCGACGGAAGTCAAAAAATCCATCCGGCATCCTTCGTTCATGGCGCGATTGGTCATACTTGATCCGACCTTGCTGGACGGATGCCCGCCGGAGGTGATTGCCGCGTCAGGCATGGACGCGTTGACCCAGGCCATTGAATCTTATTGCAGCAACGGCGCAACTTGGTTCACTGACGCGCTTGCGCTCAAAGCGGTGGCGCTCATTCACGCCAGTATCGAGGCCGTGTACTCGGGCGACGCCGCAAAACAGGCGGACTTGTTGGTCGGCAGTTATCTGGCGGGGGTGGCGTTGTCCAATGCGCGGCTTGGCATTGTGCATGGGCTGGCCCATCCACTGGGCGCGCGCTTCCATGTTCCCCACGGACTGGCCTGCGCCGTAGGCCTGCCGCTTGCGCTGGATTTCAACCGCGAGGCCGTGCCTGAAAAATACGCGCGACTCAGCCGCGCGGTAGGCATGGACATCGGCGAGTATGCGCGCCTGTTGCTGACGCGCCTGAACCTGCGTTCACCTTTCCCCGGACAACCATTGGACGATATTGACGCAATCATTGAGGAAGCTCTTGCCTCCGGCTCGACCAAGGCGAATCCGCGCAGGGTATGCGCTGAGGATGCGGCGCGCCTGCTACGAAGGCTGTTCGCCCCGGCAAACACCCCCCCACAATAAAGGACGCCATCAGATGATAGTATTGGCCGCAGTCGTACTGGCATTCGCGGGACTTTCCGGCGAAGCGCCTCTCGACGGGGAAATACAGGAGCAAAACGGACAGGCCCTCTATGAGCGCCGCTGGTATTTCGGCGTCGGCGCAACCAACTTTTATCCGAAGCTGCGCGAGTCGGAGAGGAAGATAGACCGGCAGATCAACAACGTGTTCGGCTGGCTGCCCGGCTGGGAAAGACCGACCACCTTTGCCGACTGGCGCGGACGTCATTACCTTTGGGATTTGACCGTGGGCGCCGGGCGCGATCTGTCGCCCAAACTCACACTGATGTTCTGGACGGGCGGCGCAAAAGGAACCATCAAAAACAAGCGGCGGTACGGGCTGTTGAAAACGGACATACGTTTTACGCGCGCTTCCATCTTTTTTGCGCCTGAGTTGTATTGGTATCCCTGGGGCAAGGTGGAATACGAGCGGGTCGCGGGAAAACGGGGCGGTGACCGGGCGCGCGCGGCGCTGTCCGGCGCGAAGCCCTACCTGTCCGTTGCCTCGGGGTATACATGGGTGCGCGCCGAAGGCGAAGGAAAATTCCGGCTGCCCCTGCCGGGCGCCGTCATCAAACAACGTGAGTCCGAGGACCACCACATGATTACGGTCAGCCCGCGGGTGGGCGTGGAAATTCCGACGGGTGAAAACGCCGCCGTCAGCGCGCTTGTTATCTATTCCTTTTTCAGTCCTCACGGCCCCGAATATGACGGCCCCTGTATTTCATTCAATTACCGATGGCGATTCTAGTTTCCAGGCGTCAAATGTCGTATGAGCCATCGTGCGCGGCGTCTGGATTTGTTTTTGAGTAATTGTTTGGCCCGATGGCGTAACATCAGGGTTTGTAATAAGCAGCGTTTTTCCCCTTGTTTTTTTAAGGCGGCGCCGACTCAATGTCCTGTGCGTCCTATATGTCCCATAGGTCTCATAAACACCCTACTGAACAAACTTGCCTCTCAATCGTTATAGGGGTAGGATGACGCTGCAGAGTCCTCCTGAACAAGTTGAAAGGAACCTGAAAGATGAACCCAGAACCATCCACCCATGCGGAATGGGTGCGTGATGCGCTGACCCGCCACGAGGGCGCGCTGGTGCGCTATGCGATGCGCTTCACCGGCGACATCGAAACGGCGCGGGACGTGGCGCAGGACACGTTTTTGCGCCTGTGCGACGCCGACCGCGACCAGATAGGCGACTACCTCGCGCCGTGGCTTTACCGGGTCTGCCGCAACCGCGCCCTGGATGTCATGAAAAAGGAGCGACGCATGCAACTACTACAGGAAGGACAGGCGGAACGCCAGGCCGCGCCGGGGCCGAACCCGGAAGCGGCGGCGGCCAACACGGAAACCGGCGCGGCGGTCATCGCCGCTCTGGCGACGCTGCCGGAGC
>OMKS01003646.1_pt1 | contig 12108 bp, 13 predicted proteins | sample 1674721 | NCBI WGS metagenome assembly OMKS01 (sample SAMN06264996, study PRJEB25208) | sediment metagenome | isolation source: hot spring sediment | place: USA: California | collected 2014-09-02 | reverse complement strand
GTAAATTATATTTATGATAATCCATGGTTCAGACTGTTAAAGACAGAAGTTGAGCAGTTTATTGAGGAAAAATATGGAAAAGCATACATGCAGTTGATCAAATTAAAAATGGAATTGAAGGATATCGAAGCCGAATTAAAAACGATTTACAATCAGACAAATGAATTGGAAATCAGAAGGAAAGAAGTAAAGAAACAATAAACACCTTAAATTCATGATTCAATGATAATTGACATGACTTTTCTGATTGCTGTTCTGTAAATTGAAATGATTAGAAATTGAAAAACTCAACAAATTGAATGAATTGCTTTTTTCGAAACCAGCAAAAGAAGAAAATCAGCAGTATGAACAACAGCGAAATCCTCATTTACCAAAACCCCCAGGGCGACGTCAAAATTGATGTTCGCCTGGAAGATGAAACCGTGTGGCTTACGCAAGACCAGATGGCAACCTTGTTCGGAAAAGCAAAATCTACCATAAATGAATATATTAAGAACATTTATGAGGAGCAGGAGCTTGCATAATCGGCTACAATGAAGAAATTCGGAATTTCCGAATTTCAGCAGAAAGCTCCTAATTACTACAATCTCGATGTAATTATATCCGTAGGCTACCGTGTAAAATCGCATCAGGGCACCCAGTTCCGTATTTGGGCAACCCAACGGCTGAAAGAATATATTATAAAGGGTTTTGCTTTAAATGATGACCGTTTCAAGTCGGGCAGTTCGATGAACTACTTTACCGAATTGCAGGAACGCATCCGGGAAATACGACTATCGGAGTGCTTTTTCTACCAGAAAATTAAAGACATTTACACAACCAGTATTGATTATGACCCGAAAGACGAAAAAACAATTGCGTTTTTCAAAGGAGTTCAAAACAAACTGCTTTGGGCCATCAGCTAGCAAACGGCAGCCGAGTTAGTGTATCGCAGGGTTAATGCAGCGCTACCTTTAATGGGAATGCAGTCTTACGTTAAAAAAGGAACAGCTTCCATCAAAAAATCAGATATAAGCATTGCCAAAAACTACCTTGCCGAAGATGAAATAAAACTGCTCAGACTTTTGGTGGAACAATACCTTGCCTTTGCCGAAACGATGGCACAGCAGCGCATTCCCATGTATATGAAAGATTGGATTGAGAGATTGGACACTATTCTGCAAATGAATGGACGGGAGTTGCTTACCCATGCAGGTAAAATCAGCCACAAAATGGCTTTTAAGAAATCGGAAGAGGAGTTCGAAAAATACCGGTTCACCCAAAAAGAATTGGAAAGAGAGCAAAGTTTGAAGGACTTGGAAAATGATATCAAGAAGCTGAAATCTGAAGAATGAAATGGATAAAGAACTGATTAACGACATATTGCGGATTATTCAAGCTTTCAGCGAATCTTTGCTAGCGCATTTACCTGCATTGGAATATGAAATCACTTCATTGATTGAGTCCGGAAGCAAAGATTGCCTAGGCATTGAAAATTCTTTTGACACCTTACTTTCATTGACAACATACGGTGTGGCTGATGATTTATTCATGCGGATTTCGGATTACAAAGGAGCGATTACATATAAAAAGTGGTTTGATAAGAATTTCCCCAATGATATTGGTGGACCTTTACTTTCGTTGAATTGGTCAATCGCCTACTCCGGACTTGGACACATAAAAGAAGCAAAGATTTATACGATTGATACAGCTTTTCAAAATATTTATCTACATGGATTACTACTTGACAGAGAGGTAAGCCGAATTGATATGTACGAGCATGGATACGACATGCTTGAATATGCAAAATCAATGATTATGGATTATAAAAAAGTATCCACTCAACCATATCTTTATTGGCTCAGACAGTTCATGGATACTGACGACTATAAAGCACCTGTTAATAAGGTTATAGCATTAAGCGAACTTCTGAAAAATGAAAATAACCGAGATAAACGAATTAAGTTGCTCAACCATATTAGAGATATAGAATGCATGAACAAAAACAGAAAGAATAACTACTAATTACAATAAATCAAACTCTGAGCGGTCGGTACGACCCAGTTCTGAAACCCGATTCGTTCATCCCGGGACAGGCAGTGTGGGATGGATGGTGGTTACAGTGATACAACTTCCGGATTGCTTTCTTCTCATTTCAGAAAACCACGGCCAGAGTTATCTGCCTTAATTCGAATCTTAAAATGTAACATAAGGCCATTCCTTAACCCTTATTTTAAAGGCTTAGCCTTGTTTCGGAGACAAATGCAAATAATTACAGCCAATGAAAGAATATTGGCATGATGATTTAGCTGTCAAACTCAAGAAAAAGTTCGTGCCTCACATTTCACGGTTTACCCCATGGAATAATTCGTTGATCAGATTTCACGGGGTGAACCCTGTGAAATAGCGAAGCAAAATTTCAACAGGGGGTAAACCAATTAACAAATCAACCAAGCCCTCCAACAGAGTTCTCCAAAAGGTTTTGCCAAACTAAACCCCCGGTTCAAACGTTATAAATCAAGTTATCAACCATAATACGGCAAGCCATGAAACGTATCATTCTATTAATCACCATAAGTTTATTTCTTCTGACCCAGGTTTTTGCAGCACATATTTTGATCCCGATGGATAATACACAGCGCAATCACCTGAAAGCTTACGGGATCGCCTACTGGGTTCTGACCCACGACACCGAAATAAGCTGGCTATTGAATTACCGTGGCGGCAGCTTTATGTTCCAGCATCACCGAACGTTCGAAAATGAACTGATCATCCGCGATGTATCCTACCAGGTGATTGCTGATGTGCAGGCTGCGGCCATTCTGAACGAAATTGCCAATCCGAACATAAACATGGATGAGGTAAAACTTCACAAAGCGCCGCGCATTGCTGTTTACACACCTCCGCTTAGCCAACCCTGGGACGATGCCGTTACACTGGCGCTCACCTACGCCGAAATACCTTACGATGCCATTTATAATAATGATATCATGCAAGGCGTACTGCCCATGTACGATTGGCTGCACCTGCATCACGAAGATTTTACCGGCCAGTTTGGGAAGTTCTGGGCGGCTTATCGCAATGCAGCTTGGTATCAGGAAGAAGTACGTTTGCTAACCGAGATGGCTAACAACCTTGGGTTCGACAAGGTTTCGCAGCTTAAGCTGGCCGTGGCCAAAAGAATCCAGGAGTTTGTTGCCGGAGGCGGTTATTTGTTTGCTATGTGTTCAGCGCCCGAAAGCCTCGAAATTGCCCTTGCCGCCGAAGGTGTTGATATAGTTGATGTAATGTTCGATGGCGACCCGCCCGAACCCAACGCTCAGCAAAAACTGGATTTCAACAGAACTTTTGCTTTCCAGGATTTTAAACTTGTTATGAACCCTTACGAATATGCCAAATCGAGCCTGGATGTGCCCAAAACAGGCCGCGATCAGGCTTTGGACCTTTTTACACTTTTTGAGTTTTCGGCCAAGTGGGACCCGGTACCAACCATGCTCAATCAAAATCATGAAACGGTGGTGAAAGGTTTTATGGGGCAATCCACCGCTTTCAGGAAGCAATACATCAAGCCCAATGTGTTGATTTTGGGCGAAAATAAAGCCTGGAACGAAGCCCGCTACATCCACGGAGCCTTTGGCAACGGCACCTTTACTTTCCTGGGCGGGCACGATCCGGAAGATTACCAGCATTTTGTTGGCGATCCTCCTACCAACCTCGATCTTTATCCCAATTCGCCCGGCTATAGGCTCATATTAAATAATGTACTTTTCCCGGCAGCCCGCAAGCAGAAGCAGAAAACCTAATGCCCGTTCAACAAAGCTTTTTCTACCTATGAGAAAAAAGCCCTTTGGGGAAAAGTTGGCAGTAGGCAAAACCCAATACAGCATCACAAAAAAACCGAACGTTCGGGTTTGGTTGATGTCGAAATTTAAGCACCGAATAGTTGCAGAGAATCAAAGCTCCCTGCGTTATTTATGGGAAATTGTAACCGGCCGTTTATCTCTTAATCAGTTTTATAAGCTTAATTTCCCCATTTTTGATGATCTGCATAAGGTAAATGCCTGAAGGCTTATCTGAAAGGTCGAGATCATACTTATTTTGTCCTGTTAAAACCTTTTTTATGATTTTTTCGCCCATCAGCCCGTAAATTTCAACAAGCATATCCTGATGGCCATTAAGATGTTCAATGGTGAAAATACCACTGGTGGGATTTGGATAGACCCTGAACAATGGATTGGTGGCTGCTGAACCATTTTCTTCGGCACCAGAATAAGTTTTTTCATCAGCCGCCACCAGGCTTTCCTGCTTGGTGCAGTAGCTGCCATCTATCGAAATCCAAACCCGCAAATAAGCGCTTTCGTGCGCCCGAACTCCCGGCAAAAGATATACGGCCGATCCTGCGACAATATGAGCAGTACCACCATTTTTAACAATAAAGTGTGAGCCGTTTCCGGCAACAAAAATGGTATCGATGGACTCATAGCAGAAATCTTCACCGGCTGCAATCATAATGTTCTCGAGCCATACGTTTGAACCGATTCCGTAGGTGGTAAAAGAAGCTGGCCCTGTCCAGGTGCTGAAGTTCAGCTCAGTGCAAACGGTTCTTACAAAAACATCATAATCTGTCAGCGCCTGAAGTCCGGTAATCGTGAATGTGTTTGTGTGAACACCATGCGAAATATTACCCGATGTCCAGGGATCAAATCCTGCTTCGCCCCAGTTTACTGTCCAGAGTTGTCCGGCGCCACCGGCTGACCAGCTTACAGTTGCAGTGGAAGAACCAACATGATCAATTTCAAGGTTTAACGGTGGCTCGCAAAAAACAGTTTCGAATTCCAGCAGGTGGTTTTCATAATTTGCGGTTTGCGCATAGCCGAGAGGACTACCGGTTTCGTTGAAAAAATACTGGCCACCGTTCATCAGCGATGCATTGAACTGGATGCCGGCCTGACCTGGACTGGTTATCTCCATCTGCACCCTTGCAAAACCCGTCCATTCGGTGGGCAGGTGGGTGTGAAAGGCGGATGAAGGCGGTTCATCAAAAACAGGTTCACTGAATAAAGCGTAACGTGATTGCGTGTTGTCGGCACCGTAATTTTCATTAGCACCTTCGTTAATCCACCGATATTTTAGTATTCCGGGTGAGTGCTCTTCAGCCATGACGCCAATCTTTGTGAGTGAAATTTTTTGATTCGACTGGATGTCAGAACCAAAGACTTCCGGACTATAATCGAAATAAATCTGCATATCGCGGTGAAAGGTTCCGGCCGCAGAGCATTTTATCTCAATATCGAACTGAAAAATTTCAGGTGTGCCAGCCAGCACTTGCGGGTTCGTAAAACGCCAGAAAATTTCCTGGTCCTGGTAAATACCATTCAGGACTTTTTCGTTTTTAGTTTCTTCTGCGCTAAGCGATGCCATCATATTTTCCTTATCCTCAAACAAAGTAATGGTTCCGTGAATAACGCCTGTGAGAATATTCTCGCCGGCAAGGTTTCCGATGATTCCTTCCTCAGGTGTTAAAAAATAGGTGCCCGGTTCAGCCGGAGTGCTAAAAGTAAATGAAGTAATTATGCCGGAGTTGCCCAGAAAATTTGCATTGGTCATTGAGTAGGCAAGCATTCTGAAAATATTGGTACCGGGCAGCACGTTGGCCTGAATAATGTGGTCAACTTTGCGGTCGGGATTCAGGGAAATGGCGCCGCTTACCCAATCAAAGCCTTCTGGCAGCAGAATATCTGTCTGAAATGAATTAAATGCACCGTGGTTGATTATTTCCAGATCAACAATCAGGTTTTCGCCGGCCACAGCTACGGCATCATGTATTTTCATCACATTGCTCACATCCTCAATGATGTTCATGACAACTCCCTGATTGGGGTTCCAAAAATTGTTTTTATCCTGGTTTTTTACTTGTTCGTTCAGGTTGAAGTCGCCTGCCAGATAACCGGCAAGGCCGGCAGAAACATTCCATACATTGATTATATCTTCGTAGTCAATTGCTCCATCGCCGTTTCCATCGCCGGCATACATGGCAAAGAGGCCATTTTCTACTTCCTTTAAAACATTGCCATAGGCCTTGGACTGGGCTGCAGTGAAATCCCAATGATATATTCCGCCGCTTTTTACCAATATTTCGGCTGACATCACCGGCACATGATTGCGATGGTAAACCACCACATAAATTCCTTGCTGGTAAGCGCGGTTGAATGTGATGGGCTGGTTATTTATGTCAACAATATGACCGCTGTTTTGCAACAGGCCAGCCTGCCTTTCAAGGATCATTCCGTCGTGGCTGTTCCGGATTTCCACAAGCACCCAATCCACAACATTTTCAGGCATTGGTGCCAGGCTTTCCGTTCCGTCGTAATGCCATACCGGTTCGGGATTGCCGTAATATGGCAATTCCGTGTTGAAAGGCTGATGCAAGGGCAGTAGGTGGTTGATAGCGGTGTGCATGAATGGGTTTCGGTTATTTCCAACAGCACCCTCAATCAGTACCTTGATATCGAGCACAATCTCTGTGCTTATTTCAACTTCAAGGGGGCCGCTGTGAAACTGCTCCACATATATGCCATTAATGATGTAAAGCGCCTTAACATGATAATTGTACGAACCGGCTGCAAGCCCCGCATCAGTGTAGGTGAGGGTTACGGTGCCGGGCGTTGCGATCAGGGAGTCATTCCGGTAAATCATAAACCCCATAGTTTCTGCTACCATGTTTTCCAAGCAAATGCCGGGATGTTCCCACCAAAGCAGGGCAGCATGTCCGGCATCCTCGCCCGTTAGCAGGCAGGGTTCGTAAGGATGCAATGAATAAAATTCCCGGTTTATGGCATGAGATTTCTTTTCGTTATACAGCGCGCGTAAGCTTATTTCGTGTTTTTGGCCGAAATTGGCAAGTCTGGGCGGAATAGTAAAATGTGTTTCACTGGTAGTTCCTGCTGACTCGCCATCAAAAAATAATTCATATCCAGTCAGATCATATAAAGCACCGCTTTCCTGTTGTCCATATATTTTGATGTTGTCAATATTCCATTTCTGTATGCTGGTTGAATTGATGCCATGCGCCCGGAATCTGAATTGAAACAGCTTGCCGGAAACATGTGTGCTGATGTCGTGAGTATGAATTGTCCAGGACATGTTGCCGCCGGCATTGGTGTGATTAGCGACTTCCTGCCAGGATTCGCCATCCCAAACTTCCACGCTCATTTGCTCCAGTGTTGCGGTGGAAGCATTCAGCAGCGAGAGATCGTAGCCGAGCATAACCTGGGGCATGAACGTGGCATCAAACACATCGCTTAGCAGGGAAAAACTGTAATTTATTTGTGCCGGATAGGATTTGAATATAGCCGAAAATGTTGGATTCCCATAGAAAAAGTCAAGCTCCCAGTTTTGTATAGGTGGATCAATACTCCATCCATTGGTCAGAAAAGAAAATGTGAACCAGTTTTCATTGAGCAGTTCGGCATCAACAATCAAGGGAGGAATATTAGGGGCAGTCCATGATGCGGTAAGTATAACTGAGTCAACAGTCAGGCTGTCTGGCATCAGGTATTCCGGGCCAACCAGAATGTTGAATGTTTGTGTGGCAGACTAAAGGCCAGGAATAAGATCGGTAGCAATCACTTCTAGTTCAACAGGGTAGCCATAAGGCGTGGCTTCATGCGCTGTAACTGAAAATACAACACTGGCTGTGCTTCCGGCAGGTAAAACCGGGATTGTGTGCACAGCGGAGTTTACCATTATTAAGGTGTCAGCCGAAGAAAGCGCTGATTGAATATCGTAGAGATCGTCATTCCCGTTGTTTGCCACTGTCATGGTCAGGCTGGCGGTTTCTCCCGGGTCTAAAATTCCATCGTTATTGCCAAACACCGAATCGTCAATCAGAAATTCCTCATCCAGTGCCAGGATGAAGCCCTGAAGCAGGTATCCGCGGATGTTCCAGTTAAAGCTTAGATCTGGAGCTATTTGGTAAAGCCTGTACCAGTTCACATTATTGGTTGAAATCCACGCACCCTCAGGATGGGCAGGGCCGCTGTCGCATCCGGCAGGGAATTGTCCGCTATAATGGCCAACTGTATAGCCTATCCAGATATCATTGCCATCGAGGGCAACAGGGTTGCTCAGTTCAACAAGATTCCAACTGTTGGTTGAAGGAACAATGGACTGTTGATGCAGCAAGATTCCGGGCGTTGTGCTTGTTCCTGCCCCCCAGATTCTTATCTGGCACGAAAACGGAAAATCCCAGATGTAAACATTCACCGAAACTAATTCATAATCAATATAGGGTGCAATCATATCAGCAGGAAAGCGGGCGGCTACTGAAAAGATTCCCCCATCTGACAGGCCAATGGCCGTAAACGGATTCTGATCATAATTCAAAATAACCGGATCATTTTTGGTGTTGGGTTCAGCGTTTGTAGTAAAACCTGAAACCGGCGATGCGCTGAGTTCGGCATTTATTTCTTTTGCCATGCCTTCCGTAGAAAGTTCTACCAGTTTAATTTTTTTTTCCTTGTTTACGGGTTTTTCCTGTGCCTGAATTCCAGACGCCAGAAAAGTCATGACGAAAATGAGAAGTATTCTTTTCATGCGTGCGTGTTTTAGATATTTTTCACCGGCAGGTTGAAAGCCTCTGCCAGTTCGTTTAATTGATCTTTGCTCAGTCCCTGGGGTTCAAAGCCGGCCTGACGGGCAAAAAGATAGATTTGGGCAGATTTTGTAAGCACATCAAGCAGGTCAAAACAATCCATGATATCATTTGCGATGGCCAGTACGCCATGCTTTTCCCACACCACCACATCGTGATGCTTTAAATGCTCAATGCTTGCTTCTGCCAGTTCTTTTGTCCCCGTAAGGAAATAAGGCACAAGGCCAACACCCCTGGGAATTAACACCCGTGCTTCCGGGATCATTGACCACAACGTGTGGGTGAGGTATGCTGAATCAAGAAAAGGTTTGCAATGCGAGAGTGCTACAAGTTCAGTAGGGTGGGAGTGGAGTACTGCCCGACTGGTGCTGCCGCTTTTCTTTAAAAAATTGTGTATGCTCAGATGAGAAGGCAGTTCGGATGTTGGTTCTATGTTGTTTTCCGTCAACAATTCGAATCCGTTTCCACCCGGTGTTATCCTGATCATTGCACCAAAACCATACGGCGATTTTGCAATGTCGCGCATGCGGCTGCCCTTACCGCTCACATAAAAAAGCTGGCCGGCTAATGCCGGAACGCTTACTTCAAGCGGGGTTTCATTTGTTAATGCAAGTATTCCGGATAATTCATTGCCGGCAAAATCAGTCAGGTTCACCGAAATATTGCCACCATTGGCTTCGGCCCAATTGCGTTGCCAAAGATAGGAGGCAACCTCGGCAATTTGTTCAAGTTTTTCGGCTATTTTGTTGTTTGTGAATATCATCCGGGTTCGATTCTTTGTTGTTTGAAATGTTTAATTGGTTTATTGAGTCTTACGCGCCTGGGGTTCGTAAAAAAAATATTCACATCAAAAGTAGGCATTTGGCAGGAAAGCAAGATGATTTGGGCAAATTTTTGCCATACCTTTGCACATTAATAAAAATACGATCAAATGCCTTTACATTGCGGCATCATTGGTTTGGCTAATTCGGGAAAAAGTACGCTTTTTAATTGTTTTTCGAACACAAAGGCCCAAACCAGTGTATTTGCCTACACAAGCAGTAAATCGAATATCGGGGTGGTGAAAGTCCCCGATCCGCGCCTTTATGAAATTGACAAGCTGGTAAATTCAGCTAAGGTAACGCCTACCACCATCGAGATTGTTGATATCCCCGGCCTGGTCAGGGGCTCAAGCCGTGGCGAGGGCGTCGGCAACAGTTTTTTGTCTGACATCCGCAATGCCGATGCGCTCATTCATGTAGTTCGTTGTTTTGATGATGAGAGCCTGCCTCACCTCGACGGTTCAGTTGACCCGGTGCGCGATAAAGAAACCCTGGAACTTGAACTGCAGATCAAAGATATTGAATCGGTTGACCGGAAAATCCAGCGATTGGAAAAGATGGCCAAATCGGGGGATAAGAAAATCTTGCATCAGGTTGAAGTGCTAAGGGTTTTTAAGGATCATCTCGAATCGTTTGGCATGGCAGGCACCGCGCCAGTTGATGGAAATGACCGACATGTGATTGATGATCTTTTCCTTTTAACCACCAAGCCAGTAATCTATGTGTGTAACGTTGACGCTGATTCGGCTGTTGGTGGCAACCGGCATACCGAAAATTTCATAAAATCGGTGCAGGACGAAAATACCCAGGTGCTGATCATTGCGGCGCAGGCTGAGGCTGAAATAGCAGAGCTTGACAACGAAGAAGACCGGGCAGCTTTTCTGGAAGACCTCGGTTTGGAAGAGCCGGGCGTGAATAAGCTGATCAGGGCGGCTTACGACTTGCTGCAGCTTGAAACATTTTTTACCGTAGGACCCAAGGAAGTGCGAGCCTGGACCATACGCAGGGGAACCCTGGCGCCACAAGCTGCAGGCGTCATTCATAGCGACATGGAGCGAGGTTTTATACGCACCGAAGTGGTGAAGTATCACGATTTTATTACCCTCGGTTCAGAGCACGCCTGCCGCGAAGCAGGAAAAATTTCGATTGAAGGCAAAAACTATCTTGTGAAAGATGGCGATATGCTGCACATCAGATTCAATGTGTAGCGAAATTCAGGAGGCATTTTTTACATCCAGGATTTTTTGAGCATCAGTAAAGCGAGGGCATTTTTTACCTCTCCTTTTTTGATCCATTGTTGTGCGAGCCTGTGCAACTGAAATTTATGATCTTCTTCTTTTTCAAAACCAGTTTTAATCATTGGCTGCACATCGGGATGATTGAGCAGTGCCTCAATCTCCACTTCTGTAGGCAGGTTTTCAAGATTGCCCAGTTGTCCGAGGTCGTTTCCTGTGAGTACTTTGCTTAGGCGGATGCTTTCAGGAAGTTGGTCAACACCAATTCCGAGGCGGGCCAGCGGTTTTTGCACTTCAAAAATGGCATGGCCTGAAGCCCGTACATAAAAATCGGCGCCCATGCGACCGACCAGATCCATTTTCCGGGTGTCAATTTTTCATTGGCTGTCAAGTACATCTGGGTTCACATGAATAAGCAGGATTTCGCAGATTACCAGGTTGCCGGCACCGCCCTGATCACCAGTTTCAATAACCTGCCTTACTTTACATTCAAACTGCACCGGCGATTCTTTCACCCTGAAAGGTTTCACCATGTCAGATTTCAACGGGGTAAGACCCGATTTAATAAACTCATTCATGCCCTTGGGATATTCGGTGCTGGAAAGGCTGATTTGCTGCACCATGCTGTAGGTCACGGCATTGATCACCACTTCGGGGATTTCTTTAACGTTTTCGTAAGTGTGTTTTACCGTGTTTTTACGGCTCCGGCGCGAGGGTGAGAAAATCAATGTGGTTGGATTCACACCAAAAGCATTGTAAAAGCTGAAGGGCGAGAGGTTTGGCCTGCCCTCGCAGTCAATGGTGCTGGCCAGTGCAATGGGCCGGGGAGCCACTGTGCCGAGCAAAATTTGGTGAAGTTCAGGAATGGGTATTGCTGAAGGAATGATTGTTTTCATTGGGAATGTGTTTTTTTTAACAATTTTATTCCCATTCATTTCGCCACTGTTTTTGCAACGAAAGGGGATCTTTTTTTAAATCAATGAGGCCGCAATACTTTTTTACGTCCACGCCCTTTCGGACTTTCTTTTTCTGAGCTTTGACGAGCAATGAGTTGATTGCTTTACGCGATGATCCTTTTTGAATAACTGTAACCATGTTCTGCTTTCAAAGATTTACAGCGTCGGCAATATTTTTGTGACCGATTCCCCAAAACCAACCCTCACACCATCTTTTTCGGCAAATGCACGCATAATCACCGTATCATTGTCTTCGATGAACTTGCGTTGCATACCGCCAGGAAAATCAATAGGCTTGGTGCCTTTCCAGCTTATTTCAAGCAACGAACCGAAAGAACCGGGATCAGGGCCGCTGATTGTACCCGAAGCATACATGTCGCCCACATTAATGTTGCATCCATTCACGGTTTGATGCGCCAATTGCTGGCTCATGTTCCAGTAAAGGTATTTAAAATTTGAGCGGC
>OMKS01003644.1_pt1 | contig 12109 bp, 13 predicted proteins | sample 1674721 | NCBI WGS metagenome assembly OMKS01 (sample SAMN06264996, study PRJEB25208) | sediment metagenome | isolation source: hot spring sediment | place: USA: California | collected 2014-09-02 | reverse complement strand
GTTTCAATCCCGCGAACGGTCTTTGTCCCTTCAAACATGACGAATACGGAAACATACAGTTTGAAAAGGCCTACGGGGCGTTTCAATCCCGCGAACGGTCTTTGTCCCTTCAAACATGACGAATACGGAAACATACAGTTTGAAAAGGCCTACGGGGCGTTTCAATCCCGCGAACGGTCTTTGTCCCTTCAAACGAGTTACTAAGATTCATTAAGAAAAAATATACAGGGAAGAGGTTTCAATCCCGCGAACGGTCTTTGTCCCTTCAAACAAGGTGCGGAAGGCTGAGAAGGCAAAGAGATAAAATGTTTCAATCCCGCGAACGGTCTTTGTCCCTTCAAACTCCATGATTTTACTATCAAATCTTATCGAACCATACACCAATTCACTCCCTCTTTGCAACGAATTTTTATTATATTACAACACATTATCACCTCAGGGCGGATTTTCTTCGCAAATCCATCATTTTTTGAAATCAAAAACCTGTCAGCTTGACGCACATTTTTCTTAGCTTCTTGAAATTAAAGGACATTTGTCCAAATCTTCCTTCGCAAATCTTCAGCCACCATTCCTCAAGAAATCGATTTTCGAAAATAACGTTTTTCTCCTTTGCCTAACATACTGATTTATGAACAATTTTGATTTACTATAAAAGGAGATTTGCGAAAATGTCCTCTCTCTGTTTGATGATAGACTCTTTTTTCGAAAATCCAAGGTGACATTCCCGCCATTCACAACCATCCCATTTACTGTAACTTATTGAAACTGAAGGAAATCTGCTTTTTATGCCATTTTCGCAGATCTCCCAGGCCTTCAAAAGACTTTAACTATTGATTTTTCATCAGAATAATTACCTGCCCGTTCTCTCCTTTCAAGGCAAGCCCTGCAGAGATAATAATAAAGGACGATGTCTTCTCCCTTTTTCAGGTGTCTCCCGATTCTGCCTTTAAGTTTCTGGATATCCTTTTCGCTCAGAAAACATTCAAATACACTGTAATTTGCACGCTGACCATAACTGGAAAGCACATCATAAATTTTGTTTCTTCTCTTATCGTCAGCTATATCATAGGCAACAACAATAAATTGTTTCACCTGAAAATACCTTTTTTGACAGGCGAGACGCCTGTCCTACTGGTTATAAAATCACTACCTAGGTTCCATCCGGAAATTCCCCTCCCCTGGCGGGAGGGGATGAAGGGGAGGGGGAACATGTTGAAATTGCACAACCTTTTCACCCCCACCCTAGCCCTCCCCCGTCAAAGGGGGAGGGAATATAAGGTTTCCGGACGGGAACTACCTATGGTAGGACAGCCGTCTCGGCTGTCCTGGGCGCAATTCCTGAGCCTGTCAGGAACAGGTTTTCATCATCCTTTGTAAATCGCAGGCGGATGATTGCTTCATCACCATTTACCTATATAAGGGCGATAATGTGTCAGATTACCCTCAAGAAATCCGGCCACGGCCCTGGCCTGTCCTTTCATTATTTGAGAGAGCCTCATCTCTTTGCCCCGGAATACTTCTACCGTATGTATCCTCTCGAGGACCTTTTCTGCTACCCTTTTCCTGGTCTCATTGGTTAAAAACCCTTTCTCTATCTCGAGTTCTTCTCCCTTGGTTATAAGGGAAAAGACCGCCCGGTCAACCGCCTGCTGTCTGAACTCCTCTATAAGGTCAAAGACAAGGGTAGGCTTTCCATCCTGGGATTTATGGAGATAGCTTATGTAAGGATTCAGGCCTGCTTTCAGGATGGCCTCCCATATCCTTGAATAAAGTATGCCGTACCCGTAATTTAGAAGGGAATTTACAAGGTCCGTGGCGCCCCTTCTGACTCTGCCTTCAAATTCTATATCCTCGTCAAGCATCTTTTCTATAAGTTCCCAGTAACCGCCCGCAGCCCTCCCTTCTATTGAAAAGAGCTTGCCTCTCAGAATTTCCATATCTTTTTCAGGGGCAACTCTCGCTTCTTTTGCAAGTGATTCCATCAACTTTATCTTTTCACCAAATATCGCGGTAAACTCCTCGTCTCGCCCCTTCCGATATTTATGATAATATTTGGCAAGATTTATCTGATTCCTGATCTTCCCGGAAACAAAACCCTTGGCCAGGGCATGGGCTCTGCCATCTTCAAATGCCCTTAACTGTGCAATACCCAGAGACGCTGATGCGGATTGGAGGGGGTAAATCTTTGCGTAAGGCTTACCGTCAAATCCTACAAAATCTATCGGCATACCCCTTCCCGCACAATACTCTATGACATTTGATGAGATAGTTACTCCTCTGGATAAGATTGCAATATTCTTGAGGTTCAAAAGAGGGGCCTCATGTCGCTTGATTCCCCGTTCTCTTATAGAAATACCCCTCTTTGTTTTGCCTATAAAGACACCCGGCGTGGTAACCAGTAGCTCAAAACCTTCAGATTCGAGTTTTTGATATTCTCTCTTCTTCTTTTTCACCGGATCTTTTTTGATAGTTATTGTAACACCACCGCCGCCTGCATCCCGTTTCTTTCTGCGGCAATAAGCAATAATCCCCTTTGTTGTCCTTTTGTTGAAAAGTTGATGATTCCGGGATAGGAAGTTTACATCTGAAAGAACGATTTTTATATCGTCTTTCTTCTCAAACAAACCATCCTGATAGGCCCTGCTTAGATGACTTTTCAGACACTCTACCATCCAGTCATCAAGTTCCTCGAGAATGTGCTGCGGAAGAATCCTCCCATAGTATCTCCCGATACCTTCTATGGTTTCCATTAAGTCATTAAGAGATTTGTCTTTTTGCAGGTCTATGGTCTTGCTAATCCTGGTTTTCAGATCCGCCATCTTTTCCTTACTTATCGCTTTTTCCGGGCCATTAAACAGGATCCCGAGGAATTCAAATCCATCCTGAACCCTTTTGACACTGCTGCCGGGATTAAGGTTTAGCTTGAGCCGTTTCTCAAGAAACCATTTGGTGTCTTTGAGGGCCCGGTAGGCCTCTCCTTCGGAACGGCTTAAGATAATAAAGTTATCCGCATATCTTACGTAACCAAATTGTTTTTCTACCATCATCCGGTCAAACGGGTGCAAAAAAAGATTCGACAACAGAGGGGATATGATGCTCCCCTGCGCGATTCCCTTGAGGGTATCCTTCCATCTCATTTTCGCATCAACTTTTCCCATCTTTACCCACAGGCGGATCAGGGTCAACAATTTATCGTCCCTTACTATCCCGGAGAGCATAGAAAAAAGCAGGTCATGATGGATGGTATCAAAATATTGATCTATGTCGCAGAGGGTCACCCACTCCCTTTTCTCATTAACAACTAAATGCGAAACCCGGCCAATGGCCTTAGCCGGACCTTTATTGGCCCTGTATGCATAGCTGACATCCAGAAATTCTTTATCGAGGATTGGCTCTAGCAAGTCTTTTGCAGCCTGCTGGACTATCTTATCCCGGATGGTCGGAAGGCTTAAAGAACGAAATTCATTGTCATCCTTGGGGATATTCACTTCTTGATACGGCTCGGGTATGTAGTGGCGTGAAGAAAGCTGTTCGGATAGCTCTCTGAGATTTTTTTCCAGACCGTCCTCAAAGGACTCGATCGTTACCCTGTCTATACCGCCGGCAGAACCCTTCTCCTTGACCCTTGCCCAGGCAGATAGCAGGTTTTCAATACGGCATATTTCTTTGTAGAGTTCCCCTTCCATTTGCCATCTATCGTTTCCTCTCCCCTAGGGGAGAGGATTGAGGTGAGGGGGGATTGCCTCTTTTCTTCTCTATGGTCTTCTGAACTATTTCATACACTCCATCAATATTGGTCAGTATTTCCCGATCACTAAATCTTATTATTTCCACACCGAGTTTCTTCAACTCCTTTGTCCTAATTTCATCCTGTTGTCTAACTGCATCTTGATAATGTTGCCCACCATCAGCTTCAATGCCCAACCCATATTCGGGACAATAAAAATCTAATATATATCCGCCAATAGAAAATTGCCTTCTGAATTTTACTCCGGCTAATTGTCGATTCCGTAATATTGTCCAGAGTTTCTTTTCGGCATCTGTTTGACTTTTTCGTAGTTTTCTGCATACGTCGATATTTTTTCGCTTCATTCCCCTCACCCTACCCCTCTCCCCCCAGGGGCGAGGGAATTGCATTTGTTCCCCTCCCTTGATGGGAGGGGTTAGGGGAGGGTGGATGTGCTGTTATCCTGTATCTCCCAAGGCCAAAGGTGGTTGCCTTACCTACATGGATATGTTCTCCGAGCCTCAAAAGAGGCAGGTGCTTTTTGAGATCGCCTCTATAGGTTATTTCTCCAACCCATCCGCCAAGCTTCATCTTCGTCTGCTGCCTGGAGGAGTATCTTTCCCAGTCAATCCATCGTAATTTATTACTGACAGTTTCTACCGTCTCAGAACCTTTGGCATATTCTTCATAATCTCCCATCTCTGCCCCACAATGAAAATGCGCGAGGAGAAAGGCCCTTTCGGAAAGCCTTCTAATGAGCAGATTAAACGGAATGTCTGATGACAATCTATCGTCGGCCTTTATCCTGGCCGGTGTGTCAAAAGATACCGTGATCTCATGACTTCCCCCCTCTCCCTTGATGGGAGAGGGCTGGGGTGAGGGTGAGTTCAAAAAATGGCTGTAATCTATCCTGTTTTCAGTTCCCCTGAGTATCCCTGTATTACCGCTGAATATCTCCATCCCTGAGCCATCCAGATTTAATGCCTCAACAGATGTAACGTCAAACTCACCCCTGTCCTTGCCGATGCCCATCCGGCCCATCTCGGTAAAGGCATAGACAAAATAGGGCAGGTATTCGTTTGCCCTGCCAATGAGAACTATTTCAAAAGATATCGGATCATCGGGCTTGAAATATTGCCTTCCGGTAAGAGGTGGAATGATGATATAGGGATGTGGGGCATTCTTATATTTCCGGTGGTCGGGATGGTCTTCAGGGATTGGCGTTTCCATTATGGATGAATAAACACACTTGAGCCTCAATATACAGGTATCGCATCTTGAATTTTTTATTGCACAAACAACCCGTTTCAGGGCATAGCCAAAAACTCCCCTCAGGGCAGAACCTTTGTATGTAGGCAGATGGATTAATTCCTTGGCCTGAAGGTTGATTCTATATTTATGGAAATAGAGGCGGTTTAGCGGTTCCTCAACCATCTATTTCGTGCCTTCAAGTTCAGCCTTCTTCTCAAGAAGGTGATTACGCATCTGATACAAGGATGACCATTCGACAAAGTCCATTTCATCCCCAAGCCTGCCTTCCTTAAATTCCTTGAAGAAAACGGGTGATTCCTTCTTGTAAGTTCGTTCAAACTTTTTTAATTCTTTATCCAATCTTGATGCATTCGTAAAAAGTCGTCACTCCGGTGAAAACCGGAGTCCAGATGGTTTGTCCGCCAACGCACTCCGGCGGACTTGAAAAGACTGGATTCCGGCTTTCGCCGGAATGACGGAAAACGGTATTTTTGGACTTTTTACGAAACCATCAATCTTCTTATCTTCTCATCATATTTATGTATCTGATAATCCAACATCTTAGAAATAGTCTGGGATATGAAGGCACTTTCCCCGTGCTTCTGGATAAACTTCTCCAGAGTTTTAACCTTTGATAGTGTCTGTTGCATATTTCTTACCCCCTGGCATAACATCCTCAAATTGAAACTATTATAATGGTCCAGTAATCATCTTCTCCTCCCAGAAGACCTGGATGAAGATGCCAAGAGAGCTAAATCCTAAGTTCCAGACCATTTGAGTAAGAATTCTTCAGGTGTTAATATCTCTACCCCTCTAAAGCTTTTGAGGTTGAGCAAATGCTTATCTCCAGTGATAATAAAATCAACTTTCGCTGATGCTGCGCATTCAAGAATCTTATTGTCTTCAGGATCATCAACTATGATATTCAATGGCTCAGAGGTACTAACCACGGATGACATACTAAAGACCGTCTCAATGATTTCCACTTGCAGCGCTTCCGAAAACTTGAATTTTGCATAGCTTAAGACTCTTCCAAGTTCAGTAAGTATTTCAATACTAATAAAATTTGTTATTCTGCCTTTGGTTACAAGCCTGACTATCTCTTCTGGCTTGCCATGCCAACCAAATGCAGATACCATGACATTTGTGTCAATAACTACCTTTGTTTTCTTGCCCATTTGATGGCTTCCTCAACAACTTCTGGTGCAAGTCCCTCTTTTTTGACAATCCCTCTTGTTTTTGTAGACACTTCCTCAAAATCAGGCTTTTTTAACAATCTCCTTAAAAAAAGGGTATCGATTATCTTCTTTAAATCACCTGGGGGTAATTGTTCTAAAGCATTTAAAAGTTGTGAACTATCAATTTCTATAACTGCTTTTTTCATTCATCAATACCTCCTTCAGGGTTAGTAAACCTCATCCATGATTTTACATTTTAATAAGGGTTGTGGTCAAAGATTACTACATCCCCTGTTACCGGACTGCGGTAGATCAACTTCTTTGCCTTTCCATGCAGGGCATGGGCGATTTTAAGATAGAGCCAGACAGGGGCCGCGCCAGTGACCCGCCCTATTCGATTAGATTACCATACCCTACATTTCGCTTGGCACCTATGCCAAAATCAAGTAGAATTTTTTTAAAAAGTTTCAGTTTTTCGTTGGAAGATATTTTTTGACTATTCTTAAAGCAACTATCTTTGAGTTTAAACTGAAAGGTGAAGGTTACATCAGGGGCTATCTTCAGAAAACGGATCGGGATAGGATTTTTGAATATGTTTTTGTGGGGTGTTATATAATCTTCAGCGAATACCCTGCCATCATCAGTTGCAGATATATAGGAGTCATAAAAGATATTGCCCTTCTCAAAGAGCCTTCTCCAGTCGTTTTTATCCCCTTTATTGTCAACAAGCTCAAGACCATTTATTTTTAAAATATCTTTAATCACCTCAGTGTTAATGTATTTCATCTTTTCTTTTTTTATCTCAGCTTTATCGCCATCCTTTGGGAACACACTCTTAAGAATACCTTTGACCGTTGAGCCGGGTATTACAGGCATACCTGTGGTATGGTCAAAGTAAAATCCAAGCTGGAAATCCGATGAGTTATCCTCCTCAATTTTACCGGCAGGATGATTATAGCCCGCACCAATAATTAAACCAGGATAGGTGGTTGAGAGGGAAAAATGCCGGGTATCTGGAATTTTGAAATGCTCGAAATAGGTAATGCCGCATATTTTTGCACTGCTATCTAACCGATTTGCTTCAAGCCCAAGTATCTCCCCTATCTCTTTTTCATTTAATTTTTTGCCAAAGCTTTTGTCTCTGTAGTAAATAAATGATGCATTGGTTGTCATAATCCTCCAACCTCTCAATTGCTGTCTTTTACCTTATGCTCCGGGAATGTCTTCATGGCGTGTTTACATGCAGTTATTGCCTCAAGGATTAGTCTCTGTAGCCTTGCCTTTTCTTCGCTATTGCCTGATGCCTCTTTAACAAAATTAATTAGCTTTTTGTTAGAATTATTTTCAATATAACCATCTTCTTTAAGTACCACTTCTAAGAGACAGTTAATCTTCTTTCGCTTTTCCTTTTCATTAAATGTTACTGCCTGTAAAATTCCAGACTGCCTGATGGTAGGCCCATAGGAGTCTATATAGCCTGAATAGTTTGAAGGTATCTTCCCATCATCAGTCAAAATGTCACAGGTGTTTTTACTCAGTATATCCATTGCAACGGGTATCATCTTTTCAATCCGTTTTTTGTTCATACACCGCCTCCTGTCAATCTTATCCTTGTAACCCCATAGCCTATGGAGGCATTTGCCCCCATCTGGATAAGGTCAAAGGTTAGTTTTGTTTCAAATTGACTATTAACAGGGATATTTCTATCAAATCCGAGCATAAACCAGAGCCTGCTCCGCCTCGGGAGTACCTCCTCATAAAAAAGGTTTTCACTGGTGCCGTCATCTCCAATTTTATTCCTTGCTATGACTGGAAGGGACTCCTTGCAAATTCTATAAAATATCTCATCTGTAAATACAGCAAGGTTGTTTATATCAACACCCATATATTGGGAGACCAATCCATTTATTGATGGGTCAGCTATTGGATATTTCTTGTTTTCGCCATAGTCTTCAATCTCCAGATATTTCTCGTTATTGGCATCGTCATTGAAAACAAGAAATTCCTTATCACCAAATTCGGACTTTAAATCATTAAAAAACTTTTTCAAACTTTCCAATCCCCTTGCTGTTTTAAAGGTCTCAATAGTTTTCAGATAATCCAGAACCGTCTCAGGAGATGTACACTGGTAGGAAACCCTCCGTGTTGAGCGGAGGGGCAGGGTCAGAAGCCGTGCATCATAGAATTTTACTACTCCGGGCTTATCCTCTCTCTCACCAAATATCAGATTCAAATCTGCCTCTGATATAACAGCATTTTTATTATTCTCCATATGCTCTTTTATTGCACCCTTGATACTGGATGAGTGGAACATAGGAAGGGATGTAACAGGGTCTTTCTGGATAAGGTTATCCACTGTGCCAAAACTCGTATCCCCTGAACCCACATGGGTATTTGTAAGTGTCTCTATTATGTAGGACTTGTGTATAAACATTTTTTACCCCCTTCTTTCTGTTTTTATCGCACAGTTATAGCCAATCTTATACGGTATCTTCCAGCCGCTAAGTGTTATTGATTTTTCAGGATAGAGGACAGAGCCTACCGGTATCATGCAGACTGCCTCTGATTTTATTGCACCAATCTTTCTTATGGTCTTTATTGAGTGAATACCTTTTATAATCTTGTGCTCCATGATGCCTGCCAGACTGAAGTTTACATTTTCATCAAAGGCAAGGGGAGACAGGGCAACTAATTTGTCTTTGTTAGTGCAAGTAGCCAGTTTTTGAAACAAATCACAATTGTCATTCATTATTGTCAGTGTAATAGGATGGGATGAGAATATGCTATCACTGACAGGTCTAATCTTCATACGAAAAGGGGACTGTTCACCACCAAGAAGCACCACATCATTTTTTAGGACATTATTATCCCTCAACCACACAATAACGCCAAAGGAAAAGCCTTTATCCAGGGAGTAGTCAATCTTTGTGTAGAACATGCCTTTTATTGTTGTCTTCTTGAAGTAGCGTTTCCCTCCACCTGCATCTTTATTTTTACAACCTATTCCAATGCTTATATGGGTTTTAAAAATCCTGTCATCAGTATAAGCAGGGTTATAAGAAATCTGCTGATTGCTTAGATATGCATCCCAGAAGTCTTTGCCCCCAAGACTTGATGGAGGGGGGAGTTTCGGATTCTTGTCTGATAATATGGCAAAGGACTTTCTCATGCCTGAGTAGCTTGATATGGCGTTATCTTTTTTCTTATACTTAATGTATCTGAAAAAGCTGTCTATCTGCTCAATATCTGCTGGGACAGGGAAAAGAATGTCATCTATTCCGACATCACTTTGTTTAACCATAAAGACAGGTGGAACTCTCTCTATAACTCCAAAATTGTCGTCACTGTCATCAAGTCCATTTATCATAGATGTGCCGGTGAGTTCTTTAGCCTCACTATTATCTATATCAGGGATATGTCTGCCCGTCCCATCATCTTTTACTATACCTTCTTGTATGAGGATTGTATTTCTCAGACATCCGAGTATTGTCGTAGGTTGAGGATACTTCATGGACTCTACATAAAATCCCTCTGCAAAGGAGTGTGAACTTCCGAAAAAGAATCTATTAACCGGCGTGAATGTTATGAGATAAGGCGTTGACATCTACTTTTCACCCCTCAAAAACTTTATGAATGCCAATTTGCTTAGTATTTCTTCAACACAATTAAGCCTCTTGCCTTCAGGCTCGCACAAAATAACCTTTTTGAAATAATCGGCTACAACAGCAATGCCCTGATAATACTTGCTATGAATCGGCTCATTAAAATTATTCTCAAAAAAGGCGTTTAATCTATCTTCATCAGGTGTATGGGCAATGACAGTTTTGAATCTTGAAAGGTTATGGTGCAGTGAATGGGGAAGGTCTATTTGCCCTGCAAGTGTCTCACTCAGAAGTTTGCTGAAGATTTTAATATCTCGTGTGTTAAATCTGAATTTAAAGCCTATCTGATGTCCTGAATGTTTTGTAAGAAGCATAGCAAGGGCATTTTTACTGCCCGCCTTTGCTTTATTAAAAAGCTGTTCTCTTGTATTGTGCATCGCCCTTGAAAGAGGATATTTGTAATAAGCGATGTTGATGCCTATGGAGAGTGTTGTTTTTCCATTTTTCTTGTCTACAATGTCCCTGTATTTATCTGAAAGCTCCATTGCAAGGTCAAAGACCGTTTTTGTGGTGTCGTCATCCCCCTTAATGGCAACGGACATAAAGGCAAGGATGTCGTCACCGCCAATGTATATAGGATAACCTTTGTATGAGTTGATAATAATCTCAGCCTCTTTTGCAAAGTCCAGAAGGGGCTTTGAAAACTTGATGGCTATACCATCAGGCTTTGGATATTGTTTTAAAACCTCTCCGAGATTGTCACCATCTGCCTGAACTATGGCGAGGTATTTATGGTAAGGCTTAATAATTTCCTTTGCTTTCTCTTTGTCGTATACACTCTTAACAGCTTTTTCTATATCCTCAAAATCATAATCCTTTTCGGGGTCTTTGAATATGGTATTTGTCTTCTTTACCTCAGGGGTAAGCAGTTCCCTTGCTGATATGTCAAGGACTGGAGGATACCTGAAGTCCCTTTGGTCGATTTTCTTTTCTATGTCGCCACTTTTATAGCAGGAATACTTGACGAAGCATAATGGGCAGAGCTTTTCCTTTTGTTTCTTCTCATCATAAACCTCGCCAGTCCATGTTCTAATCCATATCTCATTCTCGACAACAGCAGGCAAGGTCTTGCATATAGAGCATGTTTTGTCTAAAATGCCCGTATTGAAGAAACGGTTCTCCTCCATTGAGTCAAGATAACTGCTGATTGATTTAACCACATTGCCTTTATCAATAGCTGATGGCTCAAGGACTACAAAATTCCTCTGGATATAGCCCTTGAGTTCATCTCTAACCCTGTCTTTATTAACTCCAGGCAAATATTTAGACGGGGACTTCACCAGATTATCTATTAAATCAACAAAATACTCCAGTGCGTTATCACTTGCCTTTTGTATTTCGTTATAAAGGGTATCCTTGTCCAGTGATGACCGCATGATAAACCTGTCATGATATTTTCCTGTTATGGTGTTGTTAAGCTGAAATGGCGTTTCCACATAGGGCACAAGGAACTCAATAACACTATTTTTTGCAAGTTCCTCAATTATCTTTTCCATGAACCATGAAAAAAAATAAGAGCCAAACCATAATTCCCTCGTTTTCCTTGCATAAGAAAGCACATCGTAGATGGGACCTATGGTAAAGCCGGCGTAGGATTGAGGGGTGTTATTTTCTGACATAATATTCCTCTACTTTATTTTGTTTACTGTAAGTCCATTAACAAATCTATTCACTCTACTGCTTGACATTTCGCCTATAGCAAAATCAATAAAAGCCTTTAAATCAAAAGAGGCTGGTGGTTGCATCTCAACATTGCACCCGCTAACTGCCTCTTTAAAAGAATATTTATGCGTAGTAATGTTTGTAATTAACTCTGGTTTTAGAATAACATAAACGCTGTAACCATAATTATTAGTTTCGATCGGTTTAAATGTTAATGGAGATGTAGTCCTTTCTATTTTTTTCTCTTTATCAGGTTCAGTATCCTCAACGGAAAAACTCACTTTATTAGGAATAGAAAGGGTTCTGGTGTCAGAGTAATCGGTGTCCATCCTCGCAGGTTTATCTTTTTTTGACTTATTCTTGTCAATATAAAAAGTGCTCCTGAACTCATAAGTAGGCGAAAGACCAAGAATAACCCTTATAAACTGATAATCAAACGTTAATGGTGAAGGCAGGGTATCTCCTATGAGATGTTGTTTCATAACTCGTTTTTCCCATATTAGATGTTTTGAAGGTGGGGTCTTCTTACATAAATATTTCCATAATAACGATTTGGTAACGTTCAAAAGTGTTTACATGGTGACAATTCAACCGATGCGATCCGGATGTTGAAGTAGCCGTTGATTCCG
>OMKS01003642.1_pt1 | contig 12119 bp, 12 predicted proteins | sample 1674721 | NCBI WGS metagenome assembly OMKS01 (sample SAMN06264996, study PRJEB25208) | sediment metagenome | isolation source: hot spring sediment | place: USA: California | collected 2014-09-02 | reverse complement strand
ATTAAATATCTTACTGTGGAAATTTACATAAAATGAAAAACTTAACAAATTTAACTTAAAAAATGAACAAAAAAAATTATTTATTTTTAAGAGCGCTGATTGTTTCTTTAATAATCATATTCTTTACCATCAGCCAGATAATTAATCTTATATATTTTGCCAAATCTTTTGATTTAATAATAATTGACGGAATTTTCACCTTAATCATAGCTATTTTAATCATGGAAATTGTCTTAAAGCTTATCAAAACCAAAGAAAAACAACTGGAAAGCCAAATAGAACAATTAACCGAAGCTTACCAATATATTGGCCAGGTTAACCGCAAAATAGACGCTTTGTTGGAATTGGATATTTCAGCCCTTGATCGCTCAAAAAAAAGATCAATTCATGAATCTTCAACCAATATCTTTAACCAGCTTATTAACCTGACTCACGCGCAAGCAGGTTTGCTTTATTTTAAACCGCCAATTGATTTTAAATTTTTCAAATCAAAAGCAAAGCATCCAGAGCTTAAAAAAACTCTTGAACTTTTTTCTAATTCAGAAATTAAAGGGTTCAAATACAGCCAAAATGAAAATAATTCTGAATTTTTCCAGTCTTTATGTCCAAACTCAATCCTTTTGAAAAAGCTTGATTTTGTTACCAAGCCGATCTATATGCATGATAAAGATGTGGGCATTATGGTTTTAGCCTTTAAAAAAAATCATTATTTGGAAGACAGAGACTTTAACATTATCCGTGTTTATTCCTTTTATCTGGCCCTAAACTATACTTTTAAGCCTGATTTTTCAATTTATCAGCCTTGAATTTTCTAATTAAATATGCTAAACTAAAAAAAACTTGCCTAATGGTAAGTTTTTTAAAATAAATAATTGTGTAAAACGGCCTGATAGCCAAGTGGTAAGGCAAGGGTCTGCAAAACCCTTATTCGTGGGTTCGATTCCCACTCAGGCCTTATTCTCTTATTTTATCTTTAAAATCAATTGTTTTTCGCCGAGCATTCCATAATAACTTCAATAAAAATTTGTCCTTATGCAAAACTTATAAAAGATAAAAAACGCACAAACTTCATGAGAATATTTTTAAATTTAATAATTTCAATTTTAAGCTTTATTGTTATCACCCTGGCCATTACTGGGTTACTGCAATCCCATATTTACTTTTCTTATTTCATTAGCATTCCTATTGGCTTGGCCAGTGCTTTGGCCATTTTTTTATTTTTAAAATCCCAACATGAAAAAAAATAAATACCCTCAAGTGAAAAATACTGTAATAAAAAACCTTTTAAAAGAAGCTGAAAAAAATAAAATAAAGGTCGAGCAAATCGACCCGCATTTTTTAAGCTTTATCCTGCGATATAAAAATAAAAAACATTATATTTTTTCCAAAAAATATGGACTCAATAAGGTCAATGGAGCCATAGTTTCAAATAAGTATCTGACCAGCAAGGCTTTGGCCAAAACAAGCATTAAAGTTCCAAAAGCTTTTTTATGCCAAAACATTTCTGATGTCAAAAAATTATTAGGCCAAAAAAAAATAAAATACCCTTTTGTTATCAAGCCTTTTGACTATTCGCTTGGCGTGGCTGTAACCGCCAATATTACTGATTTTGAAATGGTAAAAATGGCTTTTGGCCGCATTAAAAGGTATTGGCAGCGTTCTTTCAAAAAAAATCCCAAAAAGCTTAAAAAAAATTTTATGGTTGAAGAGCATGTCAAAGGCAATGATTACCGATTTTTAGTATTAAACAATAAAATCATTGCCGTAACGCAAAGGGCTTACCCTGAAATTACTGGCAATGACAAGGATTCTGTCAAATCACTAATTACAAATTATTACCAGTCGCTTAAATATTACCAAAAAAAGAACAAAAAACCCTTATTTGACAAGGAATTAAAAAGAAACTTGAAAATGCAAAAAGTTTCTTTAACTGACATTTTAGCCAAAGGCAAAAAAATCAGATTAAGGCAGGCAGCCAATGTTTTTGGCGGCGGCATTGCCATTAATGTCACTGGCAAAGCCCATCCATTTTATAAAAAAGCAGCTATTAAAGCGGCCCGAGAATTTGACATGAGTATTGCCGGCATTGATTTGATGACCAAAGATATAAGCCAAAAAGGCGATTATCGAGTTATTGAAATAAACTCTTTCCCAGCGTTTGATATGCATGAGAACCCTGATGTTGGCAAACCTCTCAATGTTAGCAAATTGGTTTTAAAGGCAATATTCCCTGCCTTAAAATAAATTACGGAAATTTTTTCAAAATTTATTTTTTATTAAACATTATTTTGTAAATCACAGAAACTATATCAAAATATTTATCCTTTAGCTGCCCATTTGCTTTCAAAATATTACCATTAAATAAAACATGACAAATGCGAGCCAAACTGCTCCATTTTTTTATTTCCGCGCCTTTTTTAGGCACTCCGTCAACCAAAATAAAATCGCTATTACTTTTCAAGCCTTCATAAAAAATATTATCAGACAAATACCTTATTTTATTGCGGCTAAACCTATATGCGCCGACTTCCAGCTCATTTTTTACTTTAATTGGATGGTTGCGGATATTGGAAAGGATTACATGGCTGCCTTGAATTTTTTTTTGGTACATTTTATTCAATTGCGCGACATTTATTTTATAAGGAATATGTAAAAATTCCAAAAAATGAAAAAAGTCCAAAGGAATGATTTTGTATTTCAAATGCAGCATGGATAGCATGGGAAAAGCGCCTGTATAACGGGCATTGCATTCCACCGGATAAACCTTGTTTTCTTTTTCATTAATTATTAAATCAATGCCAAATATTCCCTTATATCCTTTTTTATACATATAATCACCTAGCTTTTGAGCAATTATCTGCGCTTGCCTGACTATTTGGGGCTTGAACTCATTGCCAAAAACATGGCCGCAAAAAAGGCCATTGCCCTTTTTTGCCGCAATAATTTGCGGGATATCCAAAATCTGCTGCTGAATTTTTGAAACCAAAGTGCCGTATTTTGTCGCGCAGCAGGCCACTGAACAGCTTTTACCCTCGACAAACTGGGTGATATTAACGCAAGTTAATTCTTTATTTTTATACACACCTGTTGCTGCTTCTTTTTTAAATTGATTAAATTTTTTTTCAGACTCAATAAACAAAGTGCCTTTGCCGCCGCCCAGCCTAAAATCAGGCAGCTGTAAAACGAATTTGGGCCCATATTTGCTATAAAAACATTGAAAATCTTTGTTTAAAAATCTATTAAATTTCATTGTCTCGCCTTTTATGGGCGTTAAGCCAACCATGGCCAGCTGCTTGCGAAAATTCACCTTGTTTTCAAACATTTTATTTAAACGGCCTGAATTAGCAATGATTTTCACTCCTAAGCCCTTAATCGCTTTGGCAATATTTTTATCAGCTTTATATAAAAACAAATATTTCCTGCCCTTGTGGGCTTTAATATAATTTTGCACGGTTTTATTGCGCAAAATATTATTCGTATTAGTAAAGTCAAGTTTTAGGCTGGGCTTTTTCTGCTTTAAAATAAAAATTTCATCAGCGTATTTTTGCAAAACCTTATTGTCTTTTGAATCTTTAAAAGTTATAATTTTATAATTATCCAAAAAAAGACCGGCAAAAAACCGCATAAAAGCAGTCACGCCCACGCCAAAAACAACCCCATCGGGTTTTATTTTTTTATCCAAAATTTTAGCAAAATCCTGATAATATTTTATTGTCAGCATGTTTGAATTATAGCAAAAATAAAGACTTTTTAAAAGCCTGAAAAAATGCTAAGATACCATTATGAAAACAATAATTCATTTTATCCGTCATGGCAAGACAAATAATCCCAAACATATTGTTAAAGGCTTATTGCCTGGTTTTTTATTAACCAAACAGGCTAAAAAAGAAGCGGCAAAACTCGGCAAATTTCTACAGAAAAGAAATATTACCCAGATTTATTTTAGCCCGACCCAGCGGACTAAACAAACAGCTAAGATTATTCACTCATACCTGCCTGATAGCAAATTAAAATCAGATAAAAGGCTGATCGAATGGCAGACAGACTGGGAAGGCTATACCATTGAGCAGATTAAAAAAAATCCTGCCCTGCGCTGGAAAAAATATTTAAATGACCCTCTTCATTTCAGAACAAAAAAGGGGCAAACAGCCAGCCAAGTTACCAAACAAATGATGAACTTTTGTAAGGAAATAATCAAAAAATATCAGGGCGAAGAAATAGTCGCTGTTTCCCACGGCGATCCTATTAAATTATTACTCTGCTATATAGAGACAGGAAAAATATCTAAAAAATTTATTAGTTACAAATGTTCTCAACCATCTATTACCAGTTTTTATTTTATTGATAAAAAACTTAAAAAAATCATTTACAAAAGCTATATCAAAAACCAAAATTATTTTTTGCAATAATTTTTCAAGCAATAAAAATTCCTATGTCTAACCAAAAACTTATTATTATTGACGGCAATGCCCTGGTTCACCGGGCCTTTCATGCTTTGCCGCCTTTGCAAACCAAAGACGGCGAACTGGTTAATGCTGTTTATGGTTTTACCACTATATTTTTAAAAGCGCTAAGGGATATAAGGCCAGACTATGTGGCTGTAACTTTTGATAAAGCAAAAAAAACTTTCCGCGATGAGATTTATAAAGAATACAAAGCCACCCGCGTCAAAGCGCCGCAGGAGCTTTATGACCAAATTCCTAAAATTAAAGAAATTTTAAAATTATTTAAAGTGCCGATTTATGAAATTGACAATTATGAAGCTGATGATGCAATTGGCACTATCTGCCACTTGCCAGAAGTTAATCAGCCTGAAATTGAAACCATTATTGTCACCGGCGACTTGGACACTTTGCAACTGGTTGATGATAATACCAAAGTCTATTCTTTAAAACGCGGACTTTCAGACACCATTATTTACGACGAAAAAAATGTTAAGCAACATTATGATGGTTTAAAGCCAAACCAATTAATTGATTTCAAAGCTTTAAAAGGCGATCCGTCTGACAATATTCCGGGCGTGGCTGGCATTGGAGAAAAAACAGCAATTGGGCTGCTTAAAGAATTTAAAACACTGGCCAATTTATATAAAAATATTGATTCGCCAAAAATCAAAGATTCTGTGCGGGAAAAATTGCAAAAAAATAAGGAAAAAGCTTTTTTAAGCAAAAATTTAGCAACTATTGTTTTAGACGCGCCAGTTAAATTTAAACTAGCTGAAGCAAAAATACAGCCTTATGATAAACAAGGGCTAATTAACCTTTTTCAAGAATATCAGTTCAAAAGCTTATTAAATAAATTGCCTGCGTCAGCAACAAAGCAACCCGAATCAGTCCCCTTGAGCAAGCAAAACACCGGAGTTTTGCCAACCAAGACAGAATACAAGTTAATTCAAAGCGACCAAGAATTAGATAAATTAATCAAAAAATTAACCCAGCAAAAACAATTTACTTTTGACACAGAAACAACCGGCTTAAATCCTTTTAACGCCAAACTTTTAGGCATTAGTTTTTGCTGGCAAGCTGGTATTGCTTATTATTTGCCAATCGCGCAAATTAAAGGCGAGGGGCTTTTTGAGGATATTAAAATTAACCAAGCCTGGCTCAAAAAAATAGAGCCAATTTTTACCAATCAAAAAATCTCTAAAATAGGCCATAACCTTAAATTTGACGCTGAAATGCTTTTAAATAATGGCATTCCAGTAAAAAATCTTTATTTTGACACCATGATTGCTTCTTATTTGTTAAATCCTGGCACGCGGGCGCATAACCTTGATAATTTAGCTTTTACAGAGCTAAAACATCAAATGATTTCTTACGCTGATTTAACTAATAATAAAAAACTGCCCATTACCCAGGTCCCTTTGCCAAAACTAGCTGAATATTCATGCGAAGATGCTGATTACACCTGGCAGCTATATCAAGTTTTAAGCAAAAAACTGGAAAGTGAAAAGTTTATAAAATTATTTGAGGAAATAGAAATGCCGCTAGTGCCGGTTTTAATTACCATGGAGCAAAACGGGATTAAAATTGACGCTAAATTCCTTAAAACTTTAGGCCAAAAGATTCAAAAGCAAATTAACCGGGTTTCTAAAAAAATTTACCAGCTGGCTGGCCAGGAATTTAATATCTCTTCACCGCTTCAGCTCAAAGAAATTTTATTTGAAAAATTAAAAATTTCCACTAAAGGCTTGGGCAAAACCAAAACCGGCTTTTCCACTGACGCCGCCTCTTTGGAAAAATTAAAAGGCAGCCACAAAATCATTGATTTTATTTCCGAGTACCGCGAATTAAGCAAATTAAACTCCACTTACATTGAAGCCTTGCCAAAACTGATTGAGCCGCAAACCCAAAGGGTGCACACCAGCTTTAACCAAACCATTGCTGCCACTGGCAGACTATCTTCATCAAATCCTAATTTGCAAAATATCCCGATTAAAACTGCTTTGGGTCGCGAAGTGCGTAAAGCTTTTATCGCAGAAAAGGGTTATAAGCTAGTGGCGGCTGATTATTCCCAAATTGAATTGCGCATTGTAGCTTCTTTGGCTAATGACCAAAACATGATCAAAGCATTTAAGGAAAATCAGGATATCCATACTATTACTGCGGCTAAAATTCATGGTTTAAAGCCAGAACAAGTTGATAAAGAATTAAGGCGATCAGCCAAAGAAATCAATTTTGGCATTATGTACGGCATGGGCGCTAAAGGCGTCAGCCAAAGAACAGGCATTCCCCTGGAACAAGCCAAGGAATTTATTGATAAATATTTTCAGGCTTTTCCAGCTATTAAAAAATATATTCAAAAAATCAAAAATCAGGCTTATGAAAAAGGTTATGTAGAAACATATTTTGGCCGTAAACGTTATTTGCCAGATATTCACTCTGGCGTGCCGCATATCGCGGCCGCAGCCGAGCGCATGGCCATTAACATGCCGATTCAAGGCACTGCCGCTGATTTAATTAAAATGGCCATGATAAAAATTCATGCCAAATTACCCCAAATCAGTCCCAATTCAAAAATGATTTTACAAGTTCATGACGAGCTGGTTTTTGAAGCGCCGGAAAAAGAAACTGCCAAAGTCGCTGATTTTGTTAAAGAAGAAATGGAAACAATTTATAAATTCAAATGCCCGATTAAGGCTGATTTGGAAGTCGGCGAGAATTGGGGTGAATTAATTCCTTTATCCTAAAAATCTCTTAAAAACTAAAACAAAATGACTGGGGGAAAAGAACGTAAATTAAATAGATGGCAGGGCTATGATTATTCAATGCCTGGATTTTATTATGTTACGATTTGCACAAAAAATCGCATCTGTTATTTTGGCGAGGTTAAGGGTGGGAAAATGATATTAAATGATTTTGGTAAAATTGCGCAAAATTTTTGGCAGCAAATTCCAGAACATTTCAAAAATTGCCATTCGGATGAATTTATTGTAATGCCGAATCATTTGCATGGTATTATTGAAATTTTTTATGATTTTGATTATTCCACCGTAGGGAACACAGATCTGCGTTCCCTACAAAAAACACAAATGTTGCTGCCAAAAATCATTCATGGATTTAAATCATCTGTAACGCGTAAAATCAACAAAATTCAAAATCAAATTTATTTCCAATGGCAAAAATCCTTCCATGACCGAGTGATCCGCAATGAAGAAGAATTAATTAATATCCGTTATTACATCCAGCAAAACCCGGGCAATTGGCATGAAGACCGAAATAATCCAAAGAATATTTAAATTTCATTCCATCATTCGCATAAAATAAAAAAGCCGGCAACGTTGTGCCGACAAATAAATTTTAAGTGCGAAGAGAACTACTCATTTTTGAGAGCAAAAGCTCTCTGCACACAAAATCGAAACCTCCAATTTCGATACTTTTTATTGTAGCACGATTTAGAAATTTTGTCAATACTTACAGAATTTTAATGCTGTGATAAAATAAGGATACCTCTTAAATTTCCAATAACCAATTTGCAATTTTCATTGAATACTTAATTTTTAATTATCAATGTTTGAAAATTAAAACATTGAAAATTTATTATAAATTGAGAATTGAAAATTGTAAATCTAGTCTATATGATCATTTTCTTATACGGAGAAGGCACCTACAGATCAAACCAGAAACTCCAACAAATTAAAAACAAATTTAAAAAATAACCAATAATCAAATTCCAATAACCAAACAATATCTAATAAATAATAATTAAATTCAAATTTGGTTATTAGTTATTAGTATTTAGGATTTGTTTGATTATTGATTATTGGTGATTGCTTATTAAATTTATGATAATATTTCTTTGCGGCGAAGATACTTATAGATCTACCCAAAAGTTAAATCAAATTAAAAATAAATTCATTAAAGAGGTAGATTCTACTGGTATGAACCTAACCATTTTGGACGGTGCCAAGCTTAAGTTTGAAGAATTTAGCCAACAGGTCAAAGCCTCGCCTTTTTTGGCACGCAAAAGAATGATAATTATTAAAAACTTGATTTCAGAAAACAAATCTAAAGAAATACAGAAAAAAATTGTTGAACTTTTAGATCAAGCTGGCCAAGATGCTGAAAAAGACAATATTTTAGTTTTTTGGGAAAATTCAGGCCAGGCCAAATCAAAAAGCAAAAATGCTCTTTGGAACCGCCTGACCCAAGAAAAACTAGCACAAGAATTTATACCCTTAAAGCCAAGCGAGCTTAATAGCTGGCTTAAAAAAGAAGTTGAAAGCCGGGGCGGAAAAATTAACAACCAGGCTATTAATTTTCTGGCTGCCTCAGTTGGCAATGACCTTTGGCAAATGTCAAACGAAATAGAAAAGCTTATTAATTATTGCTCCCAAAAACAGATCATAATCGCTGACATTGAAAGTCTGGTTAAAAACAAATTTGATGACAATATCTTTAATCTTGTAGATGCCATTGGCAATAAAAATAAAAAACTGGCCCTAAAACTCATGTCTGACCAGTTTAATCTGGAAGCTGACAAAATGTATTTGCTTTCCATGCTTATTCGCCAATTCAGAATTTTGCTTTTAATTAAAGACCTACAAAAAAACAATCCCAGCCTCACTAAAGACAACGCCACCAAAGAACTAAAAATCCATCCTTTTGTCGCTCAAAAAGCTTTACAGCAAGCAAGAAATTTTACGTTTGAACAACTAAAATTAATTTATCAGGCGCTGCTTGGCATTGATTTTAAAATTAAAACCAGCACCACTAAACCAAGGCTGCTTTTTGATCTGCTGATCGCGCAGATATAACCTGCGCCGCATCCATCATCTTGAATAAACTCCCGCCCCGCATATTGCGGGACGGCATTTAACCAGCCGCTCACAAACAGCTGGTTTTATCTTGCGGGCTATGCCCGCTACAACTTTTTTTAAAATCAACGCTCTAATCATTTTTCACCCCTCCCTGGGATCTGGGGGCCGAACTAAGCGCCCCAAACAATGCTCCAAATAAACCATACGCACTAGCGCATTGAGGCCCCCAGCAGTTTTTTGTGGTACTTTTTTGCTGCCAAAAAAGTACCGAATATTTCACTTCAAGAGAGGCTTCTCCTTGTTCAGAATGAGACGGTGCGGACATGTTTATTGCCCAAATTTAAAGCAGAGGCTTGTTCAAGTCTCTGCTTTAAAAATATTGTAATTATAAAAAATCTATTTTTCTTTTTCTGGTTTTTTGGCCTCAGCCTTAACTTCTGCTTTGCCGCCTTTTTTATAATAAGCCATCAAACGAGACATTCTCCTGGCTCCGGTGTTCTTTTTAATTATTTTTTTCTGTGCTGCTTTATCCAGGCTTTTTTGCGCCTGTTTTAACATTTCTTCAATTTTATCCTTAGCTTGCTTTGCATCAATGGCCTGGCGAATTTTTTTAATCAAGGTCTTAAGATCTTGTTTTATTTTAAGATTATACTCGGCTCTTTTAATGCTCTGCCTTAAAGCTTTTTTGGATTGTTTTTTAATCGGCATAAATTATTAGGTTACATTAAACACTGATTAATAATCACGGATTACACAGATGAAATTATCGTCATCAATGAAATAAATCCGTGGTTCAGGTTTACATTATTAATTGCTATAAAGAAAGGTTATCAAATTACTGTTCATTAGTCAAGATTAAACTTGCGGCTTGTCTATTTCTAATGCTTCTATTTTTGAATCTTTGCCTGTTATTTTTGTCACATCCTTGTCAATTTTTTTAAACTCTTTTGAAGCAGTATTATACATATTAACCGTGGTACCCAAATTATTGCCTAATTTCTGCATATATTGATCATAAGCCAGCAAATGTTTTTGCAGGGCTTCAACCTGTTCCCTTATTTGCTGGGCTGATTTTTCAATTTGCAAAGCGCGCAAGCCTTGCAAAACAGTCTGCAAATAAGCAAAAAATGAAGTCGGCGAAGTTATTATGACGTGCCGTTCCTTAAATGCGTATTCAATCAAATCACGAGTATTAACTTTAACAGCGCCAACCTGATTAACCAAAAGATCATAGTAAATGCCTTCAGAGGGAATAAACATAAAAGCAAAATCCATTGTTTTTTCAGCCGGCCGGATATATTTTGAGGTTTCATCAATTCTGTTTTTTAAATCATGCTTAAACTGCTTTTCCAATCTTTCCCTGGCTAAAACATCTTTTTCCGCCACTATTTTATTATAATTTTCCAAAGAAAATTTGGAATCTATGGGTATTATCTTGTCTTTAACAAAAATTACAGCGTCAACAATCTCTCCGTCTTTAAACTTGTATTGCATTTGATAAGCAGATGGCGGCAAAACATTTTTTAATAACTGCTCCAAAAAATATTCGCCTAAAATTCCTCTCTGCTTAGGATTGGTCAAAATATTTTCCAAACTCTGCAATTGCTCTGTAAAACCCAAAACTTGTTTGCTGGTTGATTCAACCTGTGTAAGCTTTTCAGTCACTTCCTGGATAATTTTTGAGCTTTGGCCAAACTGCTGCTGAATGGTTTTATGGGTATTTGACAAGCCATCTCCCAAAACTTTGTTTAATTCATTAATTTGATTCTGCAGCATTAATAATGATTGGTCGTCTTTTTTAGCCTGCCCCAGCCTGGACACCATAAAAAATAAGGCCGCAAACCCCGCAACAATAACAATTAAAATTATAATTAAAAAAATGTCCATAAGTTTATTTTGCCCTTATTTTACCAGCCTTTTAAAACAAAATCAAATCAGCTGAAAGATCTTGACAAAAATCCATATTTTTTATATGTTATATTATGCTCGGTAAAAGCAGTACTGCTATAAATCCTTGGCATTTTTCCTCCTTATCAAAAACAAGGGTTTAGGGAAAGTCCCGGCAGCTGCTAATGGCTATTTCAGCTAAGGGTCCACTGGGGGTGGAAAATAGCTAAATAGTTTCCGAGCAAAAGGGGCGCCCTTTGGCGCCCCTTTATACTTTTACTAAATTAGCTAGTTTTTTGAAAAAAATTACTCCAAAAAAACAACTGCGGCAATAACTGTTGTCCATAAGCCGTTTTTATGGCCTTCAGCAGATTGGGTAATATTAGAAGCTTTAAAAATATAACCGCTAGTCTTATAAACTTCTTTTCTCTCATCATAAGCTTTATCAGGATCAAATTGTATGCCCAAAATTGTATGCCCAAAGTTGTTGCCAGCATAGTTGCTGCCAAATCTTCCGCATAATCCCCGCTTTTAACTGCTTTTTCTCCAAAAGAATGATGTTCTGACAAATAGCCGTATTGCTTATTGTCTTTGGGAATTGCCAAGCCAATTGAAGCTGAAATAAGCCGATTTGGCTCATTGGTTTCATTTTTAGCCATTACGCAATAAGTTATCTGCCCGGGCTTTAAAAATTCAACGCCTTTTTCTTTTGTTATGGTTTTGCAATTAGGCGGAAAAATACTGGAAACATAGACCAAATTGCATTTTTCAATGCCAGCATCTCTTAATGCCAGCTCAAAAGATGACAATTTTTCTTTATGTACGCCCACGCCTTTGGTAAAAAACATTCTATCTGGCACCATTTTTAAAAAATAAATAAATAAGGGTAAAGTTTAAAAATCGTACCAAAATGATATAATTTCATTATGGTAAGATGTTCAAAATGTTTTAATAAAAAACTTTGGCAATTAAG
>OMKS01003641.1_pt1 | contig 12120 bp, 10 predicted proteins | sample 1674721 | NCBI WGS metagenome assembly OMKS01 (sample SAMN06264996, study PRJEB25208) | sediment metagenome | isolation source: hot spring sediment | place: USA: California | collected 2014-09-02 | reverse complement strand
GCATTATAAATCTTGGATGATCAAAAACTATTATTTTCTTAAAGAAATTTAATTCATCATTAATCTCTTGTAAGTATTCCGCGTTTTTCTTCCCGAACGAAATAACAACTTTATCGTTTGCACCAAAATCAATCTGCTGTTTGAAAGTCTTTATGATTTGCGGTTTTAATATTTTATAAATTTTTTGCGAATCATAGTAATTATAATTCTTCCCGTCTTTTATCAATGCTAAAGGATAAAGTGCAGAGATAAAGAATTTTGAATAGAATTTTTCCACTCCCCCGAACATATCTATTAATTTATAAACAAACCGGCTGGAAAGTTCTTGCTTTTTTTCGAGATCGTTTTTGATACCGCATTTCAATTCAAAATTTAGCGGATCGGTAAAAGCAACACCGGTTAATCCGCCGCCGAATCTGCCGGGATTAATACCCACAATAAATATTCGTTTGTTGCTATCGCTGTAAAACTTATTAAAGAACTTATTAACCAAAGAATAAGTAACCTCCGAATCGTATGGATTCATCACTCTTACCTTATTTGGCAGGTTGTTGGGTATTTCAAGATTTTTATAGAAGTTTATAACTTTTTCGGCAAACATTCAGAATCAACTATTGTTATAATTTTATTTTTGTCAAAGGTAAAAAGAAATTGAATAAATATTATCTTTGCATAAACATGAAAAGTAAGTATGAGTGCCGAATATAATTATCCCACTATAAGCGAAGACGCAAAAATAATTCGTCCGACCAAAGTAGAAGTTGATCTCTCTATTCTTAAAAAGAATTTTGAAGCGATAAAAAAACACGTCTCTCCGGCAAAAGTTAATATAGTCCTTAAAGCCAATGCGTACGGACACGGTTTAGTTAGAGTAGCAAAGTTATTAGAAGAAATCGATGCTGACTACCTGAGTGTTGCGGTTGTTGAAGAAGGAATACTCCTACGAAAAGCCGGAATAAATATGCCGATATTGGTTTTAGGCGGTGTTTGGGGTAATCAAGTTCCTCTTTTTATTAATTATGATTTGCATATCACGGCATCTTCGCTCGAAAAAGTAAAACAGATAAATAAAATTTCCGCCCAATTAAAAAAGAAAGCAAAAGTTCATATTAAGATTGATACCGGAATGGAGCGCATTGGTGTTCACTATTATAATTCGGAAAAGTTTTTAGAAGAAGTTTACAAACACAAAAATATTCTAGTCGAAGGAATTTATTCGCACTTTGCAAATGCGGACACAACTGATCTATCACATACAGAATTACAACTTGCAAGATTTCAAGAATCACTTTTCTTTTTTGAAAAACATTCAATTGAAATGCCGGTTCGTCATATAGCTAATTCCGGTGCTGTTTTACAAATGCCTGAAACATATTTGGATATGGTTCGCCCGGGAATTTTGTTTTATGGTGTTTATCCAAGCAAAGATTTACCAAGAATATTAGATGTTAAGCCGGCATTAACCTGGAAATCGCTTGTCGTATATTTTAAAGTAATTAAACCGGGTCATCCGGTTGGTTACGGATTAACTTGGCAGAGTAATAAAAATATCAGAGCGGTTACGGTCCCCGTTGGTTATGGGGATGGATATTTAAGAAGTATGTCACACAAAGCCAAAGTTCTGCTAAATAAAAAATTATATCCCGTAATCGGTTCAATTTCTATGGATCAGATTGTTGTGAACATTGGAGATAACAGCGCTTATAACGGTGATGAAGTTTTACTATTAGGAAGTGATGGCACAAACTCAATTACCGCAGAAGATTTAGCCGAATGGGCTGGAACTATTCCCTATGAAATTCTAACCAATATTAACACTCGCGTACCCCGAATTTATAAGTAATACAAAAAAATTCTTTTTTTTATTGCAACTTTATCCCTAAAATTTTGTTTTAATTGGATGCGACAACCAATTTGAGGTCGGAATGAAACATTTAATAATTGTCATTTTACTATTTATTTTTTTCACGGGATGCAGCGAGGGAAACATGAAAGATACTCAGATGAAATCTGAAAATATAAAATCCATAAGCGGAAAAGTTGAAATCGCCACATTAGCCGGCGGATGTTTTTGGTGTATCGAAGCACCTTTTGAATCTATTGACGGTGTGTTAAAAGTCGTCTCGGGTTATTCAGGTGGATCGGTTGAAAATCCGACTTATGAACAAGTTACAAGTGGTACAACGGGACATAAAGAAGCGGTTCAAGTTTATTTTGATCCTGAACTAATAAGTTACTCCGAAATACTCGATGTGTTTTGGAAGCAGCTTGATCCAACCGATGCAGGAGGATCATTTTATGATAGAGGTTCTCAATATGAATCGGGGATATTTTACCACAACAATAAACAAAAACAAGTAGCCGAAAAATCCAAAAATGATTTAGAAAAATCGGGAATTTTCGATAAACCAATTGTGACTAAAATTGAAAAGTTTACCACTTTTTATCCTGCCGAAGAATATCATCAAGATTATGCGGAGAAAAATCCTCTTCATTACAGCAATTACAAAAAAGGATCGGGAAGAGAATCATTTATAAAAGCGGTATGGGGAGATGAAAACATCGATCAATATATTCGTAATGCAAAGGATGAAAACATTAAAAAGAGTTTAACAGAACTTCAATACAATGTAACACAAAAGAATGCTACTGAACCTCCATTCAAAAACGAATATTGGGATCATCAAGAAGACGGTATTTATGTTGATATCGTTTCCGGTGAACCGTTATTCAGTTCAAAGGATAGATTTGAATGCGGAAGCGGATGGGTAAGTTTTACTAAACCAATCGATACAAGATTTACACAGAAAAGAGAAGACACCTCACATGGGATGAATAGAATTGAAGTGCGAAGTAAAATTGCCGATTCACATTTGGGACACGTCTTTTATGACGGACCCGATCCGACAAACTTAAGATACTGTATTAATTCTGCATCGCTAAAGTTCATTCCTAAAGATAAAATGAAAGAACTTGGTTACGGAGAATATTTGTGGTTGATTGATTAGAATTTTTTTAAAGCCCGGGATTTCGAAAATCCCGGGGTTTTTAAAATCGCTTAAAACAACTAATCTTTGAATTGGCTCATAAACACTTCGGTTTCGTTTTCCCGTCTTTGCTTTTCCATTATATACTGCAGTTTCGATCTTCTTTCGCGCATCCAGTTATTAACCTCTATTCGAAGTAGAAAACAATATAAATAAAACAGCGCCAGAACAATTAGATGCCCTGGGAAAAAGAATGTAACCGAAAAATGTAAAATTGTTGACAAGATAAACGGAATAACAATCAAAATAAAAAAGAAAACTATCCAGCCATTTTTATTTTCTTGATGAAGAACATAAATCATAAACGGTGTGAAAACTATTGCAGCTGCAATAAGAAAAAAGATAAGAAAGCCTGCAAAAAATGAGATAAGGAATAAAGCTGAGCCCGCAATTTCGTAGTTCAAGTATTTGCTTAACCTGGTTAGATTTGTATTTGACAAGCGGATTTCTATTTCATTCATAATACAAACTTAACCCGAAGGTCGAAAAACAAACGACCTTCGAGTTATTTAATTATTGTTTTAATTCAAACCTCTTCTTTCAAGCAACGGTTCAATTGCCGGTTCTTGACCACGGAATTTTTTGTAAAGTTCCATCGCATCATCGGTACCGCCTTTTGAAAGAATAAACTCTCTATACTTATTTGCCAACTCTTGATTATAAACATCTCCGGTTTCTTCAAATGCTGCAAATGCATCTGCATCGAGAACTTCAGACCAAATATAACTGTAATAACCGGCAGAGTAACCGCCTGCAAAAATATGATTGAAATATGTGCTTCTGTATCTCGGTACAATTTGTTTAATCAAACCTATCTTATTCATTGATGCATTTTCAAATTCAATAGCATCGTGCTCAACGGCTTTGGTTAATGTATGCCAATCCATATCCAAAAATGAAGCGGCGAGATATTCAACAGTTGCAAATCCTTGATTAAACTTACCGGAGTTATCAATTTTTTGAATTAATTCACCGGGAATCGGTTCGCCGGTTTCATAATGGAATGCATAGTTTTTTAGTACATCGGGATGCATACACCAGTTTTCCATTACCTGTGAAGGAAATTCGACAAAATCACGCGGCGTTGATGTCCCCGATAATGTTGGATAAACAGTATTTGATAACAAACCATGAAGAGCATGTCCAAACTCATGGAATAACGTATTGACATTATCTATTGAAAGCAGTGCCGGTTTATCTGCAGTAGGTTTTGAGAAGTTACCGACGTTATAAATAATCGGGGTCTGATATACCCCGTCTTTATCAACATGTTGTTTGCGGAATGAACTCATCCATGCACCGCCTCGTTTGCTTGCACGAGGGAAATAGTCGGTATATAAAATACCAATGTGGCTTCCGTCTTTATCTTTTACTTCAAAAGTTTTTACTTCCGGGTGATATTTTGTTATGTCATCTCTTTCTTCAAATGTAATACCCCACAATCTAGTCGAAAGATCAAACACACCTTTAATTACATTAGTTACTTCAAAGTAAGGACGGAGTTCCTCTTCATCTAAATCATATTTTGCTTTTTTAACTTTTTCACTGTAATACCACCAGTCCCACGACTCTAATTCAAAATCATGTCCTTCATCGTAGATCATTTGCTGCATATCATCGCGTTCTTGTTTTGCTACCTTAAGTGCAGGCTCCCAAAGCTTATTTAGTAGTTCATAAACTGCTTCCGAAGTTTTTGCCATTCTTTCTTCCAATACAAAGTCAGCATGAGTTTCGTAGCCTAACAGATTAGCTCTTTCGACTCTTAATGCTGCCATTCTCGATAGTTTTTTCTTGTTGTCTAATTCATCATTATTATCGCCTTTAAGAATATAACCTTTGTAAAGTTTTTCTCTTAAGTCACGTCTTGTTGAATAAGTTAAGAAAGGATAAAGACTTGTTCTTTGAATTGTATAAACATACTTGCCTTCGTAACCTTTATCTTTGGCTTCGTCCGCACCAATTGCGATAACGCTTTCGGGTAAACCATCGAGATCGCTTTCTTCAAGAACGAGTTCAAATTTGTTTGTTTCCTTTAGAACATTTTCCCCGAATTCAAGTGAAAGAAGAGAGAGTTCTTCATTAATTTTTCTGAACTTCTCTTTTGCATCATCGGTTAAATTAGCACCGCCTCTTACAAAGCTTTTGTAGTATTCATCAAGCAGTCTCGCTTGTTCTGTATTCAGATCAAATTGGTCTTGATTTTCATAAACGGTTTTAATTCTTGCAAACAATTCGGGATTAAGTTTAATATCGTCATTATGTTTAGAAAGCATTGGCGATACTTCTTTTGAAATTGCCTGCATTTCATCGTTTGTCATAGATGAAAGCATTGCAAAGAAAACATTTGATACTTTTGTTAATAAAGCATCGCTGTATTCCAAAGCAACAATTGTATTTTCGAAAGTCGGTTCCTCGGTATTGTTAACAATAGCATCGATTTCTTTATTTTGTTCTTCAATACCCGCTTTGAAAGCCGGCAGGTAATGCGCTTGTTCAATTTTATCGAATGGGGGTGTACCGAAAGGTGTATCCCACTGTTGAAAAAACGGATTGCTGTTTTGCGAAAAAGTCATAAAAAACACTCCACTGATAAGAATAAAAAAACTTAGTTTGTTCATAAATTACCTCTGATTTTATTTGAATCGAATTAAGTGCGGTAAGTTAAAAAATTTTGGGGAAAGTCCTTAGAAAAACCCACATAATAAAAATTAGAAATTAATCTCAAACTCCAATTTTGCAATAGATTGCATTCGCCATTCATCCGAGAAAAGATGGCTGTCGGCTATAGATAAACCGAAGTTGAAAAGAGAAATTTTATAATTAATTCCGGCTAACAAATATATGGCTCTTAATTTTTCATTAAGTCCCAGTATATTTTCTTCATTGTTACGGTCTGTTGTAAAAAAACCGAATGATGCTTTGAGCTCTTCATTAAAAGAATATAATCCAGTAAAAGAAAGTTCTACTTGATTTTTGAGATTTGAATTTACATCGCTCCACAATAAATAATTTACAGTAGAATACAAACTAATATTATTAATGAAATCCGCCGATAAGTCAAAGCTAACCTTAGCAGGAAAATTTGCAGAATAGATTAATGAAAATTGAGAAGAAGAAAAGTTCGGATTATTATTTAAGTTTTTATCCGAATGAACTATTGTTTCTTTCATATTGATATTACTCTCATAAAGTATTCCAACAGAAAACGATTTTTTGATATCTATCACATGATTAAACAAAACACCAAAAGCCCAATTATAATTTTCGGATTTAACATCAAAGGAATAACTTAAAAGTTCTTCGTGATAATCTAAGCTGTTTCTCGTTAGTCGAGCACCAAATACCAAAGAAGAATTCTCTATAAATAAATTATCAAATAAATAAGAAGCGGAAACCGAATAACTTAATACTTTTGTTTTCATAATTGGCTTATAATACTCACCCGTTCCGTCGGGGAATTCGACGGTTGTTATCGGAACTCTATCAAATTCAGCGGATGAATTATACTTTTGATTAAATGCTAAACCGAGTCTAAAATTTTCATAAGGAAAAACAATCCCAATTGATTGCGGTAACTCATTTGAAATTCTTTTATGACCAATACTTGCAAGATATGCTTCTTTTAATTTCGTTTCGAAATGATAACTGCCGCCGAAACTAATTTTATTAAAGTGAATCATAGAAGTTGGATTTGTTGTTCCGATGTTAGAAACGGAATTATTAATATTAGAAATTCCTAATGAATTCAAATTAGTTAAAACAAATCCTTGTGATAAATAAAGGACATTGTTTTCGGGGACTTGAAGTTGCGCGAATGAAGTACTGCTTATTAAGATGAATAGAAAAATTACTATTTGTTTTTTCATTATTAGTAAACCGATTTCTGAACGGGGAAATATATTCCAAAATTATTCTATTGGAATGCTTATTTCAAGGAGAAATAAATTTCGATTAAGATAATGGCTAATGAATTGAAATTATTTAGAAAATCGCCGTAAAAATTTCCAGGCTTCAACAACACCCTCAATATCACGGTTTTGATTCCCTAATAATTCTTTTTGATGAGAGCTTAGTAATCCATACTTAACGGAAGGAACAACGTGTCCCGAATTTGTGATAACATAAAATACAACCGGCGGATTTGCGAGAGGTCGGTTAAATTCATTTTTAATAACTCTTGAATTATCATCCGGGTTAACATCTTCGTGATATTTATTTGTCCGTTTTAGCGGATGCAGATCATTGAGATTGACCCAAAAATTTAAGGTCTCTTCGGCAGATAAAACACTTCCGCGTTCTCCTGTTATCATCCCGCCATCAAAGGGAACAAAAGGATCATCGGTACTATTCATTATAAAGATGGGTAATGATTTTACCGGTTGAGTGCATTCAGAATCAACAGGTAGGTTTGCAAAAAATACAGCCGCCCCGGAAAGAACATCTCCGAGTTCAATTGCAAGTCGATAGACCATCATTCCACCGTTACCGATACCGGCGGCGTAGATTTGTTTCTCATTTATCTTAAGGTTTTCAATCGACCAATTAATTAGTTCTCTAATAAAACCAACATCATCTGTATGAGGTAATTGTTCGGGTTCAATATTACTTTTTCTGCAGTCATTCCACTTTTGATTCGTTCCAAAGGCATCACCGTTAATTGGATTTACGCCGTTAGGAATAACTAATATAAATTTTTCTCTCTCGGCAAGATTAGCCCATTCGTTGAAACCATCGCCGGTATTAAATACATTTTCCATACCACTGTTTGATGTATGAAATATTAAAACAAGCGGTGTCTCGTTCTGCAGTTCGCGTGGAATAAAAATTCTGAAGTGTCTTTCTAGTTTATCAACCTCAATTGATTCGTAATGCCAACCGAAGGAATAGTTTCGTTGGGAAAACAAAGTTGAAACGATGATTAACACTAAAGAAAATAATTTTATGAATTCTTTCATTTACTCAAATAAATTTTAGCTGAAAGATATATCACGAAAACTAAATGGCAAATACCCAGTTTGGGTAGTAATATTATTATCTCATGTTACGCAAAATCTAGAAAATCGCATGTATAAAGCCCGCCTTCCTTAGTACTAAGTACGGCGGACAGGCGGGAATCGCTTTTAGATGTCCGATTAAGGCATTCGGGCATGACACAAGAGTAAATTAACTTAACAACTAAATTTTCTGCACAACAAAAAACGAATACCCGTAATAAGCAGAATACTTTTTGTGCATTCCCATTTCAAGCGATTCATTTTCCAAAATTTGTAGTGCTTCTTTATCGGTAGAGTATTTCTTTTTCAGTGTATTGATTCTATTTGTAAGAGGTGAGTAATAATCATTCCACCAAGAACTATCAGGTAAAACATAACTGCCGATAAATTTATAATCCGTATTAGCTAAAAACTTTATTATAGAATCGATGGTACTCATTTGTCCATAGAAAGAATGCCAATAGTTTTCAATTTCATCCGGACGATCATCTTTAAACCAACAGAGTTCACTAAAAACTATATAGCCGTTTGGTTTAAGAAATTTTTTCCAAAGTGATAACGCTTTACCGATTCCCATTAAATAAATTGAACCCTCAGCCCAAATAATATCAAATGTGTTTTCATCAAATTGAAGATTGTTCATATCGCCAAGCATACCTAAAACTTTTGATGATAAGTTAAGTTCGGCAGCCCTTTTATTTAATTGATCTATATAAGGCTGATGGTTATCTATTGCCGTAATTATACCATTTGAGATTTTAGCAAGATCAAATGTTTGTTTACCGGGTCCGCATCCGATATCAAGAATAATTGGTTTCTCAGGCAATTCGGTTAATAATGAAAAAGCTGCTTTAGTCGATTCAAAATTACCGGGACCTTCACGCGGTATGTCGGAGTGAATTTCGAAAAAAATTTGTTCTTGTTTTTTAGTCCCCAATAAAAACTCATTAGTTAATAAAATGGTTATCTAACTTTTACTCTCTTCGCAAAAAACTCATAAACTCTACTCGGTAAAATTCCGCCCAGCCATGATGCAAAGACAATCGGCATTGGAAAAGCAATAACCGGTTTTTCCTTTTCGATTCCTCGTAAAATTATATCCGCAGCTTTTTCAGGTTTCATTAATAGCGGCATTTTAAATTTATTTTTAGAAGTCATCGGAGTTTCTACAAATCCCGGTTTAACTGTTACTACTTTTATGTTGTATGAATGTAATTCAACTCTAAGACCCTCAAGAATTTTTGTGGCGGCAGCCTTACTTGCGCAGTAGAATTCACTTTTAGCATGACCGCGGCTGTCCGCCAAACTCGAAACTCCTACAATCATTCCATTTTTTCTTTCCATCATTTCGGGTAATAGCTGTTCAACCCAATAAATAATTCCCATTACGTTCACACCAAAAATTTCTTCGGCGTGTTTAGAATTAAATTCGGTTATATCTGTTCTGTAACTTATTCCGGCATTAAGTATTGCGATATCAATATTATTTTTATTCTTACTCATGCCCTGAATCTTGCTCTTAATCTTACTCCTAATCTTAATCATACTCTCATAAACAGAGTCTTTCTTCGAAACATCACATTGGATGACATCAATATCAGCTCGTATGTTGTTAAGCTCGGAAAGATATTCTTCAATTAAATTTGTCCTGCGTGCAAGTAAGATCAGTCTGCAGTTAATCATGGCAAGCTTTTTTGCAATTTCTTCACCTATCCCTGTTGATGCCCCGGTAAGAAGTATTGTTTTGTTTTCGAATTCCATTTCAAAACCATTTATTTAATAATATATAAGATGCTAATTTCTTTATAAACAAACGCAAAATTGTTATCTTTCGCCCACAATTTTTAATAGGATAATGAGACGAAATTTTGTTGAAATAGACGACATTGTGATAAATCCCGAAATATTTGAGGTTAAATTCACATGCGATCTTGAAAAATGCAAGGGCGCTTGCTGTACAATGGAAAGCGACTTCGGTGCACCAATTACTCAAAAAGAAATTGATAAGATAAACGGTAAACTTCATATAATAAAAGAGTATCTTCCAAAGCGACATATTGATGAGATTGAAACAACCGGGTTTTGGGTTGAAAATTACGGACAGTTAATGACACAGAGTGTTGACAATAAGGCTTGTGTATTTGTTTATTTCGATAACGAAATTGCAAGATGCGGCATCGAAAAAGCATACACTGATGGAAAAATCAACTTTCAAAAACCAATTTCGTGTCATTTATTCCCGATTCGTGTTGCTTCTTTTGGTGGTGACATTTTACGTTACGAAAATTACAGCGAGTGTTCTCCCGCTGTTGAAAAAGGAGAGAAAACTAATTTAACAATTTTGGAATTTTGCAAAGACTCGTTGAAAAGACTATACGGTAATCAATGGTTTGAACAAGCAAAGAAATTTTTAGATAAATAAGTTATGCTATCATTACAACAAAAATTCGCATTACAACAGAAACTTTCTCCTCAGCAGATTCAATATCAGAAGTTGCTGCAGCTTAATACCTTTGCGCTCGAACAACGAATAAAAACCGAGCTTGAGCTAAATCCTATTTTAGAAGAAGTTCTTGATGAAGAACTTGAATTAAAAGAAGAAGAGGAAACTCCGGAAGATTCTTTAGATACAGAAGATGATTACGATAGCTCAGCCGATGAATTTGAAATTGAAGATTATATGAACGACGTTGATATTGATAACGATAGATTAAACCGCAGCCGTGATGATGAACAAACACAACCTATTGCCCCTCAAAGAACAACTTTACGCGAACAATTAGTTGAACAACTCAACATGCTCGATCTTTCGGATGAAGAAGTTATTATCGGCGAAAATATTATCGGTAGTTTAGATAGAGACGGTTACTTTAAAGCCGATTTGAAAAAGATTATTAAAGAACTGAAACTCTTCGAAGAAATTGACGTAACACTTGAACAAGGCGAAAAAGTTTTAAGCATTATTCAAACATTGGAACCGGTAGGTATTGGCGCAAGAGATTTACAAGAATGTCTGCTTATACAAATCCGCAATTCATCTTATGATCCGTATTACTCTTATCTCGCCGAAAAAATTCTATCCGATTTCTATAAGGAATTCGTCAATAAGCGTTTCGACATAATTGAAAAGGAAATGAATTTAACACGCACTACGCTTCGATCTACTCTTGATCTAATTCAAAAACTAAATCCCAAACCCGGAGAAGGGAATATAGATGGAGTTGAATCGAATCAAATAACACCGGATTTTTTGATTGAGAAAGTTGAGAATAATTACATCGTTACACTTAACGATAAATCGATGCCTTCGGTTACAATCAGTCAAACTTATTTAGAAATGATTGATTCCAATAAGCGAAGAAGAAAAATGAACGAACGCGATAAAGAAACACATAAGTTCTTACGCGAAAAATTTGAATCGGCTAAATGGTTTATTGCTTCAATTCAACAAAGAAGAAATACATTAATGAAAATAATGCGCGCCATTCTGGAAAAACAGTATCACTTTTTTGAAAGCGGTCCCAAACATCTTAAGCCGATGATTTACAAAGATATTGCCGATGAAATTGGAATGGATATTTCTACTATAAGCAGGGTTGTTAACGGCAAGTATGTTCAAAGTCCGCAAGGTATTCATGAATTAAAATATTTCTTCAGCGAAGGTTTAACAACCGATTCGGGCGATGATATTTCCAACAAGCATATAAAAGAACTTATAAAAGAAATAATCGAAAGCGAATCGAAAAAATCACCCTACAGCGATGAAAAAATTTCAAAGATGCTCCAAGATAAAGGAATTCATATCGCACGCAGAACCGTTGCAAAGTATAGAGAACAACTGAGACTGCCTGTAGCACGACTTCGTAAAGAGTTATGACACTTCTAATTGATGCATTCATAATTTTTTCTCTTTTTGTTTTATTCGGTTTTTCTCATTCGATACTTGCATCAAATAAGCTAAAGAGAAAACTTGTTGAAGAAATCGGAGATAAGATTGCATTCTACAGATTATTCTATAATGCTGTATCGTTAATTACCTTTTATCTCATATATGAACTTTCTCCCAAACCCAATTTAAT
>OMKS01003638.1_pt1 | contig 12124 bp, 14 predicted proteins | sample 1674721 | NCBI WGS metagenome assembly OMKS01 (sample SAMN06264996, study PRJEB25208) | sediment metagenome | isolation source: hot spring sediment | place: USA: California | collected 2014-09-02 | reverse complement strand
GCCTGGCGGAGGTGGCGCAGCGCTTCCGCCCGGTGCTCCTCCTCCGACCACGGCACTCCCACCCCGCCCCGGAGCTCGTCGAGCATCCCCTCGTCGGAGAAGCCGAACCGGTGCCCGAGCTCGTGGTACACCGTCCGCCGCACCTGGTCCCCCAGTTCGTCCTCGGTCCGACACCACTGCTCCAGGGGGCGCCGGTAGAGGACAATCGTTCCCGGGAAGTCGCCCGGGGTGTCCACATCCGGGAGCGTTGGCCCCTCGTACATCCCGAACGGGTAGTCGGGGGGGACGAGGCCCCACTCGGCCATCAGCTCGTCGTCCGGGTAGTCCTCGACCCGGACCTCGAGCCCGTTCAGGTACCGGCGGAACTCGGTGGGAAGCTCGGCCAACGCTTCCCGCACCAGCTCCTCGAACCTCTCCCCACTCACCTCTATCGCCATGACCCGAATGGTACCGATCCTTGGGGGGGATAGGGGCCTGTTCGTGCGACGACCCAAGGAGGGTTGAAGGAGCACCTCGGGCCGCTACAGTTCCCCTCATGCGCGTGGGGTACGTGCAGTTCGCGCCGGAGTTCGGGGAGGTGGAGCGGAACCTGGAGCGGGTCGCGGAGCTCATCTCCCCCGACCAGGGCGACCTGTGGGTGCTCCCGGAGCTATTCGCCACGGGCTACCAGTTCGCCTCAGCCCAGGAGCTCGCCGAGCCGGTGCCGGAGGGACCCACCACGGCCCGCCTCATCGCCCTCGCGCACGAGAAGAGCTGCCACATCGCCGCCGGGCTCGCGGAGAAGGCGGACGGCCACGTCTACAACGCAGCGGTCCTCGTGGGCCCATCCGGCCTCGTCGCCCGGTACCGGAAGGTACATCTCTTCTACAAGGAGAAGCACCTCTTCGCTCCGGGGGATCTCCCGTTCGCGGTCGCCGACATCGGGAAGGCCAAGGTCGGGCTCCTCGTGTGCTACGATCATCTCTTCCCCGAGGCGGCCCGCGCCCTCGCCCTCCAGGGGGCCGACCTCATCGCCCATCCTGCGAACCTCGTCATGCCGGGGCTCGCTCAGCTCACGATGCGGGTGCGGGCGATGGAGAACCGCGTCTTCACCGTGACCGCGAACCGGATCGGGAGCGAGGCGCGCACGGGGGAGATGCTCCGCTTCACCGGTCTCTCTCAGATCGTGGCTCCGAACGGCGACGTCCTCGCGCACGCCCCGCCGGACGCGGAGGACGTGCGGGTCATCGAGATCGACCCCGCGCAGGCGCGGGACAAGCACCTCACCCAGCTCAACGACCTCTTCGCCGACCGTCGCCCGGACTTCTACCGCCGCCTCCTGGGGTAGGATAGGCCCATGTTCAAGGTGGCCACGTTCAACGCCAACTCCGTCCGCTCCCGGCTCCCCCTCCTCGCCGACTGGCTCGATCGGGAGAAGCCCGATGTCCTCTGCCTCCAGGAGACGAAGGTTCGGGACCCCGACTTCCCGGCGGAGTTCTTTCGGGAGCGGGGCTACCACATCCTCTTTCGCGGGCAGAAGGCCCACGCCGGGGTCGCCCTCGCCAGCCGGGCCGAGCCCGCGGATATCCGTTACGGGCTCGACGACGGGGGCCCTCCCGACGAGGCGCGCCTGATCCGGGCCACGGTCGCGGGGATCCCGATCGTGAACACGTACGTCCCCCAGGGGCAGTCCGTGGATTCGCCGCTGTTCAGCTACAAGCTGGAGTGGCTCGCGCGGATGCGGGACTACTTCGCGCGCCAGTTCTCCCCCGAGGAGCCCCTCCTCTGGTGCGGGGACTTCAACGTCGCCCTGGAGGAGATCGACGTCCACGACCCCAAGAGGCTCGTGAACCACGTGGACTTCCACCCCGAGGCGCGGGCGGCCCTCGCGCGGGTCCGGGCGTGGGGGTTCGTGGACGTGTTCCGGAAGCACCACCCGGGCGAGCCAGGGCAGTACACGTTCTGGGACTACCGCGTGGCGGGGGCCCTCGAGCGCAACGTGGGGTGGCGGGTGGACCACATCTGGGCCACGCGCCCGCTCGCCCAGAGGTCGGTTCGGTCGTGGATCGACCGCGAGGCGCGCCGCGCGGAGAAGCCGTCCGACCACACGTTCCTCGTCGCCGAGTTTCAGTGGCAATGGTGAAAGGAGAGAACATGTCTGGCCATGCCGTGCTGTTGATCGCCAACTACGGGGCCGAGCTCATCGCTTGCGCGGGGGCCCTCGCCCTAAACGCCCGGGCCGGGGGACGGTCCCACGCCCTGCTCTTGCTCGCGCGTCCCGAGGCCCGCGCCGACCTCGAGCGCGCGGCGGGCGTGCTGGGGTGTACGTTGGAGTTCGCCGACCTCCCCTACGGCGGGATCGACCTCACCTACGAGCAGAAAAAGCGCCTCGTCAAGACGATCCGGGAGTTCCGGCCTGGGATCGTCATCATGCAGGATCCGGAGCGTTCCTGGCACGATCTCGATCCCGATCGGCGGATGGGGATGATGCTCACCCTGGAGGCGCTCGCTCTGGCGGGCCGGGACTTCGCCCAAGAGGACCTCTCCTCTGCGCAACCTTGCCCTCTCCCCACGCTCTATCACCTCTGGCCGGAGGAGCCCAACTGCGTGGTGGACATCGGCCCCGTCTGGGAACTGAAGCTAGAGGCGCTGGCGTGCATTTCCTATCAACACGCGTTCACGGCTGAGCAGATCGAGCGAACCATCGCGCCGGGGGAGCTGGAGCGCGCCGTGCCCGGCTACCGCTCGGCGGACCCCCCCGCCCTTCGCGGGCTTGCCCTGCACCGAGTCATGGAGCAAGCGAGCGCGCTCCACCACGGGCTTGCCGGGCACACCCGGTTCGCGCGGGCCGAGGTCTACCGGCGAGAGGGCCCGTTCCCGCTCGTCCGCCTCGTGCCGTGAAGCTCCCGGCGGGCGGGAGGGAGTGGTCGCGAGACCGCGGCGGCATCCCGCGGGGACGGGCGCCCTTCCCCACTCCCCTGCCCCGGGTCAGGATGTGAACGTGAACACAGGACCACGGATCGCCGTCCTCTGCGGCGGGACGTCCGCCGAGCGGGAGATCTCCCTCCTCTCCGGTCGGCGCATCCACGCTGCCCTCGTCGCCAAGGGGTGGGACGCTGAACTGATCGAGATCGAGACCTACGACGGCCTTCCCCAGCGCCTGGCTTCGTTCGCCGCTGTGTTCAACATCCTCCACGGGGGGGCCGGAGAGGACGGAACGGTGCAGCTCCTCCTCGACCTCATGGGCAAACCGTACGTGGGGTCAGGCCCGCTTGCCTCAGCGCTGGGGATGGACAAGGTCGAGTCCCGCAGGGCGTTCCAGGGGAAGGGCCTTCCCGTCCCCGACTGGTTCCACGTCACCGGGGAGCACCGGGAGGGGGGCGCATCCCAGGCCGCGGAGCTCGGGTACCCGCTCATCGTCAAACCGCGGCGGGAGGGGTCGAGCGTGGGGGTACACCTGGCTCGGAACAGCGCTGAGCTCGAACAGGTGGGAAAGGAACTCCTCTCCAGGTACGGGGAGTTCCTCGCCGAGCGGTTCATCCCCGGCCGGGACATCACGGCCTCCGTCGTCGAGCGCGACGGGGAGGCGGAAGCCCTCCCCCTCGTCGAGGTCAAGCCAAGGAAGGGCGACCTCTTCGACTGGACAGCGAAGTACACGCCCGGCGAGTGCATCGTTTCCTGTCCGGCCGAGCTCCCTCCCCAGCTCACCGCTCGCATCCAGGAGATGGCCGTCCAGGCCCACATCCTCCTCGGGTGCCGGGACCTATCCCGGACCGACTTCCGCCTCGCTCGCGACGGGACCCCCTACCTCCTCGAACTGAACACCCTCCCGGGGATGACCGAGATGTCCCTCTTCCCCCGCGCGGCTCGGGAGGCTGGGCTGCCCTACGACGACCTCATCGATGGCCTTCTCCGCCGCGCGCTGGCCCGGTTGCCGGCCCCCGCCCCGCTCGGATAGAGTAGCTCCGCGAGGAGGTGGCGAATGTGAAGCTCCAATGGATTGGTCACGCCTGCTTTCGGATCGAAACGAGCGACGGCACGGTGATCATCACCGACCCCTACGAGGAGAAGGTGCCGTACAAGGCCCCGGAGGGCCCGGCCCACATCGTGACCGTGTCCCACGACCACTTCGACCACAACGCAGTGGAGCGGGTCAAGGGATCGCCCCAGGTCGTCCGCGGGATCGGGGAGCAGACCGTCCGCGGGATCACGTTCCGCGGGATCCCTGCGTTTCACGACCAGAAGGGAGGCCGCGACCGTGGGCAGGACGTCATCTTCCGGTTCGCGGCGGACGGGGTGACCCTCGCCCACTTCGGCGACCTCGGCCACACCCTCAATGCGGAGCAGCTCCGCCCTCTCCAGGACGTGGAGGTGGCCCTCCTCCCTGTGGGTGGCCACTTCACGATCGGGGCCAAGGAGGCGAGCGAGGTCGTGCGTTCGCTCCCCAAGCTCAAGGTCGTGATCCCGATGCACTACCGCACCGAGGTTGTGAAGGACTGGCCGATCCGGCCCGTGGAGGAGTTCCTGGACGAGGTTGGCCTGCCCATCGTGCGGCTCGAGAAGTCCGAGGTGAAGATCATCCCCGACGTTCTCCCCGCCACGAAGGAGGTGTGGGTCCTCAATTATGCCTAAACCCTCTGCTCGCAGTGCTGCTGCCCCTGCCTCCCCGATCCGCCGCTTGTATCCGCTCGCGGTGGAGGCGAAGAAGCGGGGGAAGAAGGTCTACCACCTGAACATCGGCCAGCCGGACATCCCCACCCCACAGGCGTTCATGCGCGGGGTGCGCGAGGCGAACGTCGACGTGCTCAGCTACGCCCCATCCCCCGGGATCCCGGAGGCCCTGGAGGCGCTCGCCCGCTACTACGGGGAGTGCGGCCTCCACGTGACCAAGGAGGAGATCCTCCTCACGATCGGGGGATCGGAGGGGATCACGTTCGCCCTGATGATCGCCTGCGACCCCGGCGACCAGGTCCTCATCCCGCAGCCGTTCTACCCCAACTACCTCGGCTACGCCCGCCTCACCAACGTGGAGATCGTGCCCATCACCACCTGTCGCGAGGAGGGGTTTCACCTTCCGCCGCGCCCGGAGATCGAGGCCCTCATCGGCCCGCGCACGAAGGCGATCCTCTTCTCTCACCCGGGGAACCCGACCGGGGTCGTGTACACGAAGGCGGAGATCGAGATGTTGGTCGATATCGCCCTCAAGAACGATCTGTTCATCATCTCCGATGAGGTGTACCGGGAGTTCGTGTACGAGGGAGGCCACACGAGCCTCCTCGCCTTCCCCGAGATCCGAGACCGGGCGATCCTCGTGGATTCGATCTCCAAGCGCCTGTCGGCCTGTGGAGCCAGAATCGGGGCGCTCATCTCGCATAACAGGGACGTGATGACGGCGGCACTCAAGTGCGCCACGATCCGCCTCTCCGCCCCCACGTTCGAGCAGCTGGGGCTGGTCGCGTTTATGGCCGATCCCGACCATCGGGCCGTGATCGAGGAGATGATCGGGGAGTACCGGACGCGCCGGGACCTCTTCTGCCGGGAGCTCCTCGACATCCCCGGGATCACGTTCCGCGTCCCGGAGGGAGCGTTCTACGTGATGATGGGCCTTCCCGTTGAGGATTCCGAGGCGTTCATCCGCTGGATGCTCACCGACTACCCCGGCCCGGAGACGGTGATGCTCGCTCCCGGAGCCGGGTTCTACGTGACGCCGGGGCTGGGGAGGGACGAGGCCCGCGGGGCGTACGTCCTCAAGGCGGACGACCTCCGCCAGGCTTGCGCGGTCCTTGCTGACGGGCTCTCCATGTTCAACCGCGCGCTGGCGGGGGAGGTGGTCGCCGAGAGGGGGTAGGCCCAAGCCCTTCGGTTCATCGCCGAGATCGTAGGAGTTGCGGTGAAGGGAGGGAAAGAGCGGCTCGACGTCCTCCTCGTCGCGCGAGGGGAAGCGCCCTCGCGGGCCCAGGCCCAGGCCCTGATCCGCGCCGGCCGCGTGCGCGTGGAGGGGACCCTCCTCGACAAACCCGGAGCACAGGTCTCGATGGACGCCGCGATCGAGGTATCCGCCCCTCCTCGCTACGCCTCCCGCGGCGGGGACAAGCTCGAAGCCGCGCTCGCCGCGTTTGGGGTTGATCCACAAGGCAAGGTATGTCTCGATGTCGGGAGCTCCACGGGGGGGTTCACGGACTGCCTGCTGCAGCACGGGGCGCAGCGGGTACACGCCCTGGACGTCGGGCGGGGCCAGCTCGACTGGAAACTGCGCCGGGACCCGCGGGTGGTCGTGCACGAAGGGCTGAACGCGCGCTTCCTCCGGCCCGAGGACATCGGGGAGAGGGTGGACCTCGCCACGGTCGATGTGTCGTTCATCTCGCTCCGGCTCGTTCTCCCGCCGCTCGCGACGATCGTGAAACCGGGAGGAGACGTGATCGCCCTCGTCAAACCTCAATTCGAGGCCGGGCGGGAAGCGGTGCGCCGGGGCGTGGTCCGCGATCCGGCCGTGCATCAGGCGGCCGTGGACGGGGTCGCCGCGTTCGCCGAGCAGGAACTAGACTGGACGGTCCGGGGGAGTACCCCCTCGCCCCTCCTCGGCCCGGCCGGCAACCGCGAGTTCTTCCTCCGTCTGTATCGACCTCTGGAGCCGGAAGACGATGACGACCCAAAGACGAACGGTCCCCCGGACGACTCCCTGTAGCAGGGTTCAGTACTCCAGCGAACTCCGACCATCGTTGTGCGGCAGCAGCCCGCCATGTAACGCGACCCGGTGAGCAGGCCCCGGACGATCTTGCACGGGCGCGTCTGCCCCGCCCTCGCTATCAGGCCCACATGGACCAAGACGCAATTAGCCTATAGCGCCTTGTAGGGACCGATCTTGATGCTGCCTTCCTTGCCGCCAGAAACGTATGTGACCCGGAAGTACAGATCTCCTCCGCCTTGTACCCCGCGGCTGGCACAGTCGACGTCGATGATCCTAAGCTCGAAGTAGAGATCACGAATACCCCTTGGAGGCACCGCACCATCAGAAAGCTCTTCCGCCGGTCCCCCAGGGACGCTGGGATGCACCCGTGGTTTCGGGTACGCGTTCGCTGCCAGCAGAGCATCTTTTGGCACGCCTTCCCATTCATCTACCCTTATGTATCTGACGAAGATCGTGTTCTTCCCAGGGTTCTCGACCCGCAGTTGGGTCTTCAGCCGCGGAGGTTTCCTGGCCAGCGTTGGGTAGCAGTCGACCACATGTGGAACAGGTTGTGCTTCGGACTTGACCCAGTCGTTGAACTCCCTCTGCAGGTTCAGGACCTCTCTCTGTAGGCTCCAGCTCCGCCTCGCATACCAGGCAACAACACATGTGCCCAGCGCCGAGACCACCGCTGCGATAACGAGCGCTACGCTCATGCGGCGCATCCCTCTCTCGCAGTCTCGCTGGGTTCAACGCAGAGGTCGTTGGCGTCAGCAAGTGACCTATATCCAGGGGAGGTCCTCACACCTTGGTGGCTGGTTTGAGCGAGCGGAAGCTGGGGCTGGACTGCCTCCGCGACGCGGTCGCAGATCATGTCGAAGTAGTCCGGCTCGATCTCGTAGCCGATGCTGTTGCGCCCCCAGCGGGCGGCAGTGACGTTCGTAGTACCAGTTCCCGCGAAGGGATCCAGAACCGTATCACCAACAAACGAGAACATCCTTACCAGTCGCTCGGCAAGGGCGAGCGGAAACGGTGCCGGATGACGACGGGTGGAGGCCCCGCCGATCGTCCAAATCTGCTGAAACCAATCCCGATGGCATGTCTCGGGGATCACGGAGAGCAGCCGTGCGGCAAGACTGGGTTTCCGGTACCCGCCGGGCTTGCGCTGAAACAGGATGTACTCGATGTCGTTCTTGATGATGGCGTTGGGCTCGTACGGCTTGCCGAGGAATTGTGAACCTGTTTCGACTTCGAACACAGCGTTGCTGATCTTGTGCCAGATGATCGGGGCGAGGTTATCGAACCCGATTGCCCGACAGTGCTCCTGGATGCTCGCATGGAGGGGTACGACAGCATGCCGGCCGAAACGGCGCCGCGGCAAGCAGACATCGCCCACCACGATCACCAGCCGTCCCCCGGGAACGAGAACGCGGAATGCGTGACGCCAGACCTCATCGAGCTCATCTAGGAACCTCTCGTACTCAGCGATTCGCCCGAGCTGGTCCTCGCGGTCTGGGTAGTCCTTGAGGGTCCAGTACGGAGGCGAGGTGACGGCAAGATGGACGCTCCCGTCAGGAATGTCGCTCATGACCCGGCTATCACCGAGCACGAGTTGGTGCCGGGTAGGGATTGCCCGCACAGCGTGCTCGATGGAGGAGGTCAACCTGGGATCGCGGGCGATCGCGGGTATCGCCCGCTTGTCGTCCGCATCGGAAAGCTGGCGGACGTCGGGAGGGACCCAACGCCACAGGTCGGCGGAGTCGCTCGTCGCCCCTGGAACCGCGAGCACCATCACCTTGGGGGACACAGCCACCTCGCTTCGGTCCGCAATCGCTTCAATCCCGACATCCTGTATCATACTAGCCCGATGGAGGGAGCGATGCGAATGCTCCCGATGCCCTGCGGAGAGCCGCCGGAGACCAGAACCGCGCCCCTGACCGAGGAGAACCTGGGGGAGGCGCCGGAGTGGGAGGCCCATCCGTGGAGCAGCAAGTACTGCTTGTATTCGGAACACCCTGAGCTCTGGGCTAATCCCAAGGCGGGGAACCGAGCGGAGGCCTTCCAACGGAAGCTCGCCTGGGTCCGCCGGGTGCGGGCGGAGTTCGGGGAGTGCGGCCGCCTCCTCTATCCCGACGGCCAGGCCGTGGGCTACGCGCAGTGCGGTCCCCCGAGCTTCTTTCCCAACGCGCGATCCTACCCAGCGGGGCCGGTGAGCGACGGCGCTGTGTTCCTGGCGTGCCTGTTCTTCCCGTGGGGCGCCCACCGCGGACGCGGCTGGGGGAGCCTCCTCCAGGACATCCTGCGCGAGCTACGTAGCCCCGGGTTGAGCGCGGTGGAGACGTTTGCCCGCAAAGAGAGCGCGGAGAACCCATCCGGTCCCGTTGCGTTCTCCATCCGCCACGGGTTCGAGGTCCGGCGGGACGATCCGGAGTTCCCCCTCCTTCGCCTCAACCTGTCCCGTTGAGCGCGGCGCCCTCCAGGATCCGGCGCACCGTCGCCCGGAGCCGGGGATGGTGGGTCCCCTCCCAGTAGAGCTTCCCGCACCCCGTGCACTGACGGTAGTCGTCCCGCCATGCGGCCACGCGGGGGGGGATCCTCTCCAACACCTCCTCCTTCTTCACCGGGGCAAGCACGCCGCCACAGCCCAGGCAGCGCGTGAACGGCTGCACGCGGCCCGCGAGGCCGAACCTCTGCACGACCTCCCGCGCTTGCTCGACCGAATCGGTGGACCGGACCCAGTAGCCGTGGGTGAGCGCCCCGCGCTTGAGGAGCTCCCGGTCGCGGGTGAGGACGATCCGCCCCGCGCGGACGGCGGAGGCAACGAGATCCTCGTCTGCGCAGCCGTCGGCATGGGTCGCATCGAGCCCGAGGAGCCGCAACAACCGGGCCAGCTTCCCCAGATGCGCGTCGAGGGCGAACGCAACTCGAGCGAGGGGTCCCCGCTGCACGCGCCGCAGGGGGGCGATGTCGAGGCGGGTGAACCGCGGGTACACCGCCACCCGGTCCCCAGGAGCGAGCCGCGCCGCGAGGTCCACCGACTCCCCATTGACGAGGATCAACTCCACCTCGACGTGGGGGATGCCGAGGGACTCGATCACGTCCTTGACCGCGGGCGTCCCCTGAAAGGCACAACGGATCGAGGTCTGGCGCAGCTCCATGGGGATAAAATCGTTCAGCTCCCCATACGCCCGAACAGCAGCGATGGCCACGGATCGCTCCGCTAGCCCCTCACGGCGGGGCGCATCGTCACGGGATCCGGAAGATGGCCTTCGCGCGGTCCACCTTGTCCACGGTGAATACGATCTGGTTCTTCTCCACGGTGCAGTAGCAGGAGAGGACGTTTATCCCTTCGTCAGCGAGCCGGGCAAGGATCGAGGCCAGTTGCCCGGGCTGGTGGGGCATGGCCATCACCAGCGCTTCCCGCTCCCCGAACTCGATGTCCTTGGCGCGCAGGACCTTGCGGGTCTTGTCGGGGTTGTCGGTCACGATCGCGATCACGCCCTCGTCGAGGACGGTCACGCCCGCCACCGCCTCCAGGTTCACGTGCTCCGCCCCCAACGCCTCGGAAATCTCGGCCAGGGCTCCCGGGTTGTTGCCTAGGATGAACGAGAACTCCTTCACCGTGGATCACCTCCACGCAAATCGTACCACGGGCAGGGCTACCTGAGAAGAGTGAGAGCGCTGCGCCGGGTACCAAAAGCCGTCTCACGGCTCAGGCCGGTTCAGGGTTTCACCCCAACGGGCACAGCGGACGCGAAGAACGGCTGAACGGAGATCGACCCACATCTCTGCCCGATCTGTTCCCCACACCCCGAACAGACCTTGGCACAGAGAGGCGTGTTCCTTTGGTGCATTGGCGCGCTTCGCGGCACACAGGAGTCTGGCCGTTCCCTGCGTCTGAACCAGCAACGGCCAACGGCGAACCGAGGACGGGTCCCGGTGCCGCAGGCCCGCGGACCCAGGGGTTCCCCCACGGGCTCCTAGCCTAACTGGGTTGGCTTGCGGACGACGGCGTGGAGGTGTTCCGTCGCGTCCCGGTACTGAGGGAGCTCGCACGTCTCCTCCGCCAGGCGCAGGACGTTCCCTAGGCCTTTGGATCGGTGGTCGCCATCTCCTCCAGCTCGGCGAGCATCCCCGCTGCGAACCCCTCCGCTCCCGCGTAGGGGACGGCCTCGAACCCCGCCTTCCGCAGCTCGCCCAGCGTGGAGGATGCCCCACGGGTTGAGGAACGCCACCACCGCCGGCGCCCCGGGCTTGAGGATCCGCCGCAGCTCAGAGATGGCTCGGGCCCGGCCGTCCTCGTCCACGATGTGGTAGAGCGGGCCCATCAGGAGCGCGCCGTCGAACGCCGCGCTCGGGAGGGCGGCGAGATCGCGGGCGTCACCGCACAGGACCGCCTCCGGCTGCAGACCGAGCTCGGCCAGCTTCCCCTCGGCGAACGACACCGCCCGCGGGGAGAGGTCGACGAGGGTCACCCGGTACCCATGCCGGAGAAGCTCGACCGCGTACCGCCCCGGCCCTCCGCCGACGTCGGCGAGGTGGCCGTGACGGGGAAAGTAGCGGGAGACGAGGTGCAGGGTGGTGACGAGCTCCAGCCGCCCCCATTCCCGCTCCACCTCACGGTCGTAGTAACTCCGCACCACCTCGCTCATGGCGCTCATTCTAGGGTCCGGACTCCTCTTGGCAAAGGCAGCGACGGCGGCTACCCTGCTTGGGATGAAGGTGATCGGGATCGCGGGGCCGGCCGGATCGGGGAAGTCCACCGTCGCCCGCCTCCTCGCCAAGCGGCCGGGGTTCGCTCACCTCGATTGCGACGGACTCGTCCGGGAGGCGTACCGCCCGGGCGGGCCGGCCCACGCCCCGCTCGTCGCTCGGTTCGGGAAGGTGATCGTCGGCCCGGATGGCGCGATCGACCGGCCGAAGCTCGGTGAGCTCGTCATCGCCGATCCCGCGGCGAAGGCCGACCTCGAGGCGATCGTCCATCCCGTGGTTGCCGAAGCGGTGCGGGAAGCGATCGCCTCGCATCGCGCCCGCGGCACGGACATCCTCCTCGTGGAAGGGGCGCTCCTCGCCGCCTCGCCCCATGTCGAGCGGTCCCTGTTCGACCTCGTGGTGTGGATCGAGGTCCCCGAACCGGAGCGGAGGCGGAGGCTCGCGAGGGTCTTCCCTCCCGAAGTCGCCGCACGGCGGCTCGCCCTGGGGCGAGGGGTTGCGCGGCCCGCGGACCCGCGCCTGCGGACCATAGACGGCGTCGGATCCCCCGAGGAAGTGGCCGCGCGGCTGCTGGCGCTAGCTGAGGCCTGACGCAGCGGACACGAGCTCAAGATCGGAGCAGGGGATCGCTCCGTCAGCCACGAGCTGGTACCGCTCGTGCCCCTTCCCGGCGAGGAGGACGACGTCCCCCCGCCTCGCCTCGTCGAGCGCCCATCGGACCGCCTGGGCCCGGTCGAGTTCGATTCTGTACGCCCCGCCCATTGC
>OMKS01003637.1_pt1 | contig 12129 bp, 10 predicted proteins | sample 1674721 | NCBI WGS metagenome assembly OMKS01 (sample SAMN06264996, study PRJEB25208) | sediment metagenome | isolation source: hot spring sediment | place: USA: California | collected 2014-09-02 | reverse complement strand
ACCTAAATTTAAATTTGGTAAAACTATCAAAGACGCTGTAGCAAAATAATCTCTATGGCCACCCAATTTTGGGCGGTACTTCTCTCTTTTTTGCCATAATCATATAATTTTTTCATCAGGATTTTTTTATGCAGTTTGAAGCAATGCTAGGAATCGGTATAGCAGGTAATTTTGCACACCATTTAGAACAAGCAGGCGAAATTGAAGATTTTCTCGATATTATCACCAATGACCCAAATGCTCCCAAAGGGATATTTCCTTTTTATGTCCCAAATAGTGAATGTTTTTTGGGGCGATGCCCTATAGCAAATGAGGTGCTTACATTGCCAAAGGGGGAAGATGCACAAGTGGAGCCTGAGATTGTTTTGCTTTGTGATATTAGTTATGGAGAAGATATGCAAGTGGTGCGACTTGAACCAAAGGCTTTTAGTACTTTTAATGATTGTACTATTAGAAAAGAGGGGGCAAAGAAGATATCTTATAAGAAAAACTGGAGCAATGATAGCAAGGGTATTGCAAAGAAATGGATCAAGATAGATAAATTTAGCCATGGAGGTGTAATGGATAATTACCATTTATGCTCTTATCTCCTCAGAGATAAAATACTCCATCCCTACGGTGTAGATGCACCACTTTTGGGGTATGGATATTTTTATGAAAAGCTTATAGTGTGGCTGATTGAAAAGCTTAACAACCAAAAAGATTTTGGTCCACTTGAAGATTTATCGCTACATCTTAAAAATGCAAATTACCCAACAAAGGCACTTGTTTGTATAGGTGCTACAGCATATAGCGATTTTGGAGAAAACAACTATCTAGCCGAGAAAGATGAGATATATGTAGTCGCATATGACAAAAGAGTAGATAATAGTGATTTAACACCAAGTGATACAAAAATAATCCTCAGGCAGGTAGTCCAAAATTAAGTTGTCCTCTTAGTCAAAGACCAAAGCTTTTTGTGTGGCGCAACCATTTTAAACGACTCTTGCCATTACCTTCATGATATTTCCTACAATTAAGTTTTTGGGTGATATAGTGCAAATCTTCCTCTAGTGCTACATCATAAAGGCAAGCAAGGGCGACCATCAGCTCTTGCATATACTCTTTAAGCTAAGATGAATGCCCAATCTCATGCAAAAGTACACATGAAGCTATAAAAAGCGTAAATAAAGTACTACAAGCAAAGATTTATTTGACAAATTCAGCAGTAAAAAACTGCTAAAAAGAGAAAATCAAATTTGATGAACTACCAACGCTTGAATAAAAGTTCTGAAAATGAGCTTGTTCAGAGGGTTAATTGTTTTTTCAAGTCGGTGATAAATTCACTAATATCATCATGGAGTGCTTGCAAATCCTCTTCGTGTTCAACTTCATCAGCTAGTATAGAAGATACTATGTCGTATGTAACGATATCTTTGCCTCTCGTCATTTCAGCAATTTTTGAATAAACAGAGATAGCACACTGTTCACCTTTGATAGCATCATTTAGTATCGCAACCACATCAAAATTATTAGGTTCTTCGTACCCACAGTTAGTATGTTTAAGCCAAGCTTTTGGATGGGTAAGTGGAGTGCCACCAAGTTGCAAGATTCTATCTGCCACCATAGTAGCATGTCTAAGCTCATCTGCTGCATGCTGGTCTAACTCTGCAATGGCAGCATCTTTCATGATCCCTTTTACTACTTTTGCTTCTATAAAATATTGGTAATATGCTAGCCACTCATCTGCGTATGCTTTGTTGAGCATAGATATAATCTCACTTATCTCTATATCTTTGATTATTGAATTGCCTCTAGTTGCCATAGATTCTCCTTTTGAAATTGATTAAAGAATAATTTTTATCCTTTGAAAAAGTATAGCTATTCTAAACTTAAATAGACATAATCAAAACAGTACTAATTTTGTTGTCAAATTGCAACGCTTTTTACACAATTTGTGGGTAAAATATAAAATATTAATTTTAAGGAGTGTTTTATGGACATGATGGATTTGCTAAAAATTGGTGCTTCAGCGATAAAAAACAATAAGGATAGCTCTACAACAGGACTAGATAGCGCAATGATAGTTAAGGCATTGACGATGGTTTTGGGTGGCTCAAAAGGTGCTAGTGCCCAAGGAGGGGGACTTGATATAGGTAATATAGTTGGTTCACTCCTTCAAAATAACGGTGGACTTAAAGATGTCGTTGCAAGTTGGGTTGGAAAAGGACAAAACAAGGCTATAGCACCTGATCAAGTAGCTGATGTCATCGGAATGGATAAAGTAAAAGAGTTTGCTTCTACACTAGGTCTCAGTACAGAAAGTGCAAAAGGGGCAATCGCTGATGCAATTCCAACAATCGTCGATGAAGCAACTAACCAAGATCCATCTCTTGCTACAAATATGCTTGAGCAGTTAGGTGGAGCAAAAGGGGTTTTAGATATGATAGGTGGCACACAAGGTGCTATGGATATGCTTGGCAAAATGTTTGGTGGTAAAAAAGGCTAATTTCTCTTTGCAGGGCATCTCTTGCCTTGTACAATTCTCCAGCCTCTTTTTTGTTTTAATTGGTACAATTACTTTTATTTAGGAGTATTTTGTGCGATTAATTTTGTTATTTTTCTTTTTGCTCTCTTTTTCTTTTGCCAAAGAGTTTCGTGTTGCAACATATAATGTAGAAAATCTTTTTGATGCTATATATCAGGGGAGTGAATATCCTCAGTATGTTCCCAGAAAGCATGGATGGAATGAGGAGATGGTTGAAAAAAAGATAGATAATATCTCTGAGGTGATTTGTGATTTAAATGCTGATATTATTGGTTTACAAGAGGTTGAAAACGACACAATCCTCAAAAGACTACAAGAAAAACTCAAAATAGTCGGTTGCAACTACCCTTATCGTGCTATCACCTCTAAAAAAAATGCAACTATTCAAGTTGCCCTACTCTCGAGATACCCCATCGTTTCGCAATATGAGATAGTAGTAAGTCCACATCCACGTGTTAGAAATATACTTGAAGTTGATATCGCCATAGACCAAGTACCTTTGCGAATTTTTGTTAACCACTGGAAGTCAAAAGCAGATGGAGCAAAAGAGAGTAAGCGTATTGCATCTGCCAAAGCACTATTAGAGAGAATAGAGGCAACAAAAGGTGAGTATATCATTATAGGTGATCTCAATTCTCCCTATGATATCCACCGCACACTAGAGCCAAAGCACGATGATAGCAAAGGTTTAAGTGGATTAGGAAGCCTACTTAAGACAGCAGTTGATGGAGAGCTTGTTTCTGAAGATACGCTACTTTTGAGTGATGACAAAAATTTGCACTATAATCTATGGAATGAATTGCCAATGTCTCAAAGGTGGAATCATCAGTTTTATGGAGACAAAAAAACCCTTGATCATATACTAATTCCAAAGAGTATGACCGATAAAAAAGGGATAGATTATGTAAATGATTCATTTGAAGTGTTTAAGCCTAAGTATCTTTTTGGTCGTTATGGCGGGATAGCTAGGTGGGGGTACAAGTATGGAAAGCATACAGGCACTGGCTATTCAGATCATTTGCCACTAGTTGCTTCATTTTCCACTAACCCTTATGTGCCAGCAAAAACACAAGATACTCAAATAGCAAAAGAGAAACAGATAGAAGATTTATATCTCCAAGAGGGGATAGATGAGGATATATTGTTGCGTGATGTTGTAGTTGTGTTCAAGCGTGGAGGAAATGTACTTTTCAAGCAATCACCTACCTCAAGAGGTATCTATGGGTATCAGCTCCCAAAAAGGCTCAAGGAGGGGCATAAGTATGATATAGTAGTGCATGAAACAAAAACATATTTTGGACTCAAAGAGATAGCTCATATCACCATTTTAAAAGAGAAAGGCTCTAGTGAACTAGAGGCTTATTATAGCGATGGTATATTGCGTCAAAATGAGATTTTTAGGAACATTGATGGAGTTTATCGCAATAAAATGCTTACAACAAAATATGGTACATTTCCGATTTTTTTTAAAAATAACATCAAACCTCCAAGGAGTGGCTCAAAAATTAGATTGCTCTTTGGACATTTGGGGTATTATAAGCAACTACAATGGGTCGTTTATAGCACCAAAGATTTTAAAGTAATGGAGTAAGGCGTATGTATTATTTGTGGATCGTAGCGTTTCATGTCTTGAGTGTTTTGAGTTGGATGGCGATGTTGTTTTATCTGCCGCGACTTTTTGTTTATCACAGAGAACACCATGAAAAAAAAGAGTTTTTAGAGGTGGTGCAAATCCAAGAGTACAAACTCTACAAATACATAGGATTGCCAGCAATGTGGGCTACTATCTTGAGTGGTGTCACACTTTTGATAATTAATCCAGTTTTATTTAGCACCGGAGGATGGATGCATGCAAAGATACTATTTGTTGTTTTTTTAATCATCTACAGCTTCTCTTTGGAGTATTTTCGAAAAGCTTTGTTAAAAAATCCTGCGATTAAAAGTGGCAAGTTTTTTAGAGCTTACAATGAAGTACCAACTATTCTTGCTATTGTGATAGTCATCATGGTTATTGTGAAACCTTTTTAGTTTCTTGGTGATTTTTGGTACAATAAAATGATATTTTTCCAAAAGGAGTTTCAATGAATTTGCCAGAAATTAGTTTACCATTCTTAGAGGGTATATCAGGAGTTTCTCCTTTGCTCCATCCAGTAGTTGTGCATTTTGCGATTGTATTGCCAGTATTTGTTTTGATTTTTGAATTAGTAAATGTTGTATTCAAGAGAAGATCTTTAGGTATCTTCTCTTTTGTTTTGTTTATTTTGACAGGCGCATTTATAGCAACTGCATATATAACCGGAACCACTGATGGAAAAGAAGCTTGGGAGTTTCTCACCCCTGAAGGACAAGAGGCGCTAAAAGCTCACAAGATTTTAGGCTCATACCTTACTGTAGGATTTGGTCTTTTGTTGTTTTTTAAGCTTGCAACACTCATTTCAAGCCATTTGGTTGTCCGGATGGTTTACCTAATTTTCTTAGTTGCATTTTTAGCATTACTCCTTAAGCAAGGCAAAGATGGCGGATCATTGGTCTTTACTCATGGCGCAAATGTCGAACAGGTAAAAATACTTGACGATAAGCTCTTTAAATTAGAATATGAATTTGAAGATTTGCAAGAGAGGTGCAATAAACTCAATCAAACAGAGATAGATGATACCAACACCACAGACGAAACTCAAACACAAGAAGCACCTATTAGCCTTAACACCATAGACGAAAACCTAACGAAAGTAGCACCTGCTAATCTCAACACAACAGACGAAAATTTAACACTAGAATTACCTGCTGAGGTCAATAAAATAGAAGAAAATCTAACACAAGAAGTTCAAGCTGATATCAACATCACCCTTTAGTGGGTGAATGTGAGTTGCCTAATATTGTCAAATTCAACCAAATAGCCAAATACTCCTAGTGCTACAATGATAATAATCACAAGCATAGCAATTTTGATATAGCTATAAGGGTATTCTCCACTTACTTTGCCTGTTTGGCCATTGATAGCATAGTGATACTCTTTGTTTTTCCACGTAAATGAAGTTGTCCAAATTGGCAATAGGATACTTTTGTAAGTGGTGTTTTTGTAGAGTGTATTGGTATGGATGATTTGTTGTTGGTCACCACCGATATCTCTTCTGATATAATGTCTGATAGTAGCATCCATTTTCATCTTAGCAAATTCAAAGCCATTATCAAGCGCTATAGTATACTCTTGAGCTTCAAATCCACTAAGATATTTTTGCTTGAATGGAACAAGGGCAGTTGTATCCCATGGCTCTATTGAATCAAGAATTATATGGGAAAAACTTTTTGTAGCACCTATGGTAACATCATCAAAATCCACCCTAACAGTCCCGTTTTTTGGAGTCCATCGTATCCTTGGTTCTCGAACTTGCTGTTGTGTTGGGCGTCCATTGACCATCACACTTCTTGTAACTGTTACATAGTATACATCCCCACGCATCCCTTGGTATTGTGTTGTCGTCTGGGTATCGTATGTCCAGTAAGGCAAGTAGTAGCCTTGGATGTTTTTATTGTTTTCAAGATGGAGATGGAATCCTTTTGGCGCAAGCCATTTGCTTTTTGTCCATTTGTAAAACTGTTCTTTGGCTTGCTCTCTTGTGATTCTAAATGGAATTAAAGATTTTGGTGTAATTTCTCTAGTAAAATCAGTAATCGCAGGTGTGCCACAATATGGACAAGATGTTGCAAGGGTATCTTCATCAAGCTCGAAGCTTGCACCACATTTCTGACAAGAGATTTTTTTGCTATTCTCATATGCGATTTGCATGCTTAGTGACTCCATAGCGTTATGGAAGTTGTACTCTTTGATTGGTGTATTGAGAATTTTTATAGGGGTGGATGTACCACAAAAATCACACACCATGCTATCGGTGGCTGGAGAAAATTTTTGTGGTGCCCCACAATTGGGGCAACTAAAATTTATAGCTGTAAATTTCATACTTTTGGCAATGGTGGAGGGGTTGAAAAGCTATCTTTTAACACTAAATTGGCAGGTTGCCAATTTGCAAGACCTTCGTGCCACATGAGAGTTTGTGGAGTTATCGTGCCTTCTTGCATTTTTGAGCGAATCGTATCTATGTCGTAGGGGCCTTGTTGTTTTCCCTCAAGGGCTACATAGTAAAAAAGTGGGAGTTTTGGTGGGGTTTTGCTATTTGGAGTTTGACGCATAGCATCTGCCATTTGTTGCCCCATTGCAAGTCCTGCACCCATTCCTACCATATCACTAGCACCGCCTCCATTTTCGAGCGCTTGACCACTTTGATAGAGGATATTTGCATTGAGATCTCCGGTGATTTCTCTACTACTTCGTCTATCAAGCGCTGCTTCAACTTCTGGAGGCAAAGAGATATTTTCTACAAGAACCTTGAGAAGATCTAGCCCATATTCTGCAAAATATGGTGAGACTTTTTCTCTCATGTACTCCCCAAATGTTCCATAGGCTCCGGCCATATCAAGGATTGGCGTTGAGTCGTTGCCTATAGTGATAGCAAATTTCGTAACTATAAGGTTGCTTAGTTGACTTTTGATTTCATCAACACTGAAGTGTCCGTCTGTGCCAACTATCTCTTTAATAAGTTTTTTTGGATCACTAATACGCACCTCGTACGTCCCAAAAGCACGCAATCTTACCATGCTAAATTCAGCATCACGAACCATAATAGGATTTTTTGTCCCCCATTTGATATTCGTAAATCGTTTGGTGTTAAAGAAGTAAACCTCTGCCTTAAAAGGGGAAGAGAAGCCATGATCCCAATGCTGCAAAGAGGTGAGTATGGGTATATTTTTTGTCTCAAGCTCATAAGTGCCTGGGGTGAGTATATCTGCTATTTCCCCTTCGCTTACGAAAACTGCCACTTGTGACTCACGCACTATAAGTTTTGCTCCATATTTGATCTCATTGCCATGTCTATTAAAACGATACACCATGGTATCTTGAGAGTTATCAACCCATTCAATTACATCTATAAATTGCCCAAATAGCCAACTCCATAAACCCATTTTTTACCCTTTGTCTGTGATAGTTTGAGTTGCTTTTGATTTTGCCTTAAGGAGTGCTTCTTTGAGTTCATGTTCTGTTTTTTGTAACTCTACAAGTGCAACTTCTCGTGCCTTTTTACCTTCATCTGCTATTTGAAGTGATTCATTGAGTGTAGCAATGAGTGTATTGTTTGCTTTTTTGATACTCTCTATATCAAAAATACCCCTCTCCATTTGTTGACGCACTTCGCGATTTGCCTCTTGGAGACCTTCAGCATTTTTCTCTAGCAAATCATTGGTTAAATCGCTTGCCTCTTTGATAGATTTTGCAGCCTCATGGCTACGGAAGATAGTGACTGTTTGAGCAAGTTGATTTCTCCATAGTGGTACAGTATTGACTAGAGTGGAGTTTATTTTATTTATGAGTGATTTGTCATTTTCTTGGACAATTCTGATACTAGGAAGAGACTGCATCGCTACTTGTCGTGAGAGTTTGAGGTCATGAACACGTCTTTCTAAATCATCCCTGAAGCCTCGTATCTCTTTTAGGTTTTGGATAGCTAGCATATCGTCACCTTTTGCTGCCTCTTCGTATTGTGGGATTATGGTTGTCTCAAGTTCAGCTAATTTTAACTCGCCAGCTTTGATGTAAATCTCTAGGCTTCTAAAGAATTCCAAATTTGCATCATAGAGTTTATCGAGTGACACCACATCAGTCATCAGTGTACTTTTGTGGCGTTCTAGATTATTTGCTATAAGGTCTATCTGGTCGCGTACTTGTTCGTATCTTTGGAGAAATTTTGCAAGAGGCTTAGCTGAGCCAAAAAGTTTTTGCCACCATGAGAGTTTTTGATTTGGATTTAATTTATCAAGGTCAAAACCACGAATAACAGAGACTATCTCATTGAGTGATTCCCCAGCTTGTCCGATATCCTTGTTTTGTACCCCTTCTATCATCTTATTTGATATCTCATCAAGTTTCTCTTGCGCACTTGAACCAAAATATATAACGCTATTACGATTAGAGAAATCTATCTCTTGAGCCGCTTTTTGTAGCTGCTCCTCTTCTTGAGGTAAAACTGCCAGAACCTCTTTAGTCTGCGATTGTATAGTCTCTTCTAATAATGTTTTTACTTGTGTTTCCATAAAATTTCCTTTAGTATTTGATTTTTTCTTTGAGTGCTTCAATGTGGACTTGAAGGTCAAAATGGTGGTCAGCTTCCAATCTAGTTAACTCTTTGTCGAATGTAGCCTCTAAATCCTTTGCAAGACTCACAAGATGAGCTTGAGTTTGTGGTTCGATTTTGTCTGGATTTACTTTGGAATATGCATCTAAAATTTTAGCAATCCCATCGACATAGACGATCAAAAATTTTCTAGCTTCTCGCAATCTCTGAGGCGATACTTCTATAGCATCTATGATAGCATAAGCTTTTGTAGAGGCAGTTTTAAGTTGTGTGTGTAATGTCGGTTCGTTTATTTTTTGGATCTGCCCTCGAATAGTTGATAGCTTCTCTTTGGCTTCATTTAGAACCTCAAGGACCATTTTTGCAGAGATATCACCTAGATTTGGGAGCTTGTCTTTTGTTGGGTCAAGCCCATAATAGAGCCAGTATCCACCAAATGCAACACCACCCAAAAAGATAGAGACAAAAAAATCTTGACTACCACAGATAAAAGCGCATAAAGTAGTTACAATCCCAAGTCCAATAGCTGCTATTGTTTTGTAGCGTATTTTTGGAGCCTGCGCTAGAGCTGCTTGGTTGTAGAGTGATTCTTGGATAGTCCCTTTTTTTGAGAGTTTGGCAATTGCTAAAAATGCTAAAAAGAAAAGTACATTTATAACAAAAGCTTTGATTTCAAGTCCAGCAAGTGCAAATATTACTCCAAGCAATAGCGGAATCAAAAAAAGATAAAGTAAAATGCCACGAAATTGTGGCGTATATGTTGTTTGGGGATTGTATCTTTTGACTTTTGACATTTTAGTCTCCTAAGAGTGACAACAAGGGATACCAAACAACTATACCAGAAGAGAAAAGAAGTGCAACCAGCCCAAGAATTTTTAGATACATTCTCATAATCCCTTTGGAATAATATAATTTTTCAAATCAAAAACAACCTTTATTATCTCAAAAGATTGTGCAGAAATTGTTTATTTTCCAAGTTATTCAAATTTATTAGTGAGCAAAATCTCTCAAGATACAAAAGACAGATTGCGAAGTGGCATTAGCTCTATCATCACTTTGTCTCCTTTGTGATTTTATATCTTTATCAATGGTACTCTTTTTTGATGATTCTTTGCAATAGTGAGTTTAGAAGACTTTTTGTATCCTCTAACATGATAAAAAATGCTGGAATCAAAAGGAGAGATATGAGAGTTGCAAAAAGTATCCCAAAGCCAAGAGAAATTGCCATAGGTATCAAGAATCGTGCTTGCACAGAGGTCTCAAGTATCATAGGAGCAAGACCAACAAAAGTAGTTGCTGTAGTGAGAATGATAGGACGAAATCTCCTTGTACCAGCTTGGATGATTGCTTCTATTGGCGATATACCTTTGGATATTTTTTTGTTTGCATAGTCTATGAGTACAAGTGAATTATTTATAACAACACCAGCTAGAGCGATGACCCCCATGATACTAATAACGCTTAGACTGTACCCCATTATAATATGACCAATAAAAGCCCCAATTGTTCCAAATGGGATAGCAATCATTACAATAATTGGCTGGATATAGCTTGCAAGTGGTATAGCAAGAAGGATATAAATCACTATCAAAACAAGCACAAAACCTTGCATAAGCGAACTCATACTTTCGGCAGTATCTGCTTGCCTTCCTTGGTAAGAGATACCTATATTTGGATAATTTTTTCTAAGTTCAGGAAATACTTCTGACTCAAGTCTACTGGTCACTTGAGGGATGTTTCGCTCTGGTACAACATTGGCATCAACACTGTAGACTCTTGCTCCATTTCTTCTGAAGATTGTAGTGTGAGATTGCCCCCTTTTGATTTGTGCTAGTTTGGAGAGTGGGATTTTTTCCCCTTGTGGTGTAAATATCTCAAAATTGTACAAATCGCTAAGCCCTTCTCTTTGTGCCCCTTGAAGTTGTATACGAACGCGTACTTCATGTTGGCCCCTTTGTTGCCTTATAGATTCACTTCCAAAAAAAGAGTTCCTCAAAGCAGAGGCGATATCTGACGCAGATATTCCCATGGCATGCGCAAGCGGAAGAAGCTCTATGGTATATTCCTCTTTGCCTCTAGTAAAGCTCTCTTCAACATCTGTTACAAAGTTGATATTTTCAAGAGATTGTGCCAAAGATTTACTAGCTTGCTGTAAGATATCGTTATTGCTATGCGATAACTCTATACTAAGAGATGAAGCGCCTCCCCCTAGTGTATTAACATCCGAGCGGAACATAAGCGAATCAACACCAATGAGTGAAGATAGCTTCTTTCTCCATTGGTTGTTGAAATTGGCAGTTGAAAAATCTATCCCAAGGGAATCGTCAAAGAAAAATTTAACTGTTACAGTATCTTCGTTGATTAAGGTTTGGTATCCCAAAGAGAGGCGTGAATCATACTCTTGGTTCACTTCAAGACCAGCACTAACTATCTTATCGCGTATTTGCATAGATTGCTGTATCGGGGATCCAACAGGGAGTTTTGCTATGGCAACAGCAAGATTGCTTTCAACTCGTGGCATAAGTGTAAAGCCAAGTCTCCCGCTTTTTGCATATGCAAACGCTACAAAAAGCAAAGAGAATCCTAATGCAATAGTGATGTATCTATGCTTGATAGCTAGAGTCAAAAATGGTTTATAGCGATTTTTAACGAAATTATTAAAAGCATTTGCAAAGTATTGCTGTTTGGCTTCAAGTTGTCCTATGATACTATCTTTGCTTGCTTTGGTAGAATAGGCTAGATGTCTAGGAAGGATATAGACAGCCTCAATCCATGAGACCAAAAATACAGCAGTTATAACAGCTGGAATTACTGCAAAGGCGCTCCCTATTCCACCTGGAACCATCAATAGGGGAGTAAATGCAACGATATTTGTCAAGATAGCAAACGTAAGAGGTACGGCTATATCTTTGATACCTTCAATAGCGGCACTTAGATTATCCATCCCCCTTTGTCTGTATTCATAGATATTCTCACCTACGATAATTGCATCATCGACAACAATACCAAGGGTGATAATAAAAGCAAACATTGAAATCATATTGATAGAGATATCAAAAAAAGGCAAAAATAAAATTGAGCCCAAAAATGAGATTGGAATTCCAAGCGATACCCACATGGCTAGTTTGAAATTCAAAAAAAGTCCAAGTATGATGATAACTAATACTAGTCCTAAAAATCCATTTTTAAGGAGCAGTTCTAGTCTTTGTTGGTAGGTATTAGCCAAATCACTAGTGACAACAATCTCAAATTTTCCTATATTTTGCTCTTGAAACTCTTGTAAGACTTTTTTGGTTGCTACCGAGACACCTTTTGGAGTCTGATTGCCTGAGCGGTAAATTTCTAGAGAAATTGCTGGCTTGCCATTGAATGTAGAGATTTTTTTTACCTCTTCAAAATCATCCTTAATTGTAGCAA
>OMKS01003635.1_pt1 | contig 12135 bp, 13 predicted proteins | sample 1674721 | NCBI WGS metagenome assembly OMKS01 (sample SAMN06264996, study PRJEB25208) | sediment metagenome | isolation source: hot spring sediment | place: USA: California | collected 2014-09-02 | reverse complement strand
CCTATTTTATTTTTCGCCGGATCGGTAGAACCTATCCGGGTCCACCACCAGAGGTGGTGGGTTTATGAACAACTAAAGGACAATATTAACAAGTTTCCTTTGAACCACAATGATTTTTTTCGGCTGGCGGCCCGCCGTGAACTTCCTGATCTTCCCGTCGTCAAGGGCCCGGGCCTCAAGGGCGGCGTCGTCAATGCCCGCCGCGACGTTGAGCCGGGAACGGACCTTGCCGTTCACCTGGACAATGATCGTTATTTCATCCTCCCGGGCACCATCCGGATCGAAAACAGGCCAGATCGCCCGTTCCATGGTCCGGTCATGGCCTGTCATCTCCCACATTTCCTCGCAGAAATGGGGGACCATTGGGTACAGCAGAAGCAGGACGGTTTCCAGGCAGGCGCGCACGACGGGCCGGTCCGGCTCCTTGCCCTCGGCGATCATGGCCGCGGCAAGGTTGACCAGTTCCATCACGGCGCTGATGGCGGTGTTGAAATGGAAGTTGCTTTCAATGCTGTCGGTGACTTTTTTGATGGTTTGATGCGTTTTGCGGTGCAGCGCCCTACCGGCATCGTTCATTTCGGCCGGATCCGGAAGGTTGCCGGGACCGGAAAAACATGCCCGGCAGGTCAGAACCAGCCTGAACACCTTGTTGAGGAACCGGGAAGCGCCGTCAACCCCCTGGGCGTTCCATTCCAGGTCGCGCTCCGGGGGGGCGGCGAACAGGGAGAAGAGGCGGACGGTATCCGCTCCGTAGCGTTCGATAAGGTCGTTGGGATCGACGACGTTGCCCTTGGACTTGGACATTTTGGCGCCGTCCTTGATGACCATGCCCTGGGTAAGCAGGTTCAGGAACGGTTCGTTGATCTTCAGGTAGCCGAGGTCGCGCAGGACCCTGGTGAAAAATCTCGCGTAGAGCAGATGCAGGATGGCATGCTCCACCCCGCCGATATACTGGTCAACCGGCAGCCAGTAGGTGGTCTGCTCCAGGTCCAGCGGCGAGGTCCGATGGTCGGGACAGGCATAGCGGGCAAAATACCAGGATGATTCGACGAAGGTATCCATGGTGTCCGTTTCCCGGCGGGCCGGGCCGCCGCAGGCCGGGCAGGAGGTGGCGATGAATTCCTCCTGCAGATGCAGGGGCGCATGACTCCCATATGGGCTGTCCGTTCCGGGAAGAACCACGGGCAGATCGCTTTCCGGTACGGGGACGATCCCGCAGCGGTCGCAATGGATGACGGGTATGGGGGCGCCCCAGTAGCGCTGTCTCGAAATCCCCCAGTCCCGCAGGCGATAGGTGGTCTCGCTGCGGCCGAAGCCGTTGTGTTCGGCGTGATCAATAATGGCCTGTTTGGCGGATTCGGAATCCATGCCGGAGAAGGGGCCGGAATTGTCGAGCACGCCGCTTTCGACGTAGGCCTGGGCAAGTTCCCCTCCGGCATCCCGGTTTGCGGGCCGGATGACCTCGCGGACCGGCAGGGTGTATTTGGCGGCGAATTCGAAATCCCGCTGGTCGTGGGCGGGAACGGCCATGACGGCGCCGGTGCCGTATTCCATCAGCACGAAGTTCGCAACAAAGACGGGAACACGTTCGCCGTTGAAGGGGTTGATGCAGTATCTTCCGGTAAAAACGCCGTTTTTCTCCAGGTCCTCGTCGTAGGATTTTCGCTGTTTTTCGATGAGTGTTCGCTGGACGAAGGACTTCACCTCCTGTTCGTATTCGGTCCCGGCAACAAGTTCGTCGATCAGCGGATGTTCGGGGGCCAGGGACATGAAAGTGACCCCGAAAACGGTATCGGGACGGGTGGTGAAAATAGTTATTTTCCGGTCCAGGCCTTCAACCTGAAAGTCGCAGCTCAGGCCGTTGCTCCGGCCGATCCAGTTGCGCTGCATGGTCATCACTTTTTCCGGCCAGCCGGTCAAGGTGTCCAGGTCGGAAAGCAATTCATCGGCGTAGGCGGTTATCTTGAAAAACCAGCCGTGCATGGTGCGGGGCACGACCGGCTGGTCGCACCGCCAGCAGCTGCCGTCGATGACCTGTTCCCGGGCCAGGACTGTCCGGCAGGATTCGCACCAGTTGACGGTCGTTTCCTTGCGGTAGGCAAGTCCCCGTTCCAGCATCCGGAGAAATATCACCTGTTCCCATCGGTAATAATCGGGATCGCAGGTCGCCAGCTCCCGGTCCCAGTCATAACTGAGGCCCATGGCCTGCAGCTGGTTACGCATATACGCTATGTTGTCGTAGGTCCAGCTCGCCGGGTGCACTCCCTGTTTGAGGGCGGCGTTTTCTGCAGGCAGCCCGAAGGCGTCCCAACCCATGGGGTGCATGACGTTGAAACCGCGCATCCGCTTGTATCGCGCGATGACGTCGCCGATGCTGTAGTTTCGCACATGGCCCATGTGAATCCGGCCGGAGGGGTAGGGGAACATCTCCAGGACATAGTATTTTCTGCGTCCCGGTTCGGCGGCAGCCCTGTAGGGCCTGGCTGCAGCCCACTGTTGCTGCCATTTGGCCTCCACGGCCTTGAAGTCGTATTTTTCGCTGCTGTGGTTTTCCATGGTCAGATGTCTTCTTCATCCCCACGATCATGCACGCTATGCGCACGGGGCGTTTGCAGGTTCGAATAAGATTCAAACGAGGTGTATTCGGAGAGAAAGGTCAATTTAACCGTTCCTATCGGTCCGTTCCGCTGCTTGCCGACAATGATCTCGGCAAGGCCTCGGTTGGGGTTGTCCTCGGCGGGCTTGTACACCTCGTCGCGGTAGATGAAAATGATCACGTCGGCATCCTGCTCGATGGCGCCGGATTCGCGCAAATCGGCAAGCTTGGGCCGCTTGTCCGGCCGGCTCTCCAGGCTGCGGTTGAGCTGGGACAATGCCAGCACCGGAACTTCAAGCTCCTTGGCCATGGCTTTGAGAGACCTGGAGATTTCGCTGATCTCCTGGGCCCTGTTCTCTATGTTGCTCCGGCCCCGCATCAACTGCAGGTAATCCACGACAACCAGTCCGAGGTTGTGTTCGGATTTGAGCCGTCTTGCCTTGGCCCGCATTTCCAGGACGGAGATGCCGGCGGAGTCGTCGATGTAAATGGGTGCGTCGGAAAGGATACCGGTGGCCCGTGTCAGGTGCGGCCAGTCCCTGGGCTTCAGCCTGCCGGTTCTGATCCGCTGCGAATCAATGCGGCCGATGGAGCAGAGCATGCGGAGGGCCAGCTGGTCCATGGACATTTCAAGGCTGAACACGGCCACCGGGATTTTGTCGACTATGGCCGCGTTCTGGACAATGTTCATGGCCAGCGCCGTTTTGCCCATGCTCGGGCGGGCGGCAAGGATAATCAGGTCGGAAGGCTGGAGCCCGGCGGTCATGTGGTCAAGGTCATTGAATCCGGTGGCCACACCGGTGACGTGCTCCTTGCGCTCGAACAGCTTCTCGATGCGTTCAAAAGCCCGGGGGACGATTTTGGCCATGGGCTGAAAACCCTGGCTTTTTTTGGAACTGGCGATTTCAAATATGGTCTGCTCGGCTTCATCGACCAGGGTGTCAATATCATCCTGCTCCTGATAGCAGCGGGCGGCAACCTCCGTCGAGGTTTGAATGAGTTTCCGCAGGATGGACTTCTGACGGATTATTTTCGCGTGATGGACCAGGGAACCGCTGAAAGGAATGATATCGGTGAGGGAGGCGAGGTAGGCCGGGCCGCCCACCATTTCGAGCTTGTTCTGGCCGTTGAGCAGGTTGGAGACGGTGATCAGGTCGTGCGGTTCGCGCTGATCGAAGAGCTGCAGCATGGCACGGAAAATAACTTTGTGGGCATCCCGGTAAAAATCATCGGGTTCGAGGATTTCGATGATCTTGACCAGCGACTTGTCCTGCAGGAGGACAGTGCCGAGCACAGCCTGTTCGGCCTCCAGGTTCTGGGGAGGCATATTCCTCGGATTGTACCGTGAAGCGGATATCGGCTGGTTTTGCATGCAATTGACAGCTTCCGGCGATCGCCGGATCATGTTGATCGGGAAACGTTGATCCGCAGCCGGCCGCCGCGGTGCCATCTCTATCGCCGCGGCGGCCGGCTGTGACTTGCCATATTGTTATACACAACAAGGCGGAATTGGACAACCCCTGGTCATCACAAAGGGAAGCCCGGAGAGGGGAAGGGTTCAGTCGCCCACAGCCTCCGGAACCACCTGGACGTTTATTTCCGTGATGATCTGATAGCCCGCCTTGACGGGAACCTTGGTTTCGCCGATGCTCTTGATCGGCTCATTGAGGATGATGGCCCTGCGGTCGACGGCAATGCCGATCTCGCCAAGTTTCGCCGCAATGTCGGCGGAGGTGACGGAACCGAACAGCCGGTCCTCCTCGCCCACCCGGCGGGCGATCTGGACGGTAATGCCGCTCAAGCGCGTTGACAGCGACTCGGCCTCCTTTTTCTCCCGCTCAAGACGCGCCTGGATGGATGCCTGCTCCTGCTGAAGGCGGCCCAGGTTTTCCTTTGTCTTCGGCATCGCCATCTTCTGCGGAAAAAGATAGTTTCTGGCGTATCCGGGCTTGACGTTGACAATTTCACCTTCCAGTCCCAGATTATCTATGGTCTTGTTGAGTATCACTTCCATTGTTCAGTCCTCTCGGTGTTCACTCTCGTCGTTTGTCGTTTTGTTCTCATCATGAGGCCGGCGCCTGAAATCGACCCAGACGTCGGCAAGACCCAATATCGTCAACAGGAGCAGACCGTAGCTCTGCAGTATCAGTACGGCGTAGATAATGATGCGAAAATACAGGGGGACGTTCCATCTTTCCAGCAGATGGATGAAGACCGCCAATCCCTGAAAAAAATAGAGCAGTCCGCAAACCAGAACCACACCGAGCGCGATTGTGCTCAAGATGCCGAGATCAAGCAGCAGGAGCGAGCCGGCACCGATGGCAAACCAGACCAGGTGATCCGGCAGCCGCCACAGACTGTACTTCCGCCAGGGCTTTTGCCCCGGCCGGACCTTGTCAATAATTTTACTGCTGCCGATCAAATTGAGCCAGACCGTCAGGATCACCGTGCAGCAGAGCAGGCCCGGCAGGATTTTCGGAACAAGCGTTCTCGCTCCCTCAATGATCTGTTCGAGCTGCAAAAGCGCCTCGGCGGGAAGCTCACCGCTGGTCCGGTAGTATTCGTTCGCCTGCGCGAAGCCGGCATCAAGCAGCTGCAGGAGGCTGGTATAGGGATTCATTCCCTCCACGGCGCCGTAAACGGCCCAGAAAACCAGCCAGCAGCCGCCCAGGATCAGACTTCCCCGTGCACCGGTTCTCCATTCACTTTCCCCGGTCACGGCGCTTTTGTTCAAACTGTAGCCCAGCGGAATGAACGTCAGCGAAAAGAGGACCAGCGGCAGAATGTGCAGCGGGATAGCGCCGGCAACGGCTAACAGGGCGCCGTTTCTGATATACAGGGAGCCCTGATTGATCCCGTACAGGTACAGCGGCAGGAAAACGGGGATGGCAAGCAGGCCGTTCAGCCAGCCGAAAAACGAAGGCGCAATGCCCGGCAGCAAAAAGGCGGTCGCCAGCAGTATCGTCTGTCCCCTGAATATAAACCCCCTTTGTCCAGCGCCGTTATGCGCCCCCATGATGCTGAAAGGGCATCAGGACTGTATCTGTCCGGAATAGGGAATCAAGGCGAGGTGCCTGGCCCGCTTGATCGCCTCGGTCACCTGGCGCTGATGTTTGGCGCACGTGCCGTAAATGCGGCGGGGAATGATCTTTCCCCGTTCCGTCACAAGGTTCCTCAACGTCTTGGCGTCCTTGTAATCTATCACCAGTTCCTTTTCCGTGCAGAACCTGCAGACACGCGGCCTGAACATTCGTTTACGCGGGGGCATTGTCCAACTCCTTTATCATGTATGGGGTCATCGCATCGATCGCTTCGGTCATCACTCTTCGTCGGAGGCCTCTTCTTCCAGGTCCTCATCGTCGTGGGATTCCATCTCGGCTTCTCCCTCTTCATCAGGGGCTGAAGCCGTCGACCTGGCAACCGCGGCTGCGGCCGCACGCTCAACTTCCCTGGCAATGGTTTCCTGGTCGATGGACTCTTCAAGCTTGATGGTCAGGTAGCGAAGAACGCGGTCATCGATGCGGAAAATGCGTTCAAGTTCCTGGACGGTCGTTTCGGGAGCGGCATAATCGAAGTACACGTAGTGCCCCGATGTTTCCTTGCTGATTTCGTAGGCCAGTTTTCTGGTGCCCCATCGTTCCAGATGAATGATGGTGCCCCCGTCATTGCTGATGATGCCGTTGGTGCGGTCGATGATCTCGGAAAATTGTTCCTCGCCCAGGTTCGGGCGCAGAATGTACGTCGTTTCGTAACGTCTCATGATTCCTCCTCATGGTCATTAGGCCCTCGCTGCGATCCGGTGGGGGAGAGCGAGAAGGTTATAGCTGAATCAGAAATTCAACACCAAAATGACCAGACTGTCAACAGAATATTTCCATTGGAGGCAATGTCCAGCTGGAGCGGACCGGAGGAGGGAAGGGGGGCGACGGCATTCTATGTCCTGCTGTTTTTTTCCTGTTCCTTGATGGCTTGCCATTGTTGCCGCATTTCGCTTTCGCTGCCTGTCTTCAGGCCGGAGAAAACATGGGGATGGCGGCGGATCATTTTTTCCGCAATGCCGGCCAGCACATCCTCGCAGGTGAACATTCCCCGTTCCTCGTGCATGCGTATCAGCATGGTCAGAATGTACATCAGGTCGCCGATCTCCTCGCGGATATCATCCTGGTTCCGCCTGTCTATGGCCTCGGCCAGTTCCGTCGTTTCCTCCAGCAGGTATCTGCGTATGCTTTCGGGTGATTGCCGGATGTCCCACGGACAGCCGTCCTGGCCGCGAAGACGGAGGATTATTTCGTATAAGCGGGAAAAACCCTTGTCGCCGGTCTGTTCGCTGGACATGGTGTTGGATTCCTTGTTGATGAAAATGATCCATACAGTATCATAAGGCTGTCGGCTTTGCCAGGCCCATGCAGCCGACCGCGTGATATGCCAGCACTTTATCGAGGAGCGGCCGTGAGTGAACATGTTGTATTTTTTACCCCTTATCCTTTTACAGTGGACCAGAAAATCCATATCGTCGACGGCCCCCGCAAAGGCGACTGGGAAGTGGTCGGCATCGATGAAAAAAAGGTCACCCTCCGCTGCCCGGTGAGCGGGCATGTGGCTCAGTGGGACAGGTTCTGCTACTTTATTGAGGAAAAAGAGGCACCCTGGCCGGCCCCCGGGTAGAATGCAGGGAGCCGGGGCATCCGTTCCGGGATGAAGCCGCCATCCGGACCGCCGCCGAGGAGAAAACCCGCCGCGGGGCTTGACAAAGAATGCCGCAGCGCATAACTATGTGCGTTACTTTTTTTCCTGTTTTCAGGATCAGTCCCCATGGAACTTGAATGCTTCAAATACAAGGAAAAGATGTCACCTGAAAAGGCGGTGTGCAGACACCCGGGTGATTACTGCAAATACAGGACATCCTGCATCATATTTTATCTGGAAAGGGAAAGAGAGAAACCCTTCCGCCGCGGACAGGACAAGGCCGACGACCGGCCGGATGTCCGCGGCAACCCGGAAGAAAACCGATGATCGAACTCAATTTTTCCAAGTCGGATGACAAGTTGCTGCCGGCCATCGTCCAGGACCATCTGACCGGCGAAATTCTGATGCTCGCCTATATCAACGAGCAGTCGTGGCATATGACCCTGGCCACAGGCAGGGCCCATTACTGGAGCAGATCAAGGAACAAGCTCTGGCTCAAAGGGGAATCGTCCGGACACTTCCAGTTGATCAGGGAAATCCTGGTTGACTGCGACGAGGATACGGTTGTCTTCAAGGTCGAGCAGCTGGGCGGGGCGGCCTGCCACAAGGGGTACAGAAGCTGTTTTTTCCGGCGGGTCGATGGCGATTCGCTGGCCTTGACCGCTGAACCCGTTTTTGACCCCGGAAAGGCCTATGGATAATTTTTTCCGAACAGAGGCAACAGGAGCATGAACGTACTGAAAATAGGCATACCCAAAGGCAGCCTGGAAAAGGCAACCATCGAACTGTTCGACAAGTCCGGCTGGCAGATCAAGCTGACCTCGAGAAATTACTTCCCCGAGGTCGATGACCCGGAATTATCCTGTTCGATCTGCCGGCCCCAGGAAATGTCGCGGTACGTGGAAGACGGGATGCTGGATGCCGGCATTACCGGCAAGGACTGGACAATGGAGAATGATTCCGATGTGGAGGTGGTGGCGAACCTCGTTTACTCGAAGGTCAGCAGAAAGCCCACCCGATGGGTCATCGCCGTTCCCGGTGATTCCAAGATCAAGCGGCTGGAAGATCTTGAGGGCAAAACCATCTCCACCGAACTGGTCAATGTGACCCGCCGCTTTTTTGCCGGGCGCAACATCGACGTCGATGTCGTTTTTTCCTGGGGAGCGACCGAAGCCAAGGCCGTTTCAGGCCTGGCAGACGCCATTGTCGAGGTCACGGAAACCGAGTCGACCATTCGGGCCCACGGCCTGCGGGTCATCCATGAATTGATGCAGTCGAACACCCAGTTGATCGCCAACAAAAAGTCCTTTGCCGATCCCTGGAAGCGGGAGAAAATCGAAAATATTTCCATGCTCCTTCAGGGTGCGCTGCGGGCCGATCGGATAGTCGGGCTGAAGATGAACGTGCCCCACGGGAAGCTCGATGAACTGATCGAACTGCTGCCGAGCGTCACGGCTCCCACCGTGGCGCAGCTGTACAAGCAGGACTGGTTCTCGGTGGAAACGGTCATCTCCGAGCACCAGGTGAGGGACCTGGTGCCCAGGATCAAGAAACTGGGGGCCGAGGGCATTGTCGAATATTCCCTCAACAAACTCATCTAGACCGGAGATGGCCGGCCCCGACGATCGCCCGCGCGCAGGCGTGAATTTCAGCAACGTCGGCTTTTTCCGGAGCATCTATCACCTGAAGAACCTGCCCGATCCGCTCCTTCCGGAAATCGCCTTCGCCGGCCGGTCAAATGTGGGCAAGTCGAGCCTGATCAACCGGCTGGTCAAAAGGCGCGACCTGGTGAAGACAAGCTCACGGCCGGGCAAAACCCAGTGCCTCAATTTTTTTCAGGTGGACCAGGCCCTTTATCTCGTCGATCTGCCCGGCTATGGCTTTGCCAGGGTTTCCCGGGACATGCGCTCCTCCTGGCAGGAATTGATCACCGGTTATCTGGCGAACCGTCCCAACCTCACCTGTGTTGTTGTGCTCATCGATATCCGCCATGCCCTGAAGGATCAGGACCGAAGCCTTGTCGAGTGGCTGCGCCATAACGGCCTGAACTTTGTCGTCGTGTACACCAAAGCCGACAAACTTACCGGCAACAGAAGGGCATCCAACGCCGCGGCGCTGGATGCCGCCCTGCACCTGGAACCTGCCGGCCGCATCCTTTTTTCCGCAAAAACGGGGATGGGGGTGGCGGAGCTGAAGACGGTCCTTGCATCTTGTTTGGAAAAATGATAATTTCCAAAAATGGATTTCAATTGATATTGAAGTTCATTCAGCTTCACTCTTCGTTCATATCGTACATAAAGCTCCAGGACAGCTGGAAGGAGGGATCAGATGCCGGTAAATACCGATTGGCCCTGCTGGGAAATCATGAAATGCAACCCCGAGAACGCCTTGCAGTGTCCTGCCTACAAATCGAACCGCCCCTGCTGGGATATCATGCGGGAACTCGATCCCTTCTCCGCCCATATCTGCTCCGACTGCATCGTCTACGTCATCAAGCAGAAGGAATCCATTTTCAGCAAGGAAGAAATCATCCAGATCATGCACCGCAAAGGCATTCATGTCGACTCCGGCTGTCCTCTTGCGCAGGCCAGGGTCCAGCAGCTCCAGCAGAATAACTGATTCCGGGGGGCCGCCGGCCGGATCGTGCCGGATCGAGGGGGACCGGGCAACCCTGTTCAGTCCTGATCGGCCTTGAGTATCGACAGAAAGGCCCGCTGCGGAATATCGACGTTGCCGACGGTCTTCATTCTCTTTTTTCCGGCTTTCTGTTTCTCCAGCAGCTTACGTTTTCTCGAGATGTCGCCCCCGTAACATTTTGCCGTCACGTCCTTGCGCAGCGCCGAAATGTTGGTGCGGGCGATAATGGTGCCGCCGATGGCGGCCTGGATGGCGATTTTGAACATGTGGCGGGGGATTTCCTCCTTGAGGCGCTCGCAGGCCCTGAGTCCCCGCTCCCGCGCCCGGTCACGATGGACGAGCTGTGACAGGGCGTCGACCACTTCCCCGTTGACCAGGATGTCCAGCATGACGAGATCACTTTTGCGATAATCGATGAGTTCGTAGTCGAAAGAGCCGTACCCCTGGGTAATGGACTTGAGCCGGTCATAAAAGTCGTAAATGACCTCGGCCAGAGGCAGTTCGCAGGTAAACTCGATGCGGCCGGGTACGGGATAATGGTGGTGGCTGTTTTCCCCCCTTCGTTCCATGCACAGAGTCATCAACGCCCCCATGTATCGTTCGGGGATATGGATGGTGGCCTTGATGAACGGTTCCTCGATGTAATCGATGGAGCCCGGATCGGGAAAATAGGCGGGATTGTCCACTTCAAGCTTCTGTCCATTGGTCAGATAGAAATTATAGCGGACCGAAGGAACGGTCAGGACCAGGGGAATATCAAATTCACGCTCCAGCCGCTCCTGGACAACCTCGAGATGGAGGAGTCCGAGAAAGCCGCACCGAAAGCCGAAGCCAAGGGCGGCCGAGGTATCCTTCTGGAAGGTCAGGGCCGCATCGTTCAGCTTGAGTTTTTCCAGGGCCGTGGCCAGGTCTTCATAGTCGTCGGTCGATACCGGATATATTGAGGAAAAGACCACCTGCTGCACTTCGCGGAAACCGGCCAGCGGGGTGGAGCAGGGATTGTCCGCGTGGGTGATGGTTTCACCGGGATGGGTGTCGGAAACGGTTTTGACTCCGGCAATGACATAGCCGACCTCGCCGGCGGAGAGTTTTTTCCGGGGGATGCGGCGAACGCGGAATATTCCCACTTCTTCGACCCGATAGGTGGTGTTGTTGGACATGAACATAATCTGATCCCCCGGCTGTACCTCCCCGTTCACTATCCGGCAGGAGATGACGGTTCCCCGGTAGGAGTCGTACTGGGCGTCAAAGATCAGGGCCTGCAGGGGGCTGTCGACGCTGCCCGAAGGCGGCGGCAGCAGCCTGACGATCGCCTCGAGGACGGAGTCCACCCCCTGGCCGGTTTTGGCGGAACAGAACTGGATGGCGGCACCGTCGAACCCGAGGTCGGATTCTATCTGTTCCGCCACCTTTTCAGGTTCGGCGGAGGGCAGGTCGATTTTATTGATAACCGGGATTATTTCCAGGTTGTTTTCCATGGCCAGGTAGAGATTGGCAAGGGTCTGGGCTTCAATGCCCTGGGCCGCATCGACGAGAAGGAGCGCTCCCTCGCAGGAGGCAAGGGCGCGGGAGACTTCGTAGCTGAAGTCGACATGACCCGGAGTGTCAACGAGATTGAGGATATACTCCCGGCCGTCTTTCGCTCTATAGGGCAGGCAGATTGTCTGACTTTTGATTGTTATGCCCCGCTCCCGCTCGATATCCATGGAATCGAGCAACTGGTCCTTGAATTCGCGGTCGGTGATGATGCCGCAGAGCTGGATCATTCGATCGGCAAGGGTCGACTTGCCGTGATCAATATGGGCGATTATGCTGAAGTTCCTGATATGTTCCATGTCCTTTTCTTACCGGTCCCGAAAAATTGCTCTTTCCCCGGAAAGCTGCTGTCTGCCTGACCGGGCCGCCGTGCACTCGCTGTGTTCGCCTTGTTACAAGGGCAATGCCCCGGCGCGGGAATGTTCAGGTGTCCATCAGCTCCGGCGGTGCAAGAGATAGCATAAATTATGCAAAATGGAAACCGTTTCCCGCCGAGGCCGGACTGCGTCCGGCGAAAGGAGGAGGCAGGGGCGGCCGGGGGGAAAACGGTTTTTTTTCTCATTTCCGGACCGAATTGATGAATTTTTCCGATCTTTCGATTATAATATAAAGTGGCTATTAACAATATTCAGCTGAATGATTATTTTTTAAAGCAAGATCAACATAATACGATTTGGAGG
>OMKS01003633.1_pt1 | contig 12138 bp, 10 predicted proteins | sample 1674721 | NCBI WGS metagenome assembly OMKS01 (sample SAMN06264996, study PRJEB25208) | sediment metagenome | isolation source: hot spring sediment | place: USA: California | collected 2014-09-02 | reverse complement strand
GATCAGGACCGGCCAGCGGGTGGTGGGCCTGGTCATCAAGGGGGAGCAGGTGGTGGAGGCCCGGATTCGCACCCAGGATGGGGAGGAGTTGACCTTGGGGACCGACTTCTGCTTCTCCACCATGCCGGTGCGGGAGCTGATCGCGGCCCTGGAGCCGGTGCCGGAGCCGGTGCGGGAGGTTGCCGCCGGGCTGGTCTACCGCGATTTTCTCACCGTCGGCTTGCTCTTTAAAAAAATGCGCAGGAATCCGGGGGCGGGCCGGGCGGCTTCCGGGGAACAGGGGCGACCGCCGGACAATTGGATCTACATTCAGGAGAGCGATCTCCGCCTGGGCCGGCTGCAGATCTTCAACAATTGGAGCCCTTGGCTGGTGCGGGATCAGGAGACGGTCTGGGTGGGGTTGGAGTATTTCTGCAACGAGGGGGATGACCTCTGGGAGATGGCCGATGCCGAGCTTAAACGTCTGGGGGTGGCGGAGCTGCACACCCTGGGCTTTATCGAGCCCGCGGACTTGCTGGACGGGGTGGTGATCCGTCAGCCCAAGGCTTATCCGGCCTATTTCGGCAGCTATCAGCAGTTTGCCGAGATCCGGGCCTTTACCGATCGGCTGAAGAATCTCTTTCTGATCGGCCGTAACGGCATGCATCGCTACAATAATATGGATCACTCGATGCTGGCCGCCATGGCGGCGGTGGGACTGGTCAAAGAGGGGCGCTCCGACAAAGCCCCGATCTGGGCAGTCAACAGCGAGGGCGATTACCATGAGGCTTGAGAGTCGCGAGCATAAGTGGCGGCGGGCGGCTCGCCGCCCCCGGGAGCTATCGCCCCACGGGGCCCGTCGGCTCTCCGGGGGGGATGGCCGGTGAGCCGGCATCCCCGCCCGGGCCGGGGGGATGAGCAGGCCGCCCATCTCCTGATTGCCGGCCTGGGCCTGCTGCTCCCCCTGCTGCTCTACCAGCTCCGCCACCTCGATGATAACAGTCTGACCAGTTGGTACTGGGTGTTTCAGGTCGCCGATCCCTGGCGGCTTTTCCTGGGGCTGCTCCTGCTGACCCCCCTCTGCTGGCTGCTGGCCCGGTTGCCAAAATGGCGGGATCGGGAGGGTGTGCTCCCGGTCCGGTCCCTGCTCCTGCTTCCCGTTTCGGCCTTTCTCGCCTGCCTGCCCTTTCTGGATACTCCGGAAGTAATTGTCGACGCGGCCCGCTACTTCCTCCAGGCTAAAAGTTTCAGTATCCATGGACCGGCCTGGTTTTTACGGGAATGGGGCCGGGAGATCTTCGCCTGGACCGATCTGCCGCTGATTCCTCTGATCTACGGCCTGCTGCTGGGCCTCTTTGAGGAGAGCCGCCTGGCGATCCAGCTGTTCAACGCCCTGCTCTTCGCCCTGACCGCCCTGCTGATCGCCGTTCTCGGTCGCGACCTCTGGGACCGGGAGACCGGGGTGGCCGGGGCGCTCCTCTTCTTGGGGTTCCCCTACCTCTACAGCCAGACCCCCTTGCTGCTGGTCGATATCGGAACCATGTTTTTTCTGCTGCTGGCCATGGTCGCCTTTCATCGGGCCCTGGTTTGGGGCGGTTATTGCTATCCGCTCCTGTGCGCCCTGGCGGTGGCGGCGGTTTTGTTCAGCAAATATTCCGCTTGGCTGCTGCTCAGCGGTCTGCTACCGGTTTTGCTCTGCTCACTTGAGCGGGACCGGGGACTGGGCTTACGCCGGGCGGCCCTGGTTTTGCTCCCCGCCCTGCTGCTGGTGGTCCCGCTCTTTTGGTACCACCGAGAGGTGATGGGCGCGCAGATCGGACTGCTTTGGGAGTTCCAGAAGCCGGGACTGGCCGGCTGGAGTGAAAGTCTGATCTCCACCTTCTGTTTTCAGACCCATCCGCTGCTGACCACCGCCGCCCTCTACTCCCTCTATCGGGCCGGACGGTTGCGGGATCTGCGCTATCTGATCCTGCTCTGGCCGGTGGTGCTGCTTCTGATTTTGCTGGAGGTGCGCCGCATTCGCTATTCGATCCCGATCTTTCCCCTGCTGGCCCTGCTGGCCGCCTACGGCCTCCGTGACCTGGAACCGCCCGCCTTGCGACGCCACCTGCTGCTGCTGGTGGTCGCCTCCTCGCTGCTGCTGGCCCAGGGCGGTTTCTTGCCCTTTCTGCAGAGTATGAGCGAGCGCAATCTCCAGCAGGCCGGGCGCTATCTCGACACCCTGGCGGTTGAAAGGGTGGAGGTGGTGGTGGTGCCGCCGACCGAGCCGGCCATGGACCCCCGGATGGCCGTGCCCCTGCTGGATCTGTTCACCAGCCGCCCCCTGGTTTATCGGCCGTTGATCTCGGTCGCGCCGCCCCCCGGGGCGACCACCTCCTCGCTGCGCTTCACCTGGGAGTTGCCTTTGCCTCGATTTTATGCCACACTGCCTCAGGCGGTCCGAAATCGAGCCCTGGTGCTGATTCTGCCGGGAGCAGAGGTGGCCCTGCCCGCAGAAATAGAGGATAAAATTCGAGGACTTGAACTCTTGAACCGCTTTGCCGCCGACAGCGGCGCCTTCCAGCACCGCACCCTGGTGGAGGTGTATGGGCCGGCGCCTGAGCTACTTATTCCGTTAAGCCCGTAAAGCTGAAGATTTTTTTCTTTACAAAGCGACGCCGGATCACCTAATATGGCCAAATCTATCTGGTCGAGCGGAGAGATTCGGCGTGCGATGGAAAAAGCTGGCCTCTTCGCCGGTCTTTTGAACAAGGGTACAAGGTTTTGAAGGAACATAACTTAAGGGAGGTTCCGTATGAAGAGTTCACGCGTGATTGGAATGCTGGTGGTAGCTGGGATGCTGGGCCTGGTGGCCTTCCAGGGTCAGGTCGGCGGTCCCGCCGAGGCCCAGGCCCGGGCTGGCGGCTATGGTGCTCCGGCCGCTCCGGCCGGCGGCGGTTACGGCGCGCCCCCGGCGGTGAAGAAAGATGAGGAAAAGCAGGCTCCGGCCGCCGGTGGTTACGGCGCGCCCCCGCCCCGCCCCGGTGGTGGCTACGGAGCCCCGCCCCCCCGGCCCGGCGGTGGTTACGGTCGCTAAGCCCTGAAAGTTTAATGCAGAGTTAACATTGGCTCGGGAGATGCACTGCCTGGAGAGGGAGGCCATCTCCCGAGCCGTTTATGATCTTATTTCTTTCTAAGGTTAATAAGGAAAAAGGAGAGGGTATGAGCGAAGGAAGCGTGCTTGGGGAGAAGGCGAGGGAGCTCTACAAAATTCTATGTAAAGACAAATGGGATCCCTACATCACCGGGGTCATCATCGCTTTTTTGAGCGTGGTGATTGCCGCCTGGTACACCTCCTGGGGGGCCGCCGGCGCGGTTCAGAACTGGGGTGATTGGATCCTTTACGGAGTCGGGATCAACGAAGCGGCACCCAGCAACATTTTTCTGCACAGCAGTTCGGTGATCGGGATCGCCTTTATCGGCGGGGCCTTTGTTTCCGCCTGTCTGGGCGGTAACTTCGCCTTCCGGATTCCACCCCGGCTGGAGATGGTCAAGGCGGTGGTGGCCGGTTCCCTGATGGGGATCGGGGCCGTCCTGGGCGGCGGTTGTAACGTCGGCGGGTTTTACAACGCCTTGGGCAACCTTTCCGCCCATGGTTTCTCGATGTTTGTCGGCCTGGTCATCGGTGCCATCCTGGCCCTGAAATATACCTACTGGGAGATGGAGAACATCTCTTGGGGCCAGGGCGGGGCCAAAACCATTACTGTTCCGCCCGCTTTCCAGATTGTGTTGGGAATCCTGGCCCTGCTGGGGATCATCATTGGCGCTTACGCCTACGCCGGCAGTGAGGAGTTTTTCTGGGGCCATAAGGGCTGGTCACCCTTGGGTACTCTTGGTGGAATTCTGCTGTTGGCCGCGGCCTTGGGCTACACTTTTCATCGGGGCCGCTGGTGCATGATCCAGGGCTTCCGTGAGCCCCATATGACCGGGGATTGCAAGATGGCCAAGGCCGTCGCCCTTTCGGTGGCCCTGCTGGCGCTAGGGATCGCGGTCCTTAAGTACCAAGGCTATGTCGATCCCGGCCACTACCTGCGCGGCGTTTTCGGCTGGGGCGGCGTGCTGGGCGGGGTGATCTTCGCCTTTGGCGCGGTGCTGGCCGGCGGCTGCGGGACCGGGACGCTTTGGCGGGTTGGGGAGGGCCAGATCAAACTCTGGATCGTGGTACCCTTCTTCGGTCTCGGAACGGCGTTGACCAGCAAGTTTATCCATGGGCCCCGTGATATCGAAGGGATTGGCGCCTGGTACCAGGCCGGTCAGCCCTTGCCCTTCTATGAGGGTTCCCTGGGCAGCTTTGTTTACCTGCCCTTTACCTTCCTGGGCTACGGCGGCACCCTGGCCCTGATTTTCGGTGCCATGGCCGCCTGGTATCTGGCGGTAACCTGGAACGAGAAGACCCAGAAGGGCGTGCTGGATATGTAAGCGCGGTCCGTTGCGCTTTGTAAGTCAGCCAGTTTCTTAAGGAGGATCATCGCTGAGGCAGCGGTGGTCCTCCTCGTTTTTCAGCCTCTGGTGTTAATGATGAAATGCGCTCTGATTATTCCCCCCTGGCTTCCCGAGGAGATTTTCGCCAGTAAGACGGCGGGCAGCCAGATCAACTACTGGCAACCCCTGGGAACCCTCTACGTGGCCGCGGCCCTACAGCGGGCCGGGCACGAGGTCCGCTTTTACAACGGCGCCTTTATGACCCACCGCCAGATCATGGCCGGGGTGGCTGAGTTTGGGCCGGAGTTTGTCGGCCTCTACTCCACCACCTTCGGTTGGCGGAAGGCTCAAGCGATGGCCGCGGCCCTCCGGGAGGCTCGGGACGACTTTTTCCTGGCGGTGGGGGGGCCGTTCCCCATCGCCGTTCAGGAGCAGTGTCTGGTGGAATGCCCGCAACTGGACGCGGTGGTCACCGGCGAGGGTGAAGAGACGGTGGTGGAACTGCTGCAACGGCTGGATTCTGGCGATTTTACCGGGGTGCTTGGCCTGGTCTGGCGCCGGGGTGAAGAGGTGGTGAAAAATCCCCCCCGACCCCTGATCACCGATTTGGATGCCCTGCCTTTCCCGGCCCGCGAGCTGTTGGGGGATGCCGCCGGCCAGTACGTACCCCCTCCCGCCACTTACAAGCGGAAGCCGGTGGCGGTGATTATCACCTCCCGGGGCTGCAATCGGCGCTGCCTCTACTGCTTTCAGATCGACAAGAGCCGCAAGAGCGGGATCCGCTACCGTTCGGTGGACAACGTGATGGCCGAGATCCGTCACTGCCTGGCCCAAGGCTATCGGGAGATCAAGTTCATCGACGACACCCTGGCGGCGGATTATGATCGGGCCATGGAGCTGGCCCGGCGTATCAAGGAGGAAAAACTCGATTTCACCTGGTTTGCCTCGGCGGTCGTCAACCAAGTGGATGAGAAGCTGCTCAGGGCCTTCAAGGAGGCGGGTTGCTGGGCCATCCTCTTTGGGGCTGAAAGCGGGGTGCAAAAGGATCTCAACACCATCCACAAGGGGACCACCCTGGCCCAGATCAGGAAGGCGGTGGCGGCCGCCAAGCGGGTGGGAATCACCGTTTACACCCCCTTTCTCTTCGGCATCCCCGGTCAGACCTTCGCCGACGGCCTCAAGTCCATCGAGTTTGCCCTGGAGATCGACCCCGACATCGCCAATTTCCACGCCCTGACCCCGTTCCCCGGCACCGAGCTGTGGGACAATCTGGAGAAATACGGTACCGTCTCCCACGATCTGTCCGACTACACCTATCAGGGGGCGGCCTTTATCCCCTACAGCATGACCCGGGAGGAGATCAACGAGTTGCGCCGGATCGCCTTCAAACGCTTCTACTCCCGGCCCAGATTCCTCTGGCGGCGGCTACTGGCCCTGCGCAGCGTCAATGACCTGAAGGCCGCCTGGGAAGGGGTCAAGAGTCTCTTCTGGCTCCATTTCGGGGGCAAGTTTTTCGGCCGTCGGTGACCGGCTATTTAAACTGCAAGTACTCTTTGAACAGGGCCGGATAGGTGGCGGGGTTAAAGAGGATGTTGGTCATCATGTAGCACTCGTGGGTGCAGTGGCAGCCCTCCCGGGCGATGGCCGCCACCACCAGCCGGGCCTGCTCGGAGCGCAGCAGGCGGTTGAGATCTCCGTCATAGGCCCGGACGTTGCCCATCGCCATGGGGGGGATGAAGGATTCGCAGGGATAGGCGGTGCCGTCGTCGGTGATCACCAGGTTCAGGCGGCCGGCGAAGCAGGGCAGCTGCGCTTTTTGCTCCTGGGCGGTTCGCAGGATGTAGCGCCGCTGGAGGATATCCTGGGCCGCCTTCAGCCGGGCGCCGCCGAAACGGTAGGTGGCGGCCTGGCGGTTTTTCAGCTTCTGTTCCAGGTAGGCGCAGGCGGCCTGGTATTGCTCCAGATCCGCCGTCAACTGGCTCTTGTCAGCGAGATCCCCCCGGGCTAAAGAGATGGTGTGGGTGTGGATGAAGGGCAGGGCGGCGACCAGGTCGATGGTGGCGATCATGCTCTCCTGGGTGGCCGGGCAGAAGACCGAATTGATCCCCAGCTCGAAGTTGGGGTAGCGCTCCTGAAGTTCGCCCAGGGCGGCGGCGGTGCGCAGGCAGGCGGCATAGGCCCCCGGCACTCCGCGCAGGCGGTCGTGGACCTCCTCGGGGCCGTCCAGGGAGAGCTTGACCACCACCGTGCTTTTGGGGCAGTCGCGGACAATTCCGGCGGTGGTTTTCACAATCTGATCGGTGGCCAGGCCGTTGCTGGGCAGCAGGATGATGGCCGGTTTGGTCCGGCGGTAGAAGGCGCTGGTGATCCGGGCCAGATCGGAACGCAGGAAGATCTCCCCGCCGGAGAAGGCCAGCCAAAGCAGGGGCGGGCAGGAGGCGGCGATCTTCTCCAGCTCGGCCAGGGTCAGCTCGCCGGCGTCGCTCCCGGTTCCGGGTGGGGAGTCGGCGGCCAGGTAGAAGCAGAAGGAGCAGCGCTGGTTACAGCGTCGGGTCAGAAAAACGGTCAGGTGAATGGGGCGCCGTTTCCAGAGGATATCGCTCCAATGGCGGAAGGGGGAGTAGCGGTTGGGGGAAGTACTCATCGGGTCCCCCGGTAAAATTGCCAGGCGCCGACCAAGCCCCCCAGGCCCACCGGCAGGGGATAGAGCAGGGTGTAGTAGGCCCCGGCGGCCAGGGCGAAGGGGAGCCCGCCGGTCTGAAAAAAGGCGGCCAGCAGGTGGCGCTGGACCCAGAGATTGGCCGTTATGGTCAGGGCAAAGGCCAGCGGCAGTCCGGCCAGCAGCAGGGTCAGGGCCAGGGCCAGGGCGAGTACGTTGATCTTGAGTTCGTGGGAGGCGGTGCCGGAATCGCTCAACAGGTCACGGCAGCCCAGGGAGTAGATCGTCCAGTAACGCGATTTGCGCCAGGCGTTTTTCAGGGAGCGGCGCAGATCGTAATTGAAGAGATGGCGTACCAGGATGGCCGGGTCCATCCGCATCCCGTAGCCCAGGCGGCGCAGCCGGTGGCTGAACTCCACATCCTCGATAATCGGCAGAAATTTTTCCGGAAAGCCGCCGGCGGCGTGCAGAGTGGCGGCATGGATCACCATGGCGTGGGTGGCGACATAATCGGGTGCTTCCAGCCGTTTGGTTTCAAAGTGGTGGATAAAGACCGACTGGAAGCGGCTAAAAAAACCCCGGTCGTAGGGGAGCCGGGTGTAGGTGCCGCCGATGATCCACTCCGGCCCGGAGCGGCGGCCGGCCATTGCCGCCGCGGTCACCGTCTCCGGCAGGACAATGCAGTCGGCGTCGATAAAGAGGATCACCTCGCCCCTGGCCGCCGCCGCTCCGGCATTACGGGCCGCCGAGGCCCCGCGCTGCCGGGGCAGCTCTACCAGTCGGCAGGGATAGCGGCGGATGATCGCCACCGAATCGTCCCGGGAGCCGTCGTCGGCCACCACCACCTCGAACTCCACCTCGGTTTTCGAGGCCAGAACCGCCTCCAGGCAGAGGCCGATGGTGGCGGCCCCATTATGGTTGGGAATAACCACCGAAAGATAAGGAGCAGCACCCAAAGCTTCGTCCCGAAAGGAGTGATCGGCAAGTCACGCCGGAGAAAAAAACGGGGAGCCAAGGCGGCGCGAAAACGCCCGGCCCCGCCCCCCGTGGATGATACAGTGGTAAACGTTCGGTGGCGCCGCGCGTTTACCCTACCACCAACATACGGTCTTGTCGGCCTCGAATACCATATCCACCAGCTTGTCGTAATCGACTTCGCCGCCGTAGAGCTTGAATTCGGTGGCCTCCCGGCCTTCGGTGACGATTTCAACCAGCTTCTTAACGTCGCTGTCCGGCTCCGAACGATATACATTCAGGATCTTCATGGTTTTACTCCTGTGCTTTAATGAAGGACAAGTTACTTGGTTCCGAAGGGGATGATGAAGTCCATCTCGCGCAGCTTCTGGCCCAGCTCTTCCAAGGTGATGGGCGTCAGGCCGTTGGTCTCGCAATTTTCCGGCAGGGTTGAGAAGACCTCGCCCTCCATATCCCGGATCCAGTCCAGGTTCTCCATGTTGTGCTCGTCAAGCTTATCCATCTTGCACAGGACCGCCCCGAAGGCGTAGTTGTTTTCCACCGACAGGCCCAGGGCCGAGCGCATACCGTCCACGACATAGTCCGGATTTTTATACAAGAAACAAACTTTTTTCGACATGTTATCCTCCCCTCCTATAAGGTCAAGTAGCGGTCGTAGCCTTCAATGATGGCGCCGTGCTGGGCCTGGGTGGCCATCTTGTCCGGGGTCAGGCCGGTGGGTACGTCGCTGACCTCGTAGCCCATATTCTTGTAGCTGTCGACGCAGATCGAAACATCATCGGCCATCTCCACCAGCTGGGGGAAGGCGGGATCCTTGGACAGCTTGGTTCCCATCCAGGTGAAGAAGACCTTTACCTTGGCGCCCTTAGCTTTGGCGGCCTTGGTCACTCCCAGGATATGCTGCATGTTGTCAGGGTTGGTTACGAAAATTCCTAAACTTTTTGCCATCTTGCTCCTCCGTCAAGAATAATATTCGATAAGTTAAATCGTTAATCAACCCTTCTTGAGGTAAACCCGGAAAAAGCCGTCGTCGTCCTTGATGCCGAGGAACTCATGGCCTTCACGCTCACACCAACCGGACATGTCGTTCTTGGAACCGGGGTCGGTGCCCAGGATCTCCAGGATCTGGCCGGAGCTGATCTGGTTGACCGCTTTCTTGGTCTTCAGCAGGGGCATGGGGCAGCTCAATCCTTTGGTGTCCAGGGTCAGGTCGGGAGTAATGCTGTTCAGGTCCATGGTCGTTCTCCTTTTGGTTAGAGGTGTGAAGTGATGAAAATTAGTGGTAGTTACCGTAATGAAAAAACAGAGAGGCCGGAAGCGCTCCCCTGATTTTACCGAGTGTGTAACTCTATAACGGACCGGTAAAGAAGATGTCAACAAAAAAAGCCGGAAAATTATAGCTTCATCAAATAGATATGATTACTGCTGGCGGTGATGGTTTCCGGCCGGAAGGCGCCAGCGGCCTGCATCCATGACCCCGGCGGTGCAGGGGTAACTATTGGCGGCCGGGTGGCCGTCATCTATTACAGCGTGCTATCCAGGGGGTGGGGGCGGTCATCTCGCAAAAAGCGGGAGCGGGATTGGTTTCGATCCATTATATTACGAACATTTAATCTTGGTGCGACAGTTGTCGGTTAATAACCATTAGTGGAGAAACTATGCAAGCTTTGGGTATCTGCCTGGGGGCTTCCACCATCTCTTTGGTGGGGATGGCGCGGGATGGGGGCGGGGAGGAGCGAATCGTGCTGCGCCGGAGCCGGTCCCACGAGGGTAATCCGCGTCGGGTGCTGCGGGAGCTGCTGGCGGAGATCGATAACCTGGGTTCTTTGCAGGTAGCGGCCACCGGCCGCAAGTTCCGCCGCCACCTTACTCTTTCCACCATCTCGGAGCCGGAGGCGGTGGAGCTGGCCTGCCGCCTGCTGCTGCCGGCCGGCCACCCCTACCGGACGGTGGTCTCGGCCGGGGGTGAATCCTTCATGGTTTACCAGCTCGACGAGGAGGGCCGGATCCAGCACATCCACAGCGGCAACAAGTGCGCCTCCGGCACCGGTGAGTTCCTGCTGCAGCAGCTGGGGCGGATGTCGCTCTCGCTGGCCGAGGTGGAGGAGATGAGTCTGCCCGATAAGCACTACCAGGTTTCCGGCCGCTGCTCGGTTTTCTGCAAGAGTGACTGTACCCACGCCCTTAACAAGGGAATTCCCAAGGATCAGGTGGTGGCGGGTCTGTCGCGGATGATGGCCGGCAAGATCCTGGAGCTGCTTAAAAAGATGCCCAGCCGGCAGGTGCTGCTGATCGGGGGCTGTGCCGCCAACCGGGCCATGGTTCACTACCTGCGGGAAGAGATCGCCGATCTGCTGATCCTGGACGAGGCCCCGGTGATGGAGGCCCTGGGGGCGGCCCGCTGGGCCCTGGAGCATGAAACCCGGCCGGTGCGCGATCTGGACGGGGTTTTTGGAACCCAGAGGCTTAATCTCTCCTACCTCAAACCCCTGACCGAGTTCCAGGATCAGGTGGAGTTCAAGGAGCATCCCCGGGGGCGGGCCCAGCCGGGTGATCGTTGCATTTTGGGTCTTGATGTCGGTTCCACCACCACCAAGGGGGTGATCATGCGGCGCCGCGACAAGGCCATCGTCGCCGCCGATTACCTGCGGACCAACGGCGATCCGGTGGGGGCCTCCCGCCGGGTCTACGCCTCCCTGGCCGAGCAACTGGGACCGGAGCTGCGCCACCAGATCGTGATCGAGGGGCTGGGGGTGACCGGTTCCGGCCGCCAGATCGCCGGCCTGCACGCCCTGAGCGAAGGGGTGATCAACGAGATCATCGCCCACGCCACCGCCGCCGTCCACTTCGACCCGGAGGTGGACACCATCTTCGAGATCGGCGGCCAGGACGCCAAATATACCTACATCACCAACGGGGTGCCCTCCGACTACGCCATGAACGAGGCCTGCAGCGCCGGTACCGGCTCCTTCCTGGAGGAGGCGGCCAAGGAGAGTCTGGGGATCGGGGTGACCGAGATCGGCGACACCGCCTATCAGGCCACCGCCCCGCCCAACTTCAGCGATCAGTGCGCCGCCTTTATCGGTTCCGATGTTAAGGGGGCGGCCCAGGAGGGGGTGCCGCTGCCCGACATCGTGGCCGGCTTGGTTTACTCGATCTGTATGAACTACACCAACCGGGTCAAGGGTAATCGGCCGGTGGGGCGCAAGGTCTTCATCCAGGGCGGGGTCTGCTACAACCGGGCGATACCGGCCGCCATGGCCGCCCTGACCGGCAAGAAGATGGTGGTGCCGCCCGATCCCGGCCTGATGGGGGCCTTCGGGGTGGCCCTGGAGGTGGAGCGCCGCCTGGAGCAGGGGATGCTGCCGCCCAAGAGTTTCGACCTGGACCGGTTGATCGCCCGCGAGGTCGCCTACGGCCAGCCCTTCAAATGCGGCGGCGGCAAGGATTGCGACCGGGGCTGCGAGATCTCCCGGGTGGTGATCGACGGCAAGAGCTACCCCTTTGGCGGGATCTGCAACCGTTACGACAACCTTCTCTTCAAGCGCAAGGTGGAGGTCGGCGGCCTGGACCTGGTGGTCCAGCGGCAGCGCCGGGTCTTCCGCGACCTGGCCCCGGCCGATCCCGCCGACCTCCGCCCCACGGTGGGGATGAACCGCTCCTTTCTGGTCAACACCTTCTTCCCGCTCTTCAACCGTTTTTTCAGCGAGCTGGGTTATCGGCTGGTGCTGCCGGACCGGGTTGATCCCGCCGGGGTCGACCAGCGTAACGCCCCCTTCTGTTTCCCGGTGGAACTGGCCCACGGCTTTATGGCCGATCTGCTGGCCAAGGAGCCCGATTTTATCTTTCTGCCCCATATCCGGGCGATCAAGGTGGCCGATGACGCCACGGTCTCCTGCACCTGTCCCTTTGTTCAGGGCGAACCCTACTATCTGCGCGGCACCTTCAGGGCCAGCCAGCGGCGGCCGATTCTGAGCCCGGTTTTCGATTTCAGCAACGGCTTTGCCGCCGCCCGCCCGGCCTTTCTTGAACTGGCGGCGGGGCTGGGGGTCAAGGAGCGGGGG
>OMKS01003632.1_pt1 | contig 12138 bp, 10 predicted proteins | sample 1674721 | NCBI WGS metagenome assembly OMKS01 (sample SAMN06264996, study PRJEB25208) | sediment metagenome | isolation source: hot spring sediment | place: USA: California | collected 2014-09-02 | reverse complement strand
GAAGTGCTCTCCGACGAGCGTGACGTCACCACTGTAGGCTTCGTCGGACGCGCTTTGGACTTCTTCGAAGCATCCGGCTTCACGACGCGGCGGATCCTCACAGACAACGGCGGCAACTACCGCAGCAAGGTCTTTCTTGCAGAACTCGAACATCGCGGAATCCGGGCACTCAAGACCCGGCCCTACCACCCGCAGACCAACGGCAAGGCCGAAGCGTTCGTCAAGATCGTCACCAACGAGTGGGCCTACGCTAAAACCTACCTGAGCAACGAAGAACGGGCCGAGATGCTCGGCCCGTTTCTGAGGGAGTACAATCTGTTCCGTCCACACGGAGGCATCGGAGGCCGGCCACCGATCACGCGGCTCGGCTGACAACAACGTCCGTGGGAACTACAGCTAGGCAACCCAAGAGGACTGTGAGCAACAGGGATTGCTCCTGAGCCACGCGCGGGCATCTACACCCCCTCTGAGCTGGGCCTTTACCCCGCGAGCGCTCCAAGACACAAGACATTTGTAGCCCGATTTCACACTCGAAATCGGGCTACTCAGGCCTCTGAACTGCGGTTTTGTGGTGCCCCCAAGGGAATTCGAATCCCGATAGTGCTTGTGCTAGTTGGTGCTACTTGGTGCTTGTTGGTACTCAAGAGCTGCGGCGAGTCCCAATAGTCACCAACGAGTACCAACAGTCACCAGGTATTTGGGCGACAAATCGGGCGACAAATCCGAGGCGCGATCCCGGCGTGGGAGCGGTGAGTCGGTCGTTGGCATGCGCCTCAGCGACTATTCGTCCCTGGCAGCCCTAGCCAAGAGAATGCCGCGGGCGATAGGGGCGGCGGCTCATCAACGCTGCCGATCACCGGACGGAAGCATCTTCCTACTCAAGTACCAGCGTGCCCGCGAAGACCGCCGGACGTGCGAGCGGCATCCTCTTGGAGTCTCCTTCCGCGCTCAGCAGGTAGACGGGCCAGGGATCATCCGCAGAGGGGTGCGGGTAGTCCTGCTGCAGGACGCAGATCCCCCACCGGCCGTCCGGGGAGACATCGGCGACGCTGATCGACCAGAACGAGTGCCCGTCGCTGAACTCGCCCTCGTAGGCGGGCTCGGGGTTCGGGACGTTGAGCTGATGGCCCCACTCCTCCGTGAACAGTGCCCACGGAACCACCCCTGCGGGCACGCCCTCCGGCAGTCGACGCGCGGTACCTGTCTCGAGGTCGATCGCGGACTCGCCTCGCGTGCCATCGCTCCACGGGGTCTCGTCCGTGAAGTAGAACACGCCATCGCCCCAGCCCAGCGGCGAGACGGCGAGAGAGTAGTGCTCCTCACCCTCCATCTCGGACAGGTACTCCACCGCCTGCGCGCGGAGGTTGATGAACACAACATCCGTCACATCGAGACCGTCCCAGCGGCGCGGGCATTCGTAAGCAATCCATTCACCACCGGGGGATATCGACAAGGCACCGCCCATGCCGACCTCGGGGACCAGCGTCGTGGTGTCGCCGGACACCGGGTCGTACCGCACCAGGTCTTCGCCGGAGATGCCGACAATCACGGGCGGCGCGTCGGCAGCAGGCGCCGGCTCCGATGCGGGCTGTGCATCGGTCGCGGTGTCCGTCGCATCCACGGTAGCCCGGACTGTGGGGCTCGTCTGAAGGGCAAAGTCGACCCCCTCGGTGGTGCAGCCGATGAGGCCGGCCAGAGCGCAGCACACAAGCGCGCCGAATCCGGCGAGACGCGTGATGCGGATCATGACCGCTCCCTCCCCGTGCTCACGCCCGCGTGCTCCCATCCTCGCCCTCGCACAGTCGGCGTAACTCACTGATCTGCCCAGCGTCGTTGAGACTTGCGGTCATCCCTGCGGTGCCCGTTGCACGATCCGTGAAGCTCACCGTCGGCTCTTCGGAATCCGCGATGGACACGTTGTAGCTGTAGCGGACCTCCGTGGTCCAGTCCGACGGGCCGATTGCAGGCCCTGCAGCGCGTGCGCGTCCGTAGAACCAGTGCGCGCGGTCTTCCCAGTTACCGACGAGGCAATCCTGCAAGATCTCGATGACACCGGAGCCTTGGCTGAATGGGATACCGCCGAGCGAGATAATGAAGCCGACAGAACAGCCGTCATCGCCCTCGAAGTCGACGTAGGCGCTCACGTTCTCACTCACTCCGGTGCCTCCCCGCCCCCTGTTACCACGATCATCGGTCATCGCGGAGTGTGACCCGGTAACCCATCTGCGCCAGCTGGTGAAGGATGGTGCGCACTGCTTCCCTATCCTTGCTCTTCTCCGTATCGGTGAGATCGTCGTACGGGCGCATCAGTCGCTCAGCCTTCGCCCTCAGCGCATCATCGAGTCTCGACCAGTTTCGGCGCCGCTCGGCCATCCACCGTTCGTGCTCCGCTGCCGCCAACCGCTCGAGTTCGTCTTCAGATGGCTCCAATTCGACAGCCGGTCGGCCGGCCGCCTCGATGACTCCCCCGATGGTCGCCAGGACGTGAGGGAATCCGCGCGCTTGCGATCGGTTCGCATCCTTGTAGTGATCGGGAAGTGCATCCCAGGGGACCATGGCAGGGCTGGGGGGCCAGCCTTCGTCGGCCGCCTGCTTCAGGTAGCGCGCATGCAGGATCCGCGCGAGCGGCTCGGCCCAGGACTCTTGCGGCGCGTAGGTGCCCGCCGCGAGGATCGCAGGGGCATCCAGCAGCCGTACTGTCGAAGATGGCTCCCCTATTCCCTCATCACCCGAACCGGCGACGGGCTCTCTGAGTACCCCTACCACCAGAACGCCAAGCGCATCAGACAGGGAGGCCAGCCGAAGAGTCCACGCCCGGGTCATAGCATTTGATCTGAAGGAGACCAGACAAGCGTCCGGGGTCGTACGACCGAGCCCCAGGATTCGCTCCCTGAACAGCGCATCGTCCTCGATGCAATGAAGCTCTGCGTAGTCGATTTCGATGAGCTCGCGCGATGAATCAACAACGCTCCCGCGCTCACCCACAAGCGAGAGGCCCGACAGCCCCTGCCCTGACTGCGAGTACTGCTCGCCCAACTCGGATATCGCCGTGAGGAATGGTCCGTCGCCGAGGGTCAGCACGTTGTGCCTCGCGGGAGACGACAAGACCGTCTTCATCCCAAGGTCGGCCGCTACGCAGGCGATCGACACGAACACGACGTCCAGTAGCCCATCGGCAAGCACGAACTCCCTCCGCTGAAGCTGGTGCCGAAGACGTGCGTCCTCGATGCTGATGTAGGCCCGTAGAGTGTAGGCGCTGCGGCGGCTGTTGGCCCGACGGATTGCATCGAGGACCTGGACTGCTGACTCGTCATCACCCGCGAACACCCAGACGACTTGAGCCCGGTCCACTCTCACTTGGCTCAGTACGTTCTCGTCCGCTGCGTCTCCGATGCGTACGCGGATGCCATGGGCGCGGGCGTCGGCTACTCCGGGTGCCGCAGCGAACCTCTCGAGGGCCGCCACCGGTCGGGAGCCCTTGCGCTGGCCGATCGCCACCGACAGACCGCTCCATCCAAGACCCACGACCACAGAATGCCCCCGGAAGCGCGAAATACGCCAACTGTCGAGCCGGTCAATCCAGAGGTCGCGGGTCACTGACAGCGCCGCTCGTAGACCCACGAGGGGTGCCAACACAGTCGCCAGCGTCAGGAGAGGGTTCTCGAGACTCATCAGATCTTGGTTGCCGAATGAGAACAGGCCCCCGCTTCTGGTGAGCACCTGCAGGTGTCCGATCAGATCATCTGGCCGCTCCTGTATGAGAAGCCCAACCCAACCGAGGATGAAGACTCCTATGACGGTGTCGACTGGCGACAGCCTTGCGCGCATCCATCCTGCAATGGATGAGCTAGAACGACTCGGGCTCTTGCTACTCATAGGATCCTCCAAAACGGGAACCACAGGCCGGACACCGGTCTTCCGGCCTTTCCCCGATCCTGGGCTCGAAGGCGACTGTCGTGCCGCATGTCAGACAGGTGATCTCGACCTGGTCGTAGCCGCTTGAAGCGACCTTGTACCAAGCCGACTCGTGGCCGCACGAACCGCAGCTCCACCTTCCATCCCCGAGAGGCACGCTCTCGTCTGAGCGGCAAGCCGGACATGCCAGCGTCGGCTGCGGCGGCTTAGGCTGTCGGGACCGTCGGGACGTGAGATCCTTGTCGAGCAGCGCTTGGGAGACCGTGCCATCATGCGCGACTGCGAGCGAGACGATGTCAAAGCCGAGTGCGAGAAGCGGGAAGTTCACATCGCCACCGTAGACGACAATCGACGTATCACATCGTCCCCTGAGTAGCAGCTCTGTCATCCAGAACACGTCCTTTGGGGCTAGCAGCCTCTCTTCTCCCTGGAGATCCATGTACTTCATCGCGTAGTTGGCCTGCCTCTTCCGCGGGCGAGCTGTAATGTCGTCAAGGGTCGCAGGCGGATGCGCCTTGAACCATGTGCCAGCCGTGGGCACAAGTTCGCCGATCTCAAAGAACCGCAGAGCGCGCAGGACGTCGCTGTGACGCATCTCAAGACGCCCGTAGACCGCCGTCTGCGCGTCTTGAGGTCGCCTATTCAGGAAGTACCGGGTCTCCTCAGCCGCGACCGACATGTATCTCGGATCATGGCGCTCTCGGAGCTGACTCAGTGCAACCGCGACGAAGTCCTGCCACTCCTGGTCGGCATCGATGAGGCTCTCCTCGATTGCTGCGATAGCCTCGGCCGAGCCCCACAGGCCTAGAGCCTTGAGGTCCAGCTCCCACGCCGCGCCATTCCGAACCATCGTCAGGACGTGCTCCTCGGCGTCCTTGTCCCCAAGGGCAATGCGTGTCCGCACGAGACTGCCAATTGAGTCCTCGCTGATGCGACCCTGCTCGTATTCAGGCCACCAGTCATCAAAGAGGGAGTCGAAGAACTCGCGGGCACGTGCCGAGTTGACCGCCGCCGCCATCTTGGGCACCTCCAGTTCGATGTCATGCAACTCCCCGCGCTCGCCGATCTGGATAACGTTCCTCATCGCACGGCAGACCTGATCAATCTCATCGTCCGACAGGCGTGCCCGCTGCGCGCTCAGTGAGTCCCCGCCCCCCTTGCTGGCGATTTCGTTCATTTGATGCGCGACGCGGCGCGTTACGCGAAGGAGGCGGATCGTGGTGTCATACTCCTTGGGGAGGATCTTGCCATCTTTGGCCACCAGGTCCTCGGTGGTAGCTTCCAGATCAGGAAGCAAGAACTCCAGGGCATTGAAGAACTGACTGACGAGGTACTCCTCAGCCTCATCCGAACGCTTGCCCCCTCGGTGCAAGTGGCTGACGCGCTCCGACAGCTGCAGATGATCTGTAAACGCCTCGGCGAAGGAGCCCACAAACCGTGTGTACTCGTCCTCGGTTGGGGTGGGCGAAGCAAAGGCGTAGTTGGTCTTGTCGCGGTCATCCAGTATCCGAGGCCCGAACTCAGATGCTAGAACTTCGTCCCAATCGGCCGGCGAAGGAGAGAAGAGCAACCACCTTACGATGGGGATTCCGAGCTCGCGCGCCCGCGCGATCTCGCTCCACACCTCTGCCGAATGGAACGCATCCTTTGAGCCTACGAAGAGCACCATCTGGGAGTTGTGGAGGTGCTCATCCAGCGACCTGGTCCAGTCGCGCTCGGGACGCAAGTCTGCTGCCGCAACGAACGCGAGAATGCGGTGCTTGAGCAGTAGATTCCTGAGATGAACCGCCACGTCTTCGTGCGTTGACCTGTAGCTGATGAAGACACTTCTCACTTCGGACCCCCTCGGGCTGTGTGACATGACATAGGTGAGCCGACCGTGCTCGCCAAGCTCACCATGTCTCATCGTTCTGAAGCCGTCAATCACCCCCCAACCTTGCTTCACCAATCGCTGCATACACGGCACCGAGGGCTATTGCTGCCAACCCTTCTGAGCGCTCCTCGCCATCACGAAACACTGCGGCCAGACTCATGCGACCGACCATGTGACCCGGTCCAGCCACGGCGCTGCGAGCAGCATCGAACCCCTCAGGACACTGTGTCACACTCGAGATGCACTGGTGCTGGCACAGACAGGACGCTGGTCATGAAATGCACGATGTCCGGATTGATCTCGCTCGTACGGCCGGCGGTGGCAGCCGATATCCCGCACATCGCCGAGATCAACGAGCAGGCGCGGATCGCCGGGTATTCCGATACCGGCTTCATCGTCCTGCCGCTTACCGCCGAAACCGTCAGCCGCGAAGTGGAGAGCGGCGAGGCGCGTTACGCGGTTGCGGAGGTCGCCGATGGCATCATCGGGTTCGTGAAGTACACGACGCAGGCACCGGATGGCTTCCAGGGATTTGAATGGACGGCGGAGCCGCTGGATCTCGCGAGCGGCGTGTACATCGACAAGCTTGTCGTACGGGAAGACCACCGCGGGGATGGAATCGGAACCGCGCTCTACCTGCACGTCGCTCGAGAGTATGCCGGTGCGCTGCTCTACACCTACGTCGTTGCCTCGCCGTGCGCAAACGTCGCGTCGATGGGCTTTCACGAGCACCGCGGCTTCCGCGCTCGCGCCTTGGCGACCTACGAAGCGGACGATGGCACGTGGTTTCGACAGCGGCTCTACGTGCTTACCGATCCCGGCCTGCTATCGGAAGCGGCGCTTCGATTCGCCGGCTTCCTCACCCCGCTCGCGCCCGACGGTGTCATCGGCGCACTCGATCTCCTGCATCGCGAGCTCGGCGTTGAATACGTCACAGCGGAGCAGCTCACCGGCCATACCGAGGGCGACGACGGCAGCTCCGTCCTCGTATGGACGGCCAGCGGGCGCGTGGTCGGCGTCGGAATCGCATGCACAGCCGGCACGGTGGAGCTGGATGCCGCTGCGCGGTTCGGGTTCGAGGCTTCCGGTGACGTCGGTTGCTTGCAGACGCTGGTCGTAGACACAGCCTACCGCCGTCGCGGCGGAGGGACCGCGCTCGCCCGTCAGCTACTTGCGGACCTGCACGCGCGGGGTCACTGCCAGGTGCTGATGTTCACCTGGGTATCGGGACGAGACCACACGGCGGACGGCGTTGCCGAGGCACTCGGATTCACACACCTGGGAGCGCTTCCCGAGTACTGGTACGAGGACAGCTTGGAGGCCGGCTACGACTGCCCCGTCTGTGGCAACCCCTGCAGGTGCTCGGTGAACGTGTGGGCTCTGAAGGGCTAAGCACGGTCGTGACGGGTGCGGCCGGTGGGAGCCGGCCGGCCGCTTCAGTCGAGGTCCGCTCTGCGCGCCTCGAGGGGGCCGTCCAGAGGCTCGAGGCCGCCTGCGCAGATGAGTCGGAACGAACCGCGAACCTCGAGGGGCTCCGCAAGCGCTGGCATGCGGTCGCCCCCGGGAGGTCGGGGCTACGTGCGTTTCGGGGTTAACCACCACAGCGGAGGCGGAACTGCGGAATCCCCTTGAGCGCCAGGCTCCGGCTTGGTACCGGACTCTCGCTGCGGATCCTCGGCTTGTGATCCGCCAGCACCAGCAGGGGTGTTCTTGCCGATGGGGGCCAGCGCGAACAGCGCGAAGAACACCGCCCCTCGCTCCGTTACGTCTCCAAACGAGATCGAACCCTCTTCAATCGTCGTGTACTTGGGCGAGCATTCCGTCTGGTCATCGTCGGCGTGACTTCCGCCGATAGCGCGCATGAAGCCGGCTGCCTCTCTGTAGCCTGCGATTTCGTCGCGTGACGCCGTGAGTGTGTTGTTGCACGAAACGCCGCGCATCCGTCCATCACCCGCCGCGACTCCTGCACGCCAGCCGCTTACCGTGACGGCCGCCATGTGGCACGCGTAGTCGAAAGCGGCCAAGTCGCGCGCAATCCGCAGAGGGAGTTCGTAGGCGGCGGATCTCGCCATAGCATCACGTTCGTCGCGTGAGAACTTGATGTCGACCAGACTCTCAGACTCGAGGACCGCTCGCACGACCTTCACACGGGGCGACTCGAACCTTGGAAGGACGTAGTCGACGACGAGGTGGTTCGTGTTCGCATTCCAGGACGCGACTATCTCCACACCGTCGGTCGCATACTCACCGAGAGCGCGCGCAGCGATGCTCTCCAAGAAGCCGGTTACGGCGAACTCCTCGCCGGCCTCGTACTCAGTGAACAGTTGGGTGTAGAAGGACGCGTACCTGTCGATCTCTTCCTGGCGCAGTCTCAACTTCTTTGCGTGGCTCCTGTTAGCGGCCTGCCAACGGTCGAGGTGCGTGTTGTAGAGATCGGCCAGCTGCCGAGTACGCACCAGTATCGTCTCGCGCGCGGCAAGGGTCTCCTTGGAGCAGCGACTCATCTGTGAGGCATTCTGACGGCACGCAGCCTCGGTGCGCTCCCAGAACAACTCCATGCGGCGTTGTTCGTGCAGCTGCCGCACCTGTTCTCTGATCTGGTACTCCCGCTCAGCTAACTGCGCCTTGCTGGGACCCAAGAGGCGCTGATCTCTGAATACCAGCTCGTGAATCTGCTCATCGGTGGGTGCCCAACGCCATGTGACGCGGTTGAGCGCGTCCTCAGCCGAGGTGAGGGGGGTGGCGTTCGCGTTCGGCAGGCGGTTTCGAAGGAAGCTGGGCATTTCGAGGTCCGAGGATGACGCTGGCTCTGGCTCTGGCCGCCACTCCGACTTCATCTGCTCGAAGAACGCCTCGCCATACTCGGGCGCCTGGACGTACGTGGGGTACGTCTCTGTGTACCACGGGCTATTGGGGGGCATAGGCAGCGTCGCATCGAGGCGGGGAGATGGGAACCGCATCCCACCTATGCGCTGGAACTCGGCCTCCTTGTTGGATGGCTCAAACGGCAGCTCGCTTGCCTGTCGTGGATACGCAGCCGGATGCGCATACCGCTCTGCGGTGTCCTCGCACTCGGCGCTGATTTGGGCGGCGGTGCCCAGGAGATCACGGACTGCGTGCTTGCGCTGCTCCTGTGCGGCCAACTTCAGCTGCTGCGCTTCTGCAGCCGCCTTCTTCTGCTCGGCCCTCAACCGCTCGCGTTCGGTCTTGGCGCTCTCCTGGATCGCGGTCCGCTCATGTATCGCCGCCAGCTCGCGCTCGCGCTCCGCCGTACGCTGGGCTCGAGCCGCCTCAGCATCTCGGGTTGGCGCCGCCGCCGCCTCAGCTCGCTTTTCGCGCGCGTAGGCCGCATTGGACTCCCGGGAACGAGCATTCGCGTAGCGTGCCTGCGCTCGCTTGTACCTGTCGTAGTCGTCCGGTCCGTAGTTGTAGTTGCCGACGTCGCCACCGCCGAAGAAGATCTCCTCAAAGAACCCCATCAGCGGCTCCTCGCTTCCAGTGAACGCCGCGTCGCCTGGGCGTCTGTCTGGAATCGCGCCGCAAGCAATTTGGTTCCGGCTAGCGCTGCGTGAAGGCCCGCCCACTGGTCACTCAAGGGGCGGCGCGGCTTCCCGTCAGCATCCATCAGGAGGTGGATGTTCCCGAGCGCGTAGAGCGCTACTGCCTGCTTCTCCGCCTCGAAGGACCACTCCTACCCTGCCACCCAGTGCAGGAACCAGCGATCCGCCCCGAGCGCTGTCAGCAGGTCCACTGCCTTGTCGTATTCCGTCAGGTCGAACATGAGGCTTGACTGGCGATAGAGAAACAGGGCCTCCGCCAGCGGCTGTTCTTCAAGGGCAGTCTCGGGCAAGCTCTGGAGCGCCGCCTTGCGTTCAGGGTCGATCAGCTGCTCCGGCGTAACGTGCTCAGCATCCGGGTCCGGCTCCATGCTGTCTCGGTCGCTCGTCCTGGCTGCGAGCGCCCTGAGCACTCCGAGCAGTCTCAGGGCTTGCTCCTTCTTGGCCGCATCGGCTGCAGGCTCAGATTCGCCAGAGACGCTCACGCCGTGCTCGTCGGTGGGTGCGGCTGGCTCGCTGACCGTTTCGAGAAGCGCCACCACGTCTTTGGCGCCAGACAACCGTGCGATCTTGAGAGCCTGTAGGCGTAGCGCGTCATCTACAGCGCCGGCCATCTCAGCGATGTCCTCAACGCGATTCTCTGCGCACGCCGTCAGAAAGATCCCGGCATCCATGCACGCCTCCTGGGCTGACACCAATTTCGTTCCTCCGAGCGCCGAGTCCCCTGCCAAAGGATGCCTGCTCGATGTCTGGGCGGCGACATCCCATGACTTGCCAGCGACGCGGCGGGCTCGGTTAGCACGGAAGCAACGTTCCTCCCTGGTCATGGCCTGGAACTTCAACGTCATAGTACGCTGACAGGCGAGCGCATGTCAGAGCTCCCGCTATCCTGGTAGTTGGAGGTGGGTTGCGTGAACGCATGGGCCATGTTGGGGGTCAACGAGGCCGCTACAGTCGAGCAGATTCGCGCAGCACATCGGCGTGAGATTCTCCGCTATCACCCCGACCATGCACCTGCGGGCATGCGCGGCCAGTACGAGGACCGCGCCAAGCGCATCAACGCGGCACGGGATGAACTCCTGCACCATCGTCGGCGCCACACAGCCGCCCCCCGACCCGCAGCAAGTCCACCCCGCCCACAGCAGCGAGCCCCCACGACGAGTGCGAGTCCCCCTTCGTACAGCGCCGCCGCGCCTCACGCATCTCAGGTTCCGGCGCCTGGACCAACGGCGCGGACCGTGACCCCCGGCGTCTCCGCGAAACCCGTGGGCAGGGACCCCGTATCATCGGGCTTCGGCTTTGTGTTCTGGGCCGTAGCCATCTACTTCGGACTCCTGGCGTTTGCCGTCCTCGGCTGGCTGGTGACCGCGTTACCAGTGATACTGGCGCCGCTGATGTAGGCGGATGAGTTTGCCCATGACTGCAGGATGGGAGGCGGTATGTGGAGCGAGAGCGACTACGTGGAGTTGGCGCAGCGCGGGTTCGGATCCGGCGAGTACAGCGTCGAGGAAACCGACTATGACGGAATCGTAATCTACAAGCTTGCATGGGATGGCACGCCCGAACGGAAGGTCGGCTACGTCCGTGTCGACCTCGACGACGTTGCCCACCTGCTCGACGAGTACGGCGGAGAGCTTCTCACTGCCAGCGAGTCGGAATGGTAGCCAGCGGGAATGGATCTGTGATGAACCTCTTGGACCCGAGGCATCGCGTTCTGCGCATCCCTGGGTCATTCGTCACGGGTATCGAGAGACGCGAGCAATCCCCATTCGCCAGCCCGATCCCTCCGAGGCAGCGCGAGGCTGCTGCGCGCCTACACACGTCGCGCGACGGCACGCTTCCATTCAACGGGGGCGCGGTCAGACTCGATGCAGTGAAGTCCGACAGCTCGGCCGGCCTTGAGCTCGCCATATCCCGGGTCGAGTTCTTCGACTTCCTGGCCACCAACTGCGCTCGAACCTTGCCCGAGTCCTGGGACGCGCGGCCGGGGACATACCGGGACGTCTTGGCGGACACCGCCCTCGCGAACATCATCGCGGTGAGCCTCATCATCGAGGACTCCGAGGGCAGAATCGGCATCGTCAAGCGCTCGGCCGGAGTACACGTGTCGTCCGGCGCGTACTGCGCGACTGTTGCGGGAACGCTCGATCATGCGGACTTTGAGGAGGCAGACCCCTTCGCTCATTGCGCAACACGAGAGGCCGCGGAAGAACTGAGCCTGGCAGTACCAGAGCCGCAGTTCGACGGCATCGTGATATCGATGCAGAAGCTACAGCCTGTCTTCCTGTACAGCGCGGTGCTAGACGCTCCGTGGGGGGAGCTCGCCGAACGCATCGCCGGGGCGACGGACGCGCACCTCGAGACCGACGCGCTCATCGCAGTGCCGCTCGATCGGTGCGTCGCCTTTATCGCGCAGCACGATATGACCGACGTGGCGGCATACCAGCTGTGGATGTACGTTACAGAGCGAGGCGTCTTGGCAGACAACTCCGGGTGACTGGGAGTTGGCCGAATGAAGGCACCCACACACCCTCTGAGCTGGGCCTTCACCTCACACCCGCTCTCAACCCAAGGACATTTGTAGCCCGATTTCACGCTCGAAATCGGACTACTCAGGCCTGTGACCTGCGGAAACTTGGTGCCCCCAAGAGAATTCGAATCCTAGTTGTGCTTGGGCCACGTCCCGTCAAGTGGTGTATGAAGCACTCTGCTCCGGCCTCGAGTATCTCACTCAGCCGGCCATGAGCGCGGGCACCACCTCCTGATCGAGCCCGTCGTCGACGACGAGGACCG
>OMKS01003630.1_pt1 | contig 12142 bp, 8 predicted proteins | sample 1674721 | NCBI WGS metagenome assembly OMKS01 (sample SAMN06264996, study PRJEB25208) | sediment metagenome | isolation source: hot spring sediment | place: USA: California | collected 2014-09-02 | reverse complement strand
TTCATAAATAGAAGAGATTTTTTCAACAATACAATCCCCTCCGTCATTCAACAATTCAATCGCTTTGTTGATATAAGAAAAACGGTCTTCAATGTTTGAACCTAATCCTATGTAACTACGATTGACCATTTTCTTTTGTAACCTCAGCTTCAACGTGATCGATTAAACCGCCAACGGGTACACTCTTCTTTCTAACAACGGCAGTAACTTTGTAAACATTCGGAAAATAATGAAGGACTTTATCGGCAATTTCCGTAGCTATTGTCTCTATCAAGTAATATTTTTTTTGATGAATAATTTCATTTACATATTTATAAACTTCCGTGTAATCGATTGTTTTTCTTAGATTGTCTTCTTTTGCCGCTTCCGAAAAATCTGTGTGCATTTCAATATCAACTTCAAATTTACCGCCGATATTTTGTTCTTCTTTTAGTGCACCGTGATATGCATAAAATGAAGCTCCCTTTAAACGAATTATGTTGGACATCTCTTTTTTCCGATAGTAAATAAAATGGCACACAAAATTAGTAATTATTCGGTTAAATGTTTTGGGGGAATTCGTTAATTCAAAATCCGAAAATTCGAAAATCCACTAAATCTATTTTCCCAATGCAATAACCCCAATAGCTCTGCCGGAGATTTTCTTGTCTCTGCGATACGAATGTAAAAAGTCCGTTTCATAAGTACATAGTTCACTGATTTCTAAATTTTCCGGTTTAATTCCAAACTCAATCAGCATGTCTGCATTAGCGGATTTTAGATCAAGTAAATATTTGTCATTTTTTTCAAGCAAGTACTTTTTATCAAAATGATTTTCAAATTCTTTACCTACTTCGTAATTCATTTGTGAAATGGATGGTCCGATATAGACAATTAGATCATCGGGTTTTGAATGAAAATCATTGCTTAATCTTTGCAAAGTTTTTGTTACTATTTTTTCTTTAGTACTTCTCCAACCGGAATGAATTGCGGCAATAACTTTTTGAACCGGATCGTAAATAAAAATCGGTGTACAATCTGCAGTAGAAATTGCTAATCCAATATTTTTTTGATTTGTGATCATTGCATCACTGACGCCTTGAAGACCCGGTTTTTTAACAATGCTAATTTTATCTGCGTGTACTTGTTTTTGAAATGCGATTTGAGATGATGTCAATCCGATTGAGAATAAGAATTGTTTTCTATTTTCTTCGACTATGTTATTATCATCCCCAACTGATTTCGACATATTAAAATAGAACGGTGCATCTCTGTTCAATCCAATTTTTGTTGAGAAAGCAAACCTAATTTGCGAATACTTTTTGAATATTTCGGATTGAATAATTTTCATATGGCGAAGATAAGAAATTATTTCAGTTGCTTTGCAAAACAATTCTTTAATGAATAGATTTGTCAAAAATTTATTTTATGGATTCCGGCTCAAGACCGGAATGACACAGCGGAGATTAATCATGAGCGAAAGAAAATCATACGATCCGAGAATGCACACGGCAGAACATATTCTAAACCAAACCATGGTTAGAAAATTCAACCGCGGGAGATCATTTAGCGCCCACATTGAAAAGAAAAAATCCAAATGTGATTATCACTTTGATAGAAATCTCACCGAATCTGAAGTAAGTGAAATAGAATCAAAAGTAAATGAAGTTATCGCGCAAGATCATCCCATCATAGAAGAATTCTATCATAAAAGAGAAGTAAAAGAAAAATTTAATTTAGAAAAATTACCGGATGATGCGGGTGAAGATATACGTATAATTAGAGTCGGTGATTATGATACTTGTCCGTGCATTGGCGAACATGTAAATAAGACAACCGAAATAGGAACGTTCAAAATTATTTCCACTTCTTTTGATGATGGTGTATTGAGAATTCGTTTTAAAGTTCTTTAGAAAATACTTGGACACAGAGTTATTTCTCTGAGGTTCTCTGTGTAATGCTTTAACGCTACACAGAATAATTAGACTAAAATCTTCTTAAAAAATTCTATTGTTTTAAGAACCCCTTCTCTTCTATTGACCTTCGGTTCCCATCCCAATAATTTCTTTGCTTTATCAATATTGGGTTGACGAACTTTCGGATCATCAACAGGTAATTCTTTATATACAATTTTACTTTTTGAATTAGTCAATTCAACAATTTCTCTTGCAAATTCTTCGATTGTAAGTTCGGAGGGATTACCAATATTCACCGGTTCATTAACATTGGAAAACAATAATTTTACAATGCCGTCAATTTGATCATCAACATAACAGAAACTTCGAGTTTGTTTCCCGTCGCCGAATACTGTAATATCTTCTCCCTTAATAGCTTGTGAAACGAAAGCAGGTAAAGCTCTGCCGTCATTCAATCTCATTCTTGGTCCGTAAGTATTAAATATTCTCACAATTCTTGTATCAACATTATGAAAGCGGTGATATGCCATAGTTAAAGCTTCGGCAAAACGTTTTGCTTCATCATAAACTCCTCTCGGACCGATTGGATTTACGTTACCCCAATAATCTTCACTCTGCGGATGAATTTCCGGGTCACCGTAAACTTCCGAAGTTGAGGCAAGTAAAAACACGGCATTCTTTTCTTTAGCCAAACCAAGCGCTTTATGTGTACCGAGTGAACCTACTTTCAATGTTTGTATTGGTAATTTCAAATAGTCAATCGGACTTGCCGGTGAGGCGAAATGTAATATGTAATCAACTTTACCCGGTACATGAATAAAATTTGTTACATCGTGTTTGATGAATTCAAAATTCTCGTTACCGAATAGATGTTCAATGTTGGCAATATTGCCGGTAAGTAGATTATCGATACAGATTACTTTTAATCCTTCTTGAATTAATCTATCACAAAGATGCGAACCTAAAAATCCTGCACCGCCGGTTACAACTGCAATTTTATTTTTCATATTATTTTATCTTTTGTTTTGTCAAACTTACAGAAATTTGTAACCCTATTAAACTATCAAATGAAATATTTTATTGCCCTCTCCTATTTAGCAATTTTTAATTATTCGTTATCTTCCATTTGAATATACAAACCACTTATAAAGGATGCATTTTATGAACATAAATTTGGATTACAGTGAAACGAACTTAAGCAAGAACATCAAAGAGCTTGGGTTTATTTTAGGTGATGTATTAAAAGAACAAGAAGGAATAAGTTTATTTAACACGGTAGAAAAACTTCGCGCACTTACAAAAGTTGTTCGTGTAGATTCACATGCAAAAAGTAAAATAAAAAGAATTGTCGGTGGTTTAGATTTGAACACATCGCATAATGTAATCAAAGCATTCTCAATTTATTTTATTTTAGTAAATGCAGCAGATGAGGTTCATAAAATTGTAATTGATAAACTAAACGAAGACAAAACTGAGACAAATCGAATAGGGTCTTTCCGGGAATCTTTTAATCAGATTAAATCACTCTCGCTTACTCAAAAAGATTTAACACAAATAATTTCAAGAATAGAAATTATTCCCGTTTTTACTGCGCATCCAACTGAAGCAACGAGACAAACAATTTTAAAGAAAATTCTGCGCATCAGTAATCTTCTTTTGGAAAATGAATTGATGTACAAATCCGACACTGAGCAAAAAGATATTTATGAAAAGATAAAAGCAGAGATAACACTTCTTTGGCAATCAAATGAAATACGATTCAGTAAAATCAGTGTGGAAGACGAAGTAATGCGAGGATTGTTCTTTTTCAAAAATGTTATTTATAAAGAATTGCCAGCTTTCTATAACAAGTTACAACATGATTTGAATTCTATGTTAAAGTATGATGCTCAACTTCCGCCGTTAATAAAATTCGGGTCCTGGATCGGCGCCGATAGAGACGGTCATCCGTTTGTATCAACTGATGTAACAAAGAGAACATTTAACATTCACAAAAAGGAAATTTTAAAACTCTACTCGGACGACCTTAATAATATTTATGAATATTTGAGTACCTCGACTTATCTTAAAAAGGTTTCACGCCAACTGAAAACAAAATTAACACAAAATCAAAAAAAGTTGACGTTGCCAAATACCGACAAACAACTTCGTGAACCATCCGAAATATACAGGGCTTACCTCTATGTAATATATCAAAAACTTTCCAACACTTTATCGCAAAACGGAGTTGGATATAATAATGTTTCAGAACTTATAGCCGATATTTTATTAATAAGAAAAAGTCTGAATGAAAATGAAGGTGAAATTATTGCGGAAAAATTTATCGATCCGTTGATAAAAAAAATAGAAACATTCGGATTTTATTTTGTGAAGTTAGATATTCGGCAAAATTCAAAATTAATTAGAAATGCAGTTGATGAGTTATTCTCGACTTCAGGTGTAAAAACTTATTTTTCCAAATTAAGTGAAGAAACTAAAACAGAGTTACTTACAAAAGAAATATTGAGCTCGCGTCCTCTCTCGAATCCATTTCAGCAGTTAACAAGCCAAACAAGACAAATTTTAGAAGAGATAAAACTTATTGATTGGGGAATTACAAACATTTCTCCAAATTCAATTTCGGATTATATAATCAGCAATTGCGAATTTGTTTCCGATATTTTATCTGTTCTTCTTCTTGCAAAAGAAAACGGATTAATAAAAATTAAAAACGGAAAGATCACAGAATCATCATTTGATATACTTCCTCTTTTTGAAACTATAGATGACTTGAGAAATTCCGGAAGTATAATGAAAAATCTCTTTGACAATACAGCATATAAACAACAATTAAACTGCAGAAAAAAAGTTCAAAAAATTATGCTCGGTTATTCCGACAGCAACAAAGACGGCGGTATAGTTACATCAAACTTCGAATTATACAAAGCGCAAATCGGTTTGAAGGAAATTTGCAACAGACATAAGCTGCAAATGATTCTCTTCCACGGACGAGGCGGAAGTATATCACGTGGCGGCGGACCGGTAAACCGTTCTATCTTAGCACAGCCACCGTCAACAATAGAAGGTAAAATAAAATTGACCGAACAAGGAGAAATGATATCGGCTAAGTTCCTCGTTCCGCAAACCGCAGTTAAAAGTTTAGAAACAGTTACATCGGCAGTTATTTTGCAGACGGCTTGGAGTTATAGAAAAAGAACTGCAGCTAAAATTTATAATTTCATTAAAGATTTTGAATCAATTTCAGAAACAGCTTATTCACATTACAGGAAACTTGTTCAGCACAAAGATTTTTTTGAATACTTCAGAACTGTTACACCGATTGATATAATAGAAAAAATTGAGATAGGCTCGCGTCCTCCCTCACGAAAGAAAGGAAATGAAATTTCTTCACTAAGAGCAATACCTTGGGTCTTTAGCTGGACACAAAATAGACAAACTATTTCAGGCTGGTACGGTTTCGGTACTGCTATTGAAAATGCATTAAAAAGTAAATCAACATCTATAGAAAAACTTAGGTCAATGTATAGTGATTGGCGATTCTTTCATACACTTATCGAAAATATCGAAATGGTATTAACCAAAACAGATATGTTGATTGCCGAAGAATATGCTGCATTGAATAATTCAAAAGGTGCTAAAGAAATATTTAATGAGATAAAACAAGAGTATAAACGGTCAAAAAAATATCTCTTATTAATAACCGGCGAAAAAGAATTACTTGATAATGATGCATCATTGAAGAGAACTCTTTCACTTCGTAATCCGTATTTAGACCCGATTAGTTTTATTCAAATAAATTTAATAAAGAAATACCGTTCAAATAAAATAATCAAGAGCGAAAAACAGAAAGTTCTTCATGTTTTGAGAGCAAGTGTAAATGGTATTGCAGCGGGAATTAGAAATACCGGATAAGAAGAAAATAAGTTTTGTTGTTACTCTCTAATGAAACACTTACGATATTTGAGTCTGTTGCATAAGAAATTATTTCTAATTGTAATTCCGGTTCGGCAACCGTTGTTTGGTTGACAAAACCCCAAGGACATATACTCGTTGAGTCCTAACTCATAACTCTTTAGCGGACGACAAATATTTATTTTCTAATGTTTGTTCAATAAAAGAACTTTTCTAATGTTTGTTCAACCCAGATTGTCCATTGGGAAAATTTATCAATAACGTAATAGTAACATAACTTGTTAAAGGATAAGTATTTTATCCCGGCTTAGATTTTCTTGGGCTTGAAAGATTTTCTTATAATTATATTTCAGTCAAGCCCTTAGAAAATATTAGTCGATTTGTCTCTTGTCCGCCAACTGATGGATTAGTGTTTTTCTAATGACAAATTTGGGTTCAATAAAAGAACTCCGTTAGGAGTTCCATTATTGTAAAAAAAGACTCCTGTCTTCCGCAATGCAACACCCTAAGACTTTCTATTTATTATTTGTACCAGAAGTTTCTGTTCACTACTCATATTAAGTAGAATATTCTTTTTGATTTTCGTATCCGGCAAAATAATTTCAATTTCGTAGATATTGTGAGTTAATTCAGCAGCTCTTTGAACTGAAAAAGATGCTTTGTTCTCATACAAAATCGTTTCAAGTTCTTTATAAATTGTATATGCTGTAAAAGCTATAGAAATATGTGATTTTATTCTATGCCTGAGCCGATGATATATTGGACGTATCTTTAGATCCGTTTTTGAAATACGGAACGCTTTTTCAATTTTCGTACAAACATATTCTAAATATAGTTTGCAACACCCAAAATTGAAATTCTGAACCGCTAAGTTATTGCTTTACAAAGACTTACTTTTTGCATCTCCTTTAGTGCGGAAAACAGGAAAGAACTCCGTTAGGAGTTCCATTATTGTAAAAAAAGACTATAAAAAAAATAAGCTCCGTAGGAGCTTCATTTTTATTTACATATCCAAATAATCTAAAAAGAAGTGTATCTATTCAAATGAATGAATATCCATTTGCTTTGGCTTCTTATCTGAGAAGATTGAATAAACTGCAGGAATTACAAACAACGTTAAAACTGTCGCAAATATTAATCCGCCGATTACTGCGATACCCATAGGCATTCTGCTCTCGGCACCGGAGCCTAAAGCAAGTGCAATCGGAAGCGTACCTAAGATAGTTGATAAACTTGTCATTAAGATAGGACGGAAACGAAGTACGGCTGCTTCTTTTACTGCTTCAACTATACCTAAACCTTGTGCTTTCTTTTGATTAGCAAATTCTACTATTAATATTCCGTTCTTTGTAACCAAACCGATCAACATTATTTGTCCAATCTGGCTGAAAATATTTATCGTTTGATTAAAATACCAAAGAGAAAATAACGCACCGGCAATTGCGAGCGGAACGGTGAACATAATAATAAACGGATCGCGGAAACTTTCAAACTGAGCGGATAGAACTAAGTAAATAAATATCAATGCAAGAATAAAAACAAAAACCAAACTTGATGCGCTCTCCATAAAATCCTTCGACGGACCTTCTAAAGAGGTAGAGAATGTTTCATCCAAAACTTGTTCTGCAATTTGATCCATTGCATTAATACCGTCACCGATTGTTCTTCCTTCGGTTAAACTTGCCGAAATAGTAGCAGAGACATAACGGTTAAATCTGAATAACTGCGGTGGTGCACTTGCTTCGGTAAGTTCAACTAATTGATCAAGCTGAATCAATTGGTTTGTATTATTTCTCACGTATAACTTTCTAAGATCAACAGGTTGACTTTTATCTTCTCTATTAACTTGACCAATAACATAATATTGTTTACCGTCTTTAATAAAAAATCCGTAACGCTGTTCACTGAAAGCAAGCTGCAGAGTTTGTGCAATATCGGCAACAGTAACACCCATCTCGCGAGCTTTCGAACGGTTGATTTCAACAACTAATTCCGGTTTATTGAATTTTAAGTTAACATCAACTGCGGAAAAAGTCGGGTTGCTTCTTGCTTTATCTAAAAATTCAGGTATAACTTCTTTTAGTCTTTCAAGATTAGGAGCTTGTAAAACATACTGAACCGGGAGACCGCCTCTTGCAGTTCCAATGGATTGGTCTTGAATAACAAATGTTCTTGCATCACTAAGTTTGTCAGCAATTTTAGTAATTTCTGTAGCAACCTCGCCTTGAGTTCTATCTCTTTCTTTGGCATTTACCAAGCTCAACCGAATGAAGCCGCTGTTAACAGATGACGCTGCACCAAAACCGGGAGAAGTTATCGATATCAACGCATCACGCTCGGGAATCTTTGTCATAATGGAATCAACAAATTTGTTGATATGATTTTCCATAAATTGGAAAGAAGAACCTTCCGGTGCAGTCATAGTAATACGCATCGCCCCTCTATCTTCCATCGGTGCAAGTTCAGTCTGAAGCATTTGTCCGAAGACAAATATCATAATAGCTGCAAAAACAATAATCAAAAATGCCAACCATCTTTTACTCATAAATGAATTGAGTAAAGAACGATAACCGTTCTCCAGGTTTTTGAAAAACGGTTCGGTCATTGTATAAAACTTATTATGTCTTTCTCTTCTTTTTAAAATTTTTGAACTCAGCATCGGAGTAAAAGTCAACGCGATAAAAGACGAGATAATTACCGAACCGGCAATCACAACTCCGAATTCTCTAAACAATCTTCCCGTTAATCCTTCGAGAAACATAATCGGTAAGAATACAGATGCAAGTGCAACTGTTGTAGAAACTACAGCAAAAAAGATTTCTTTAATTCCTTTTACACCGGCTTGAATTGGTTCCATGCCGGCTTCAATTTTCTTATATATGTTTTCTAATACAACTATAGCATCATCGACTACAATTCCGATTGCAAGAACTAAGCCGAGTAATGTTAAAACATTTATAGAGTAATCCGCTAAATACATAATAAAAAAAGAACCGATAAGAGAAACCGGGATGGTAATTATCGGAATTAACGTTGTTCTCCAATCGCGCAGGAATAAAAAGATAATTAATATTACAAGACCAAAAGCAATGAATACAGTTTGCTGGACTTCGTTAATTGATTCACGAATATAATCTGTAACATCAAAACCAACACCTAATTCTATATCTTCAGGAAGGTCTTTTTTGATTTGTTCGACTCTTTCATAAAATTCATCAACAATCTGAATTTGGTTTGCTCCGGGTTGAGGGACAAGTACAACGCCAACCATCGGTATTCCATCACGTTTCAATAAAGTTCTGTCATTCTCCGGGTATAATTCCGCAGTACCCACATCACTAAATCGAACAAGTCTTGAATCGCTTTCTTTAATTATGAGATTATTAAAATCTTCCACAGTAGATAATCTTCCAAGTGTTCTAATCGTTAGTTCGGTATTTTTTCCTTCAATTCTTCCGCTCGGGAGTTCAATATTTTCACGGCTTAATGCATTGCGAACATCAACTGCCGTAATTTGATATGCAGCAAGTTTAACCGGGTCCATCCACAAACGCATCGAATATCTTTTTTCACCCCAAATCCATACTTCACTGACTCCATCAATTGTTTGAACTCTTTCTTTAAAAGTACGTTGAGCTATATCGGAAAGTTCAAGCAAATCACGCTTATCACTTTTAATATTCAAGAATACGATCGGAATAGCATCGGCATCTGCTTTTGTTACAATCGGGGGATCTGTATCAGGCGGTAAATTTCTTTGAGCACGCGATACTCTATCACGCACATCGTTAGCTGCATCTTCAAGATCAACCTCAATATTAAATTCAACACGAATAGTACTTCTTCCGTCACGGCTTACAGATGTAAGAGTTCGAATACCTGCAATACCGTTTATAGATTCTTCCAAAGGTTCGGTTATCTGCGATTCAATTACATCGGCATTTGCACCGATATAACTTGTAGATACCGTAATAACCGGCGGGTCAACACTCGGGTATTCACGGATTCCAAGATATGTATAGCCGATAACACCAAATAGAACTATTGCTATTGCCATAACAGAGGCTAATACGGGTCGGCGAATACTTAAGGATGAAAGACTCATATAATGACTTATCTAAAATTTCTGATTGTTACATCCGCACCGGGACGCATTTGAATTATTGCTGAAGTAATTACTGTATCCCCTTCATTAATCCCATCTAAAATTTGAACATCGGTATTAGTTCTTAAACCAATCTTAACTTTTGCAGGAAAAGCTTTACCTTTTTTGTAAAGGTAAACCAGCTCACCGGCGATATCGGGGACTATTGCTTCCGTTGGGACTGTTATACTTTTTGTGTTCTTATCAATTACAATTTCAACTTCGGCATAAGAACCGGGGATTAACACACCTGAACTATTATCTGCTCTTGCTCTGACTTTTAATGTTCTTGTTGAAGGATCAACTTTGGGATCGATAGCATAAATATTTGCATTGAATACTTTTTCCGAATTAGGGACTTTTACTTTTATTGTCATTCCCTCTCTTACTTTATTAGCATGTTTAATCGGAACTGCAAAATCAATTTTTATGGGATTAGTTTTGGTAAGTATTGCAATATTAATTGCCGATGTTATATAACTTCCCTCACTGATTGAGCGAAGTCCAACAATACCATCGAATGTTGCGTAAATTTCTGTTTTCTCAATTTGTGCAATAAGCTGTGCTTTTTCGGCTTTACGCATGTTCAATTCGTTAAGTAAAACATCATACTCTTCTTGACTGATAAGATTCTGTTCAATCAATTGTTTTGAACGGAATTCTTTTTCTTCCGCTAACTTAATTTGTGATTCAACACGCATAAGTTGAGCTTGAAGATCGGCATCGTTTATTTTAACAAGAAGATCACCTTTTTTAACGCGGCTTCCCTCTTCAAAATTTATTTTGATAACCTTACCCGGAATTTCGGCACGCAGTTCTATTTCTTCATCACCTTGTAATGAAGCATTCAAAAATATTTTATCCGACACTTCGGTTTTTTCAATTATCAATCCTTCGGCGGGAACAGATTGGCTTTGTGTACTTGATGAAGCTTGAGCTTCGCTGCTATCCCATGAAATTTTCGGAAGAGCCATTAAGACAACAAATACAACAACAAGTCCCCAGTAAAGATATTTTTTCTTCATAACGTTTTCTTTTTTTAATGGGGTAAATATACAAATAAAGAATTACTTTGGAATAATTGCACTAAATTTTTCTACGTTGAAAGGGACATATAGGTTAGATTATTTTTCTAAAATAATCATTTAGGAAAAGTTCAGCCCACAAAACATCGGCAGAAATCCAAAGAAGAATATTACCGGAAGAAAATACAAAATGTGATTGTCCCAACCCGCTGTATCTATAAATGATATGATCAGATAATTCAAAACTATCTCCTCCTTCAAATGGAGATGGGACATTTTCAATTTTTTCAACCATCTGTAATAAAATTTCATTTGCCTCATCGTCACTGTTATAATTGCTTATATAAATAACCGCACTTCCTTTTTCTGATGAATAAAATCCGATTTCATTTTCTTCCGCGGCAACTGTACCATAATGAAGTCTATTAACAAAAGATTCGGCTTCACTTCCTGTAAGTTTCTTAGTTAAAGAAAGTCCGAAAACATTATTTGGCAGATATTCTTTTTGAACACTGCAAGCTGAAAACAAAATAAATAATGCCGCTATAATTACTTGTGAAAGTTTATTCATTAAATCACTTTTATAATTTTTTTTAATTGTCTCGTGAACACTTCCGTTGATATCAAAAGTAACAACCTTTCTATTATTTTTCAGTAAAGCTTCCCTATCACCGAGGGCTTGTGCTTTTATCAATACATCGAAAGTGATTGATGAATTATTACTTCTTGCATCATCCGGTATAGGTAAATTTATATTACCGCAATCGATAAACTGAATAAAGATTCCCGAACCGTCGTCTCCCTTATGCAACTGTCCCGTTGAGTGTAAAAACCTCGGTCCGAATCCGAAGGTAGTCGGTATTTTATATTTCTTCAAGAAATGTGAGCGAAGTTCTTGAAAGACATTAAAGTTTTCTTCCCAGCCGAGTCTATTTGAAATTTCAGCAGGGTCTTCACTCCAAACAGTGTGATCTTTGTCCCAGATTCGTTGTTCAACATTTTGCTCAATTATTTCTTGAAGCGTATTCTCTAATAAAGTTTTTGATTTTCCAATTCCGCTTAAATCTAATGCGGTCATATTCTTTCTCATTAATTATTAAGTCACCTTACGCACAAACATTGAAGGTTGCTTGTTTTTAACCTTCAATGTTGCATTAATAGGCTAA
>OMKS01003629.1_pt1 | contig 12144 bp, 12 predicted proteins | sample 1674721 | NCBI WGS metagenome assembly OMKS01 (sample SAMN06264996, study PRJEB25208) | sediment metagenome | isolation source: hot spring sediment | place: USA: California | collected 2014-09-02 | reverse complement strand
CCAAGTGTCAGTTGTAGCGTTGCCAACCTTTTTGTATAGAACTGCTGCAATTTCACCTGGACCTACATTTACATACGCATCATTGACACCTACTTGTATTGTTGTTGCCGAATCGTTTAGTACTCCTCTGTTTTTGCGCACGTAAACATTAAACCCCCGTCTTTCTTCAACATCCACAACTGTATTTCCAGTACCGCCTGCTTTTCTAATAGTCTCTTGCAGTTTATCAATTGGCATAGATCCACACGTATCACAGTTCCACCATTCGTCGGTATAAACGCCTGTAACATTGGGCTTAATCGTTTCACATTCTTCCACTTGACTTGTTTCATCAACGACTTCTCCAAACTCTTGAGTGCTCCAACCATCGTAATAGTCCCATTCTTGTGCACAAGGAGCTAAACTATCTGGACAATATTCATTTCCATAAATATCCTTTAAACAATCAAATATAACTCCATTAGACAAAATGCCAGCCGTAAAATCATAAACTTGTGTTTGACATTTTTTAACACTATAATCCATTTCACTAACTCCCGTTGGGGGGGCACATTCTGGCTTACTATCAAATTCAAAGAGAGCATACATCCGTATCGGATTGTTGTTTTCTCTTGCATGGTTTCCAAAGTCCCCCCATTTTCCATTTTGGCCCATTGCCACCCAATGTTCTCCAAGTGGAGAAACCATTGCTTTTCCATCAATAATGTCATCTTGATAGATTCTATTGTTTGGTTCGCCAGCAGCAAAATTTTTATATTTGTTTGTAATGGGCTCGTTTTTGACTGTTCTAAACCTATTGTAATTAGGAGTACAAACTGCTCCTTCATTACAGTAGTTATTGGAGTAATTTGGATCATAAAAACCAATCCAACCTCCACCGAAGGTCTTAGCTAAGAATTGATTTTCATTATGGTCATCAGGAATTGCCAGATATCCACCATTGTTTTCCGCAATTATTTTTGCGGCGTTCCATGTTAATTTTTTTGAAGAGATTGCATAATATTTCCCTCCATATTCCTTAAATTCTGATAATGCGTCACAGCTTAGCGCTAAAGAGTTAACAGAAAAAACAAATAATAGTAAAAAATAAGTAATATATTGCATTATACAACCTCAAATATATGTATTTTAAGTCTAAAATGAAATTCTACTATTTTTTATTTACAAAAACATAAGTAAAAATAAAAGTTACTAAAGTTTTTTTATAGATTTTAGTGTAGAATTTCATGGTACTTTATTTTAAAGGAGTAAAAATGATTGGACGCAAGATCCTTGCAGGGACATTGGCGATAGCGATGGTGTCTACCTTGACCATGGCTGGCACAACTGCTTTAACAGGCACATCCGGTAGTTATACTTTGTCTGGAACAGATACCTACGGCTTTGGCGAGGTCTTTGTTCGGACTTCAAATTTTGTTTCTGACAACGGCCTTAACAAGATTATTGGTGTCGCAGGCGGGATTGCAGCTTTAGTTTTAGCAAATGCTACTCGTTATGCTGCAGCAGCAGTAACAGCTGGTATTGCAATGTTTGGAGCATTTTTCCCAACTGCCGTTGATGCTCTGTATGGCGCAGTAATTTAAAAAAGGGGGGGCGAAAATGGAAGAAAACGGCTATGTATACATAAATAAGCACATTGATTCTTTGCCAATGTTCTTAAATTGGGAGATAGATGTAATTCTATCTTTCATTATGTGTTTTTACAGTGGCATCATTTTCGCCAACTCTTTTCTTGGTTTATTTATGTTTTTGTTGCTTGGAATTGTGGTTGGGTGGATGTATGGAAAAATTAAAAATTCTGCGATAAAAGGATATTTTAAACATATCCAATACATGTTGAATTTTAGAGAACCAAAGACCCTAGTTCCCAGTTACAAAAGACGTTTTTTAGGAGCATAGTTTGGAGTTAAAAAAATTTATCAATCGCAATGACAAATTTATCTTTGAAAACAAGATATTTAGGGCAACAACTATTGCGCTTTCTGTGGTGATTGTTTTGCAAGGCTATATTATATTTAAAAAAATTGACAATCAAAAAATTGTTGTCGTCCCTCCCACTCAAACACTCAAAGAGTTTTGGGTGCAAGGAGATATGGTTTCTTCATCGTACCTTGAAATGATGGCAGATGTAATTGCTTATAATATTTTAAATGTAGCCTCTGAAAAAAAATTCAATATCGATTTTTTACTTGCAATGGTGCCTGCGGAACATCTTCACAGCGTAAGGGCTGCCATTCAAGCCCAAATGAAATATGTTCAAGACAATGGCATTACTCAGGTTTTTTATGCAACCAAGTATGAGACAGGGCAAAAAGGACAACTTAGAGTAGGTGGTATATTGAAACAGTATATAGGCTCTAAAGAGATTCAATCTTCTATGCACTACATGACTGTTCAATATGAAATTAAATTTGGCAGATTTTGGATAACAGGAATTAGCCTAGAAAGAGAAGGAGCCAGAAATGCACAACAAGACCAGTAGTGGCATATGCATTAAAACTTTCATAGTTTTAGCAGCAATAATCAGCACCACGATGTTTGCATCTGAAATTAGCAATCAAGAAATTGAGTACAATGGAAAGACCGTTACAGTCCCAGTATCCTCCAGTCAAATCAATCGTATTGTTTTGCCTTCTTTGATTCGTTCTAAAATAGCAAGCGATGAAAAGAACATAGAAATCGAGATTAACGGAAGAGAAGCTTTTATTAAATTCAGCCCTATTATGGAAACCATAAGGAGCATAAACGAAGAGGATGGGAGTTCGGAGATTGAAGATCAAAGTATCAAATACGCATCAGAGCAACCTACAGAAGTTTTTTTTGTGACCAAGGATCAGACATATTCTTTTATATTCGTTCCATCAAAAATGGACGCACAAACTATCCTTGTTAATTATAGGAAAAAAGAGAAAGAAGACCTTTCTTTCCAAGAAAAATCTACCCCTTTTACGACACTCATCACCAACCTTGTTAAAGAGTCTTTTTCTGGTAAAGAAGTGAGAGGATATACGAATATTACAAAAAATGAGCTGTTAGCTTCCAATGAGAAGCTGGATGTAACTCTGACTATGGTGCGAGAAGGTGCGAGTTTCGATATTTATATGCTCAAATTGAAAAACAAGACAGCGAGTGGCGTTAAGGTGGAAGAACGCAATTTTATGGGCATCATAGAACGTCCGACATATGCCATTTCAATTTTTTACGACAATGAGCTTTATGAAATGCCTCCTTTTGGTGAAGCACATGTGGCAATTGTGGTGGCTGGAGAAGAGCAATGAATCTATTTGGCATGTTCGATAAAGGCAAATCTTCAAGTGAAATTAAATCCAGGCAATTATGGATCCGCGCACTTTTCTTTTTGTTTATAATCGTGTTAGTAACGCTGGGCGTATTTGTTTTTGACAATAAGCCAAAGGAAAGAGGTGTTGGTGAATTTAATATCTATACAGAAGACGAAGCAGTTAAAACACGATGGATTGCTGAAGCGGCCAACGACTTGCAAGAGCAACGCAAGACGGTAGGGAACCTAGAAAAGCAAGTACAAACAATGTTGCAAGAAAACAGAGACTTGAAAAAGCAACTTGAAAAGCGAATTGAGGATGTTGAAAAGCAAAAAAGAGACCCTCGTTCTAGTATGAGGATAAATGAAGAGGGGTTATATGGCTACTATCCCAAGCCAGCAGAGGGTGAAGATAACAAATCTCCAAGAGTAGATAGGGTGAATAGGGCGACAAAGGAAAACCAAACCAATATTGATGAGCAAATATCGGATGATGTTTTTACACAGAGTGCTAATACTATAGAAAGAAGAATAGAGCGAACAGCAGTCAAAAATAGTCTCAAGGTTGGCATTGTTATTGATAACCAAGACGAGAAAGATAATAGCAAAAAAGAGACGCAACCTATAAGTTTACTCTCAACAGGCTCTATTTTACAAGCAACCCTGCTAAATGGAATGGATGCTCCAACTATGAGTCAAGCTAAAGATAATCCACTTATAGTTCACATGGTTTTAAAGGATTTAGCAATTTTGCCAAACCGTTACAAGTACGACTTAAGAGAATGTTTTGTTTTGGGAGAAGGGTATGGTGACTTGGCTAGCGAGCGTGTCTATATTCGTACTAATTCTTTATCGTGCATTACCGAAGATGGGGAACATATAGAAACAGAGCTTAACGGATATGTTGCGGGAGAAGATGGAAAAATTGGACTTCGGGGTGAAGTTGTCTCAAAACAGGGCGCAGTGATTGCAAGAAGTATTATAGCAGGCTTCGTAGACGGTATTTCTAAGGGGTTTAATGAAGTCGGAAGCACAATTCAAATAACTCCTTATGGAGCAACGCAAACAGAGGGAAAAATGGACACTGGAAAAATGCTTGAGAAAGGTGTTTATAGTGGGCTTTCAGAAGGAGCAAATCGATTGATGGATTTTTACTTAAAGCTCGCCGATCAAGTTTATCCAATTATTGAACTTGAAGCAGGGCGAACCGTAGATATTGTTGTAACAAACTCAAAAGAACTCAAAACAATGGAGATAGAACGCAATAAGGAACAAGTCAATGAGGAATAAAGTAGCAGTAAGATTGGTTTTAACTATATCGCTAGCAGTGTCGTTGCTTCTTGCACAAGAGCCTATTGTTAACAAAAAGGCAATAGAAGCCATATTGCCATCAACAAGCATTAAAGATGCCTTTTATACGGATGTTCCCGGCCTGTTGGGAGCTGTTTTGGAAAATGACAGAATTATATATGTTTACACACCAAAAGAATTAATATTTTTTGGAGAGCTTTATACGAAAGATGGGGTAAATATCACTACAGAAAAACACGCCCCTCAAAATAGTGCAGACGCTTCCATTGCGGCAATTGACCTTTCCCCCTTAATGGCAAACGCCTCTAAGGTAAATACTGGTGATAACGAGTATGGGTTTATTGTTTTTACAGACCCAGAATGCCCATATTGCCAACGCCTTGAAGATTTTCTTATGAAAGAAAAAGTCGATGTTTACAATGTGTATACGCCTATTGATTCACTGCATCCTCAAGCTAGAGAAAAATCCATCCAGTTACTGCAAAAACAAAAAAATATTTCCAAAAAAGAAGCCGAAGAAAAGCTTAGATTGGGCGAAGCCATAGCTAATGGTATTGGAGTCCATGCAACTCCAATTACCATCGTATACAAAACAAAAACGAATACCCCAGTAACAGCAATCAACGGCGCTGACTTGGAAAAATTCAAATCCTATATTTCAGGAGAAAGACAATGAAAAAAACATTATTAATGATTGTGATACCAGCGACTGCTGTACTGTTTAGTGGATGCAGCAATATTTTGATGCCCTACAAAAGTGATTTCAAATGCCAAAAAGGTGCAGGCTTGGGTGTGTGTAATAGCATTTCTGAAAACTATGAAATTTTACAGACTAACGATAAAAGCACCTATAAGGAAGAAGAGCAAAATATTCATCAAGAAGAAAAAGCTTTGTTAAAAACAAAGCAAGAAACATTAGTTCAGAATAGTCTTTCCGAATGCATCAAGTGTATTGATGTATCTCAGGCAATATGGATGCAACAGCGTAAGCTAGAGAAAGACCTAAAGAAGGAGCAATAATGCGAAGTACAATCTTGTTAACAAGCTTACTGTGTTTTTCTAGTGCTTTAGCAGATGGCTATGATTGGGAAATGCAAGAAAACTTCATACCACACAATCGAGTTGTTATATATAGAAAAGTTCACATTCGGGAGTGCCCCTCTTTAGACTGTAAGATAAGTGCAATTGGAAAAGAGGGAGATGTGTATTTTGCGACTGGTGTTACTAGCGACGGTAAGTGGCATCAGCTTGAAGGTGAAAATTTTATTAGGGATTATTTGACAAAAAAAGAAGATGAAGTAAACAAAAGTGAACTTACAAAAGATGCATTGAAAGACATTATTGCAAACAAGTTCAAAAATGAAAAAAGTGTAACAACAGTATCGGTAAAGAACACTACTGATAAAGAGGAGAAAAAACATGCTCAGCCTAAAAAAATAGAAACCACCGTTCCCCATGAGAGCGATAGCCTCTATATCCATAGTCCAGAATTGGCAGAGAAATACAAAAACGATGCCCTAATAGCTAATCTTACGCAAGCATCAAGCCCTAAGCCCATCATGAAAGCTCCAAGATATGCCCGTGTACTCATCTTTCCTATTTTAAATGAGAAAGGGGATGTTTACTATGACTATAACTATGCATGGGTAAAAGTCAAAGATGAGAGTTTTGTTTTAGGGCAAAGAGAAGGCAAAGATATATCAAATGGCTTTTTTTCAATCCACAAAAAGGTAAAGTAAATGTCTGACACACTGGCGCATATAAAAACAGCATCTCTTTCGATGGAAGAGTGGAAAAAACTGCACGATAGGGACAAGCTTGGTGCATATTTACCCTACCACTCCTATGATAGTAAAAAAAAGATATACCATAACAATAATGGAACTTTTGGTTCTGTTTTTAAAATACATCCTAGGCAAATAGCCGGCGTGGCTACTAGCGAGGGCTTTCAAGAAATCCTGAATAAAATGTTTCCAGGAAATGTACTGCAAGTCATTATGGTTGGAAGCAAAAATGATTTAGGAATGATTGAAAAATGGAAAAAAGTCCATCTTGAAAGAGTAAAAGAGGGCAAAGTAAAAAGTAAAGAAATTGGCGATTTGGTTCAAATAGCGGTTAATAATATTGCTAAATTCTATTACAAAAAATTTAATGAGCCTATCACGAATCAAATGTCAACGTATCTTAAAGATTTTAGGATCTATTTTAGCATTATAAGTGATGATTTAGATGAAGCAATCACGTTTCATAAAATCTTAAAAGATATACTTTCAGGTAATCAGTTTTTTCCTGAATCTGTTGAGCCAAGAGAACTTCAGATGCTAGCTTATGAAATTTTAAATTCGAACCATTCTCTAGCAGAAAAAGAAACCCCTCAGTATGATGAATACAGGGAGATAAACAGGCAAATTATTGCGCCAGATACTGAAATAGAATTCACTGATTACTTTAGCAAGGTTGATGGGAAATACTGGATTAACATGTCTCCCATGCGCTATCCTGAATTCGCAGCATTACATGATATGGGGATGAAGATAGGGGATTATGTATCTTCTGCTATGAACACTAACCAATTCAAGGAAAATTTCATTATTTCTTTGTCTTGTAAAAAGCAAGGGAAAAAACAAATTAAGCGAGTAAAGCAAAGCCACTCAGTTATCATCACTCAAAAGTGGAGTGAGCTTATTTTTAGAAAATTCAATGACGTAAGAAAAGAGAGCGTTTCAATACTTGACAGAATTGATGTAAAAAAAGAAAGCCTTTTTGCAGTGGACATGAATGTGCTTGTTTCAGGCAAAGAGCTCAAAGATGCAGAGCAAAACGCATCTGTGATTGCCTCCTATTGGAACAAAGGGGGAAGAACATCTTCAATTGTTTTAGCAGAAACAAAGGGAATCCAACAGTTATGTTTGCTTGCTTCTTTGCCAATGGGTGCAACTAAGGAATATTTCGATGTGACCGATAAGGCCGTGAGTATGTTTTCCGAGCAAGCCGCACAGTTTCCAACGCTTGAAAGCGACTGGAAAGGCAATGCGGAACCAAATATTGTGCTTTTTAGTAGACGTGGACAAATTGCAGGCTTTGATATGTTTATCTCCAACAACAACTTTAACGGCTATGTCATTGCGGAATCTGGTTCTGGAAAATCAGTTTTTCTCAACATGATTGCATTTAACTCTTGGCTTCGTGGAGACCGTGTTTTTATTCAAGATTTTGGCGGAAGCTTTAAAAAACTGTGTGATATAGTTGGTGGACAATATATAGAGCCTGATAAACAAAACCCTTTCTCATTAAACCCCTTTTCAGAAATTTACGATGAAAAAAGACTAAAAGACGAATTGGAGTTTTTATCCACTTTTATTTATACGTTGGGAGCCAATAAGAATAGAAAGGTTTATGAGGAAAATGAAAAACTAATCAAGTCTTACATTCAAGATGTTTTGAAGGATACCTATAACCAACTTGGCACGAGAATGGAAGTTACGGATGTTCGTGATAGTCTTAATGCTTCAGCTAGAAAAGAACCAAAACTAGGGGAATTTTGTCAACAGCTTAGTATGTATTGCCGTGGCGGTATTTATGAAGAATTTTTCACTGGACCTTGCGCTGTAGATTTTACTAATGAATTTATTGTTGCGGAAATTCAACAAATTGAAAAAGATGAAGACATTCGAGACCCTGTAATCATGATGCTCACATATCACCAGTCAAATGCTATTTATAGAGATAATAATCAAGGTGGTCAGCGCATTGTAAATATTTATGATGAAGCCCATAAATACATTGGTAAAGACCCACGAATGGATGATTTTATCGAACAAAATTACCGAAGAGGGAGAAAACAACAGGCTTCATCCATTATTGCGACTCAAGGATTTGATGATATATATGACAGTGCATCGGGAAAACTCAGTCGTGCTGGAAAAGCTATCATCAACTCCTCTTCATGGAAGTTTTTTCTAAAGCAATCAGAAACATCAATAAACTTATTGCTCAAATCGGCAGTGTTTTCATTTAATCAGATAGACGAAGAACTATTAAGAACAACTCGAACGCTAAAAGGTGAGTACAGTGAGATATTTCTCATTACTCCAGAAGAGCACAAGTATGTTTATCGTTTGGCTCTTGATAGGTATTTTTATTACATTACTACAACTGATGGAACTGATAAGCGCAAGATTCAAAACAAAATAAATCAGGGATACACCATTGGGGAGGCGATTGAAAAAATTATTGAGGAAGAAGAAAAAATAAAGGAAATAACGTGATAAGAGTTGTAGATTTGCTGGCATTTGTGCTAATTGTCATGGTTGGATTCGGTATATGGGGATACAAAAATAATTATTTTGAAAATGACAAAACAGGCTCTTTTGTGATGCTAGACGTGTTAAGCATTATTGAAAGTCAGCGTGAAAAAATTGATGCACAAATGCGCCTCAATAATAAAATTTTGTCAGATTTGGAGATTGAAGCTCTTGTTGTTCAACAAGTAGCTCAATTGGAGAAAGCAGTAAATGCATATGCTAAAGAAAATGGTTTAATAATTCTTGAGCGAGGTGCGATTGTCGCTGGAGATGTGAAGGATGTAACAGATGAATTTCTCAAAGCTATTCAATAATCAATCTACTACCAATCAAGTAATCAGAAACATTGTAATTATTGGTATTTTTTTCTCAGCAGGTTCAGTACTTGCAAATTACTATGGTGTGCATTTTAATTTGAGCAACTCTTTTAAGGAAAAGGTCTTTATCGTCAAAAAACAGTTTGACCCAAATAAAATAAATCGGTTTGATCTTATCAGCACCTATCCTCCAATAGAAAACAATTATGTGCCCAAGGGCGAAAAGATTATAAAGCAGGTTGTGTGTGTGCCTGGACAGAGTTTTGTTACACGTGGGGCTGATTATTATTGCGATGGACATAGGGTTGCAATAGCGCAAAATAAAGACTCCAAGGGAAAAGAGATTGCACGTTTTAACTTTACTGGTGTCGTACCAAAAGATAATTTTTTCATAGTTGGAGACAACCCCAAGAGTTACGATAGCCGGTATTTTGGCTTTGTTGAGCGCAAAAATATTACAGGAGTTGCACTATGGCGATTTTAGTGAAAAGAGTGTGTATTTTTTTAGTTTCTAGTGTTTTTCTTTTGCAAGCTAGTCAACTTGATAAATTACTTTCAGACACCAGTCATTCTTTTAATTTTGCTTCACCTTCAGGGTTAAAAACACAAACACGAGGCTATTACAGTTTTGGTGGAATGTCAGTACGCCATGACCTTGGAGGAACGATTAGACCTTTTAATATCACTATGCCAAAAATACACAGTGGGTGTGGTGGGATTGATATGGTATTTGGGGCATTTAGTTATCTTGGACTTGACATGATAGTTGAAAAACTGCAAAAAATTGCTTCTGCCGCTCCTGCTTTTGTTTTCAATATGGCACTTTCTACGCTTTGCAAAGATTGTCAGCAAATTATGTCTGAGCTTGAAGCAATTGCGAACTCAATCAACGGCCTTAATTTTGATGCTTGTAAGTCAGCAGTTAATTGGGGAAAGGCTATTGGAGGCACAATGAATAATACTCTTACTAATAAAGATGATGCGATAGGAGGAATTAAAGATACAGTTGAAAATGCAGGTGCCAAAATTAAAGATTGGGCAAACAGTATAAGTGCAACCATACATTGTGAATCAGGAAGCAATATAGGTGTGTGTACTAGCACCACTAACAAAGACAGGGCAAAAGCAGCCATTGAAGGTTTAAAATTTCAAGGTTCATTAATCAAAAAAGTATTTAGGGATGATAGTGGATTCTTGGACTCTGTTACAAAAGGCAATCAAACAACGAGCTCATACTCTTATTGGCTAAAAGGACTTACAAGCCAGCAGGCGGAAGATTTCTTTAGAAATATGTTTGGTGATATGTATGGGTTTGTCAATCCGGATGATTGTCAGGCACACAATAGTGAAGAAGGCGGTGGAACACTGCCCTATAATGTAACCGTAGTGAGCCCTAGAATGGGAGCGGACGAGATTGTTTCTGTTTTTTTTGGGGAGAATACAGGTGGATATAACGGAGATATTTATGGCCTGTCTCTAACCAATGAGTTGAATCTTGAGAGCGTTTGTGGTCCAGGTATGATGGGAAGACCAAAATATTCGCTCAGTCAATACAAAATTGCGACTAATATTGAAGCCACAACCATTCATTCTGCTGTAAAAAGTAAGCTTGAGACCATACTTGATGATATGGGAGCAGCAGACAGTAATACAATGAATAACCATGCAAGATTTATATCTCAGCTTAATTATCCTGTTTACCGCGCGCTCAATATAGCATCTATCACCAAGGATGATTTACTAATAGACTACATTGCTGATGTCATTGTCTCTCAGGAAATTGTGCATTTAATTCGCAGTCTTATGAAAAAAGCTAGGGGAATGGCACAAGTAGCATCAACAAATGAAACTTCAAGAGCTGTACCAGAATCTTGGCTTTTTCAACTAGAGGAAAGAATTGAAAAAATTGAAGAAAAAGCTGCTACCAAAGATAAAAAAACCCTTGAAGATATGGAGGCACGAGTAGCTCAAATTTTTGTACTTGATGATGTGCTTAATCGCTACAAAAAAGAACTTGTGCGTAAAGGTATGTTAAGGATGGCGCAATGAAAAAGAATGCTGTCTTGTGTGGCTTTTTGTTGTTTGCGCCACTGCTTTCTATTTGTGCAGACACGTGGGACGATGGTTTATCCTTTGGAGGAGAGTATCGCAATCATTTTGGGGCAAACATGAGTTCGAGCGTGGTTGACCCAATGACAAAAGGCAAAGACTTTGTAACAAAAGACGGAACTGAATCATTTAGCGCTGACATGACATGCAATGCGCAAGCAAAAAAATTTCTAGAGGTGGGATACACTGTACTGAATAGAAATAATATTAAACCCTTTGTAAAAATTGACAAACTTTTAAATGGAAATTTTACGACATATACGTCTCCTTATACGGCGCAAGGAGTATGTTCCAACGGCTTGGTCGTATGCCCTGCAAATTCTAATTTTGATGGAAGTTCTAATTGCAAGTTTTACAAATGGGAATTTGCATCAGGAGGTGTACGCCTTGGTAATAACCCTACACCAAGAAACGAAATGAGTGATTGTATTTGCATTAACAATGCATGTTATAGTCCATCAGTCAATAATAGAAAAATGGTACTTAGCTTGCTGGGTGGCGGGGTATATGGTGTGCTGTCATCCAATAGAAAAGATGTTGTGATAACAGAAGAACCCCAAAGCGCAAATACTATTTTTTATATGGGTCAAGACACAAGCGAATGCACAAATACTTCCACTGGTGCTCTTCCTAACTTGCAGCCTGGCAAAAATAGCATAGACCCCAGTTCTGAAGTGGCGGCACAAAGTTCTGATGATAAATCTGCCTACTCTTCTTTAATGGGGGCATCTGGAAACTATGCAGATAAATCACCTCAAATCCAAAGTGATGTCTCTACAACCATCACATCCAGCAAGAACACTCGAAACACATTAGAGCACAC
>OMKS01003628.1_pt1 | contig 12148 bp, 21 predicted proteins | sample 1674721 | NCBI WGS metagenome assembly OMKS01 (sample SAMN06264996, study PRJEB25208) | sediment metagenome | isolation source: hot spring sediment | place: USA: California | collected 2014-09-02 | reverse complement strand
TTTTCAAGCAGAAGACGGCATACGAGATCTAGTACGGTCTCGTGGGCTCGGAGATGTGTATAAGAGACAGCCCTTGGGGCGTGCCGACAAAAGGCTATAAGACGCGTAAGAAGAAAAAAGTATCGAATAAGTTTATTATCAGGCGGCGCAACGCATAAACGCCGGCGCCAATGTTTCGAGACCGGCGCATGAGTTCCGGTTCCGTGGTAGAAAGCCGTATACGGGCATAACAGGTAAAGGAGAAAACAGGTGCCCCGTTCGCTGAAAAAAGGTTATTTCATTGACGACCACCTGTTGCAGAAAGTGCTGAAGCAACAGCGCGAGCGAGATAGACGCGTTATTAAGACGTGGTCGCGTCGCTCCACAATTATTCCGGATATGGTCGGATTAACGCTTGCCGTTCATAACGGCAAGAGCTTTATCCCTGTCTTCGTCACTGAAAACATGGTCGGCCATAAACTGGGCGAGTTCGCCCCAACACGCATTTACCGCGGCCACGCGGGAAGTAAATAACAGGAGACCAGGCAATGCTGGAAGCCCGGGCGAAATTGAGCAACATGCGTATCTCGGCGCGGAAAGCGCGGCTTGTGGCGGACATGATCCGCGGCAAGAGCGTTCTTGAGGCGCGGGATATTTTACAGTTTACGTTAAAACGCTCCGCGGAGCCAATGCGCAAGCTGTTGGATTCTGCGGTGGCAAACGCTGAATGGCGCGCAAGAGAGGTGCGCCGGCGCGTGGACACAGATGAATTTATTGTCAAAACGATCATGGTGGATGAAGGGCGTACTTTTTACCGGTATCAGCCGATGCCGAGAGGGCGCGCCGGACGTGTTCGTCACCGCAGCAGCCATGTAACGCTGACCATTACCGAATAGAGGAGAATTGCATGGGTCAGAAGATACATCCCTTCGGCTTCCGACTGGGCGTCATCCAAAACTGGTCGTCCATTTGGTATGCGGACAAGGACTATGCAGAATTGCTGCAAAAGGATTTGCAGATTCGCAAGTATGTTAAACAGCGATTGGAAAATGATCCTGACAATCCAAAAGCCGAAGTCGCCAAGGTAGACATCGAGCGCGCAGGGCGCAAGACAAAAGTGCATATTTTTACGCCGCAGCCGGCGTATGCAATCGGCCAGAAGGGCGATCGCGTGGAAAAATTGCGGCAGGAACTGGAGGCGCTCACCGGACACGAAGTGGCGGTGAATATTGCCGAAATCGCCGCCGCGGATTTGTGCGCGCAACTGGTGGCCGAAAGGCTGGCGCAGCAGCTGGAACGGCGTATTTCATTCCGTCGCGCCATGAAGAAAGCCATGCAAAACACCATGCGACTGGGCGCAAAAGGAATTCGTATCCGCGTGGCGGGACGTCTGAACGGCGCTGAAATAGCCCGCGCCGAGCAGTCGCGTGAAGGCAGTGTGCCGTTGCATACGTTGCGCGCAAATGTGGATTACGGCACCGCCGTCAGCAGGACTACCTATGGCGCGATTGGCGTCAAGGTGTGGATTTATCTGGGTGATGTGATGCCCGGTGAACGTGTCGAAAGCATGGGTGGCGCCGCCGGAGCGCGCAGAACTGACGCCCGCGCCGCGCGGTCTGATGATAAGCCGGGCGGCGGGCGCGGCGGTGGCGGCGGCGGTCGTGGCGGACGCGGCGGCGGCCGTGGCGGTCGTGGCGGTCGTGGGCGTCGCGCAGATGGAAACGGTGACGCCGGACAGATGACGAACGTTGACGTAGAAGCCTGAATACAAACGCTCTATAGCGTATAAATCGGAGAGTATACGATATGTTAATGCCAAAACGCGTGAAATACCGCAAACAGCAACGGGGGCGCCGCAGCGGCGCCGCGAAAGGCGGGTATTCCCTGGATTTTGGTGAATACGGCATTAAGGCCATGCAGGACGGCTGGATCACCGCCCGTCAGATTGAAGCGGCGCGTGTCGCCATCACGCGTCATCTGAAACGCGGCGGCAAGGTCTATATCAGGGTCTTTCCGGATAAGCCCATAACCAAGAAGCCTGCGGAAGTGCGCATGGGCAAAGGAAAAGGGGCGCCTGAAGCGTGGGTTGCCGTAATAAAACCCGGCAGGGTTATGTTCGAGATTGAAGGCGTTGCCGAGCCGCTCGCACGTGAAGCGATTCGCCTCGCAGGATTTAAGTTGCCGATAAAAACGAAATTTGTGTCGCGTGTAAGTTGACTGAAGAGCCGCAACATGGAGTAATTGACCGTTGAGAGCAAAAGAGATACGAGATATGAACAGCGACGCGCTGCTGAAGATGTTGGCCGACAAACGGGATGATATCATGAATTTCAGGCTGCAATTGGCCACCGGCGTGGTGGATAACTGCAGACGCGCCCGTGAAGCGCGCAGGGATATTGCGCGGATCAAGACCATTCTCAGAGAGCGCGAGATTATCGCGGCGAAAGGGACCAGTGAATAATGACCACGGACGTTAAGCAGGAACCGGAAGTGTTGCGCGGCCACCGAAAGGAACGCGTCGGCATTGTTATTAGTACGGCGATGGACAAAACCATTACTGTTGCGTCGCGTCGTTTCAAAGAACACAGGCTGTATAAGAAAGCGTTGCGCCAGACCAAAAAGTTCAAAGCCCACGACGAGGCTGAAACGTGTCAGGTCGGCGACTTGGTAAGAATACGGGAAACGAGGCCGCTCAGCAAAACAAAACGGTGGCGGCTGGTGGAAGTAATCAAACGCGCGGAATAGCGCTGAAGAAAGCCCATACATGATTCAGATATATTCAAAACTGAATGTAGCCGACAACTCGGGAGCGCGGCAACTGCGCGTCATCCAGGTTATGGGCGGCTCGAAGCGACGCTATGCGGGACTGGGCGATATCGTCACCGCAAGCGTTCGCGAGGCGTTGCCGAACGCCGCCATCAAAAAAGGCGATGTGGTCAAGGCCGTTATCGTGCGCGTAAAACATGACACGCCGCGACCCGACGGCACGGTCATACGATTTGATTCCAACGCCGCTGTCATTATCAATGCGCAAAAGGAGCCGCGGGGAACGCGTATTTTCGGGCCTGTGCCCCGTGAATTGCGTGAAGGCGGTTTCCTGCGCATTATGTCGTTGGCGCCGGAAGTATTATAGGAAATTCGATCTCATGTATATCAGAAAAAAAGATATTGTGGTGGTAACAAGAGGACGCTATAAGGGGCGCGTTGGGCGCGTACTGGAGGTGTTCCCGAAAAAGAAAAGGTTGCTTGTTGAAGGAGTGAACATCCACAAACATCATACCAAACCGGGGCGCCAGACCCAATCGGGCGGCATTGTTTCCCGAGAAGCGCCCATACACATATCGAATGTCATGCCGTGGTGTGAATCGGAGAAAAAACCATCCAAGATTCTCATGAAACGGTTGAGCGATGGAAGTCGCGTTCGGGTATGGAAAATTACTGGTGAAACGGTGGACTGATGTCTGTTATGTCCTGTCAGACGAAATTGAGTTTGGCGCGCCACGCGGGTCGTGGCGGTTGCGCCGGGAGAAAATAACGTGGCCGCAAGATTAAAAGAGATTTATCAAGACAGGGTCGTTAAAGCATTGCGCGACGAGTTTAACTACGAAAACGTTATGCAAGTGCCGCGACTCGAGAAAATCGTTGTGAATATGGGCGTAGGCGACGCAACTGCCGACGCAAAAGTGATGGATGCCGCCGTGGCGGAGCTCGCTTTGATCACCGGCCAGAAACCGGTCATACGAAAAGCGCGCAAGTCCATCTCCAATTTCAAACTTCGCGCCGGCGTGAACATCGGATGCATGGTCACGTTGCGCGGCAATTATATGTGGGAATTTGTAGACCGCCTGTTTAACGTTGCTATTCCGCGTATCAGGGACTTTCGCGGCTTGTCGCCGAAAAGCTTTGATAAGTTTGGAAATTATACCCTGGGTATTCGTGAACAGACCATCTTTCCCGAGGTGGATTTGGATAAAGTAACACGGGTGCGCGGCATGAATATTACATTTGTCATTAAGAACGCAAATTCCGTGGAGGAAAGCAAAGCATTGTTGAAAGAACTTGGAATGCCCTTTGCCAATTAAGGCGCCGAAGTCCGGCGCGAAGCGGCGCAAAAATAAGGTACGATGATTTGGCCAAGACAAGTAAGATCGAAAAAATGAAACGCCAACAGCGGTTGGCGGCAAAATACCACGCAAAACGCGAGGCGTTGAAGGCAGTTGTCAAGGATGTGGAACTGCCCATGGAAGAAAGGCTTGCCGCAAGTCGCGCACTGGCGAAACTGCCCCGTAATTCAAGCCCTGTGCGGCATCGAAACAGATGTCATCTGTCTGGAAGGCCGCGGGGATATTTGCGGAAGTTCGGTTTGTCGCGCATTGCATTGCGCGACCTTGCCCACGAAGGCAAGATTCCCGGTGTTACAAAATCCAGTTGGTAGACGAAATAGTGAGAAACAAGGAAACAAGACGTTATGTCAATGAGTGATCCCATCGCTGATATGCTGACGCGTATTCGCAACGGTTTGCAGGCCGGAAAAGCGTCGGTGGACGTGCCCAATTCGACAGTGAAGGCGGCGATATGCAAGGTGCTTAAAGAGCAGGGATATATTGAAGATTACCAAGTGGCCGCGGCGCCTGCCCCCGGCATCATACGCGTTACTTTGAAGTATTTGCCTGACAGAAAGCCGGTGATGCAAGGGCTAAAGCGCGTAAGCAAGCCAAGCCTGCGTGTTTATGTCGGTAGTAAGGAAATGAAGCAGGTGCGAAGCGGCTTGGGCGTGTCCATTATCAGCACGTCGAAAGGCGTCATGACGGGAAAACGCGCGCGTCAGGAAAAACTCGGTGGTGAAGTTTTGTGTGAAGTATGGTAATGCCGCAAGGTACGGCATTTATAAAAACTGTTTCCCAGGAGAAATAAAGTGTCACGGATAGGCAAATTGCCGGTTGTGATTCCCGCCGGCGTCAAATGCGAGCTGAGCGGCAGCCATTTGAAGGTTACAGGGCCGAAAGGAACCTTGGCCGCGTCTCTCTCGCCAGAAATCAATATCGCCGTTGAAGGCGACGTCATTGTCGTAACGCGGCCAAGCGATAAAATTGAACACCGCGCGTTACACGGTTTGACGCGCGCGCTCATCAACAACATGGTGGTCGGCGTAAGCGAGGGCTATAAAAAGACGCTGTTGATAGAAGGCACCGGATACCGCGCCTCGATACAGGGGAAAAACCTCAATTTGCAGGTGGGCTACAGCCATCCCGTGGTTATTGTGCCCCGCGACGGGATTACGGTGGAAGTGGAAGGCACGCAAACCATCCATGTAACGGGCATAGACAAGCAACAAGTGGGGCAGATGGCCGCTGAAATCCGAAAAATGCGGCCCGTCGAACCCTACAAGGGCAAAGGAATTCGGTACGAAGGCGAATATGTGCTTCGAAAGGAAAGTAAATCCGGCGCATAACGCGATGACGCGTCATGTGGAAAGGCATGTTATATGGTAAAGACCAACGGAAAAAAGACAATGATACGCAAGCGTATTACGCGAATACGCAAAAAGGTGTCGGGCGCGCCCGAGAAGCCGAGACTGCGCGTGACTCGCAGCGGAAAGCATATTTATGCGCAGCTGATAGATGACACAACCGGACACACCCTGGCGGCGGCGTCGTCAAGGACGTTGCCGGGGTATGGCGGAAATATTGAAGCGGCCAGGATGGTGGGAAAAGCCATCGGTGAAAAGGCTAGGGAGTTGTCCATCGCATGCGTGTGTTTTGACCGCGGCGGACGACTTTATCATGGCAGAATTAAGGCGCTGGCGGATGCGGCGCGAGAAACCGGACTGCAGTTTTAGGAGAATAACACTTGAGCACGGCTACACAAGATACACGAGGCGAAAAGACCGGCCGCAAACGGGATCGAAATGCTGAATCAGACATGCAGGAGCGGGAAGGTTTTATCGAGCATGTTGTCAAAATCTACCGCGTGGCGAAAGTGGTCAAGGGGGGAAGGCGTTTCAATTTCAGCGCGTTGGTGGTTGTTGGCGACGGCGAGGGGCGCGTCGGCGCCGCCTTGGGCAAGGCGGCGGAAGTGCCTGAAGCCATACGCAAGGGCATTGAGAAGGCCCGAAAGGAAATGATCGAAACGCCCATCGTCAATACCACCGTCCCTCATGAGGTGCTGGGAAAACTCGGCGCGGCGAGGGTACTGCTTAAACCGGCATCGCGAGGCACCGGCATCGTGGCCGGCGGTCCCGTGCGCGCCGTCGTGGAAGCGGCGGGATACGAGAATATTCTGACCAAATCCCTTGGTTCGGATTGCGCAACAAATATCGTTTGGGCAACCATTGAAGGGTTGAAACAACTGAAGAAAGCGGAAGAAATTGCCGCAGACCGCGGTCTTGACGTGTCTGAAGTGGTCTGAAATGAATGTTAGGCGATATGATTGCATCGCCGCCGCGCAGGCGCGGCGGTGGATGAAAGGATAAATGATGACTATCGAACTCCATACTCTGAAAAGCGCTCCGGGCGCGCGAAAGGACAGAAAACGGGTTGGACGCGGCCAGGGCAGCGGCAATGGTAAGACTGCGGGGCGCGGCCATAAGGGGCAAAAATCCCGTTCAGGTTACTCGAGCAAGGCGGGATTCGAGGGCGGTCAGATGCCCATACACCGCCGTTTGCCCAAGCGCGGTTTTTATCACGAACAACGGCATCCGCTTGCCGAGGTCAATCTTGATGTTCTCGAAGAACGATTTGCCGATGGGGACGAGATTACGGTGGACAAACTGCGCAGCGTCGGCGCTGTCAAGATAAAGCGTGGCGGTGTCAAACTGCTTGGACGCGGCGAGGTTACAAAACGCTTCAAAGTGCAGGTGCAGGCTGCCAGCGCATCTGCGCGCGAGAAAATAGAAAAGGCGGGCGGTTCCCTGACTCTACTGAAAATAGAAGGAGAAAACGCCGCAGTTCAACCCGCCGCCGCGGACGCTCCGGAAGCGCCCGTCGCGGAAAAAACGGTGGAACCGGAAGACAACGCGCCGGAAGCGGATGAATAAACTGGAAAGCATCGCTGGCAAGGAGTGATATTGTGGCTGAACCTATTGAGGCCTTTAAGAACGCTTTTAAGATTCCCGAGCTTAAGAGCCGCATTATTTTTACGCTGCTCATGCTGACAATCTATCGGCTGGGATCGCATGTGCCGGTTCCCGGTGTTGACGGCAGCGCTCTCGCGGCAACTCTTGGACGCGGCACGGGATTGCTCGGGTTTTACGACATGTTCACCGGCGGCGCGTTTACCCGCGCCACCGTGTTCGCCCTGGGCATTATGCCGTATATTACCGCTTCGATTATTCTGTCGCTGCTTGTCAACGTCATACCAGCCCTCGAAAACCTGCAAAAGCAGGGGCAGGAGGGGCAGAAAAAAATCAATGACTACACGCGGTACGGCACAATCGGATTGTGTATTGTTCAATCCGTCGGCATGGCCATATTCCTGCAGGGGCTGGGACGCGAAATTGTTCCCAATCCGGGCATTTTCTTCATTGCCCTTACGATGATTACCATGACCGCGGGCACGGCCTTTATTATGTGGCTTGGCGAACAGATTACGGAACATGGCATTGGCAACGGCATTTCGTTAATTATTTTTGTGGGGATTGTGGCGGGCATGCCAACGGCGATAACCAATTTGTTGTCCTTGATGAGAAACGGCCGGATCAGCATGGCCATGGCGCTCGTGCTTGCTTTTATGATGGTGTTCGTCATCGCGGGCGCCATTGTGATTACCACAGGGCAACGCCGTATTCCGGTGCAATACCCGCGGCAGGTCAAAGGCAAGCGCGTCTCCGGCGGACAACGCACCTACCTGCCGTTGCGTGTCAATCAGGCCGGCGTTATCCCCATTATCTTTGCCAGTTCCATTCTGATGCTGCCGGAAGCCCTCCTGCGAAACATACGAATTCCGGAAGGCTGGAACTGGCTGGAAACAGGCATTAACATGGCAATGAATCCGATGGGATTCATATACAACGCCATATACGCCATTCTGATCATCTTCTTTTCCTTTTTTTATACCGCAAGCACATTTCGGCCCGCCGAAATGGCTGACAACATGAAAAAATACGGCGGCGTTATTGTCGGCGTCAGACCGGGCAAGGCTACCGCCGACTACTTGGGGCGCGTCATGACGTTGATTACGTGGTCAGGTTCCGTATTTCTTGCGGGCATCGCCCTGATACCAGTGATTATTATTCAAGTCTTGCGTGTGCCCGATCCGCACATTGCGCATTTCTTCGGCGGCACAAGTTTGCTGATTCTGGTGGGTGTTGCCCTCGATACAATAAAACAAATCGAGCAGCATCTGGTTATGTGCCATTATGAGGGCTTTGGCAGTTCTCGTGGCGGACGTATCCGGTCGCGACGTTTCTAGTCAACCCTCACAGCGGATAATGTGCAATGGCTTGTAAAAGCATGATATACTACCCCACTTTATTAAAGCTCTTTCGAGACAGACGGTGTGGGAGGGGTCGCAAGCCCCTTGGCGGATGTATGAAATGATTGCCATACGTTCCGAAAGAGAAATTGATCTGTTGCGGCAGGCCAATGCAATCGTGGCCAAGGCACACCAGTGCGCATATAAAATGATACAGCCGGGTGTCAGTACCCGTGATATTGATAAAGAAGTAGAAAAGATAATTCGCGAGTCCGGCGGGTATCCCGCGTTTAAGGGATACCGTGGATTTCCGGCGGCAACGTGTATTTCCTTGGAAGAAGAGGTGGTGCATGGAATTCCCGGCAAACGGAAACTGCGCGCCGGTGACATAGTAAGCGTTGATATCGGCGTGTGTTACAAGGGATATTACGGTGACGCCGCCGCAACGCATCCCTGCGGCGCGGTGGACGCGTTGCGGCTGAAATTGATGGATGTAACTGATGTGGCGTTAGCGCGGGCGATTCGTGTGGCGCATGCCGGAAATTATCTGAATGATATCGGCGTGATTATCGAGCAGACGAGTCATGATGCCGGTTTTGATGTAGTGCGTGATTTTGTAGGCCATGGAATCGGCCTCGAAATGCACGAAGACCCGCAGATATTGAATTTTGACAACGGTTCGCCCGGCCCGCGCTTGAAAACCGGCATGGTGTTGGCCATCGAGCCGATGATTACGGCCGGCGACGGCGCCGTGCGCGTCAAAAAAGACGGATGGACCGTTGTGACGCGGGACGGCAAGCCCAGCGCTCATTTTGAGCATAGTATTGTTGTTCGCGAAGACGCCGGTGAAATTCTGTCTTGGTGTGACGTCCCCCGGTGGGGCGACAGGCAGGACTAGGACGTTTGTAAATAGGATTGAGAATAGAACAAGGTTGAATGGTAATACTGGAACGCGCATGAAAGAAGAGGCCATAGAGGTAGAAGGCACGGTGATGGAAACATTACCCAACGCCATGTTCCGCGTGGAACTGAAAAACGGTCATAAAATTCTAGCGCATATATCCGGGAAAATGCGGATGAATTATATTCGAATCTTGCCGGGTGATGTTGTGAAAGTCGAAATGTCTCCTTACGATTTGAGTCGCGGGAGAATTACCTATCGTCAGAAATGAAGGAACTTTTCGGAGCGTGTTTTGACGCTCCCAAGCAAATGTATATAAGATGGTGGCGACGCGAAAACGCACCGGCAAAAGACGCCTGTTGCGACGGTCGCCAAACCAACAGCCCGATATGTATGGGAGAAAACGTACATGGCACGTATAGTCGGCGTCGAACTTCCGCGTGATAAGCGCGTTGAGGTTGGAGTACAGGCAATTTATGGAATCGGACCAACCCGAGCCAGAAAAATGCTGGAGAAGGTTGGCGTCAGTTTGGACACGCGCGTGCGCGACCTTACTGATGAAGAGATTACAAAGATAGCGACGGAAATACAAAACGAATACAAAGTGGAAGGCGATTTGCGCCGTGAGGTTACTGCCAATATCAAGCGGTTAATGGATATTAACGCCTATCGCGGATTGCGGCATAAGCGCGGCTTGCCGGTGCGCGGCCAGCGCACGCATACCAATGCGCGCACACGCAAGGGACCCCGTCGTATGGCGGTTGTCAAGAAGAAATAAAGTTGTTGCGGGCGCGGCAAGTTGCATGGCGCCGATAAATTACATACATGGCGTTGCGCCAGGAGAGTTTGAACGTGGCAAAAGACAAAAGAAAAGGCAAAGTCAAGAAGCGCAAACAGGCGTTGAATGTCACCTCCGGAGTGGCTCATATCCAGGCGACCTTTAACAACACGATTATTTCGATTACCGACCCGCAGGGCAACGTTATTTCGTGGTGTAGCGCCGGCCAGGTCGGGTTTTCCGGATCGCGCAAAAGCACCGCGTTCGCGGCGCAGCTTGCCGCCGAACAGGCGGGCAAAAAGGCGCTTGATCTCGGGTTGAAGGAAGTGCGCGCCTATGTGAACGGGCCGGGCGCCGGGCGCGAGTCGGCCATCCGGGCCATTCAAGCGTGCGGCCTGACCGTTACCTTGATTCGTGATGTAACACGAATCCCGCACAACGGTTGTCGGGCACCCAAACGCAGGCGGGTGTAAAAAATGAACCGGTGGGCGATGTCCTGTGGCGGCGCCCATAAATCCGGGTCCTGTTTTCTTTCAAGTTAGAGTAGTTAGCAAGAGTCTGGAGAGGCGTTTACCCATGAACGAAAAAGACTTCACCATCCCGAAGATTTACCGAATTGAAGAAGGCGCTGACGACTATTACGCCCGCATTATCGCCGAACCTTTCGAACGGGGGTATGGTACCACCGTCGGAAATTCATTGCGCCGGGTGTTGCTTGCGTCTCTGGAGGGAAGCGCGGTTACGGCCATTCGGTTTGAAGACGTACCCCATGAGTTCTCCGCTATTCCGGGGATTCATGAAGATACGACTGATGTGGTGCTCAATCTTAAACGATGCCGCATCCGATTGAATGAAGGGGATTCCGTTATCTTCACCTTTAGCCATAAGGGAGAAGGCGTGGTGACGGCCGCTGATTTGTTTGAAGGCCAAAATATTGACGTGTTCAACCCGGATTTGGTCATATTCACGGCCATGAACAAAGACGCGTCGGTCAGCATGGAGATTAAGGTGGCCCGGGGAACGGGATACAAGACCGCTGAAGAATTTGAGTTTGAGCATGCGCCACTGGGAACCATTTATCTGGACGCCAACTTTTCCCCGGTGACCAAGGTCAATTTCCAGATTCAGGACGCGCGCGTCGGCCAGATGACGGATTATGATCGCCTCATGTTGGATGTATGGACGGACGGTTCCATCGCGCCGGACGAAGCGGTGCGGCGCGCGGCTTCATTGCTGATCCGTCACTTCGAAATTTTTGCCAGAACGCTGGATTCCGAGGCGTTGGAAACCGACGCAATGCTTGCCGAAAACGCTGAGTTGATGCGGTTGTTTGCGCGGCCTGTCGAGGAACTCGAGCTGAGCGCACGTGCCGCCAACTGTCTCAAGGCGGAGAGTATCCGGACGATTGGCGATTTGGTCGTGCGACCCGAGCAGGAGATGATGAAGCTCCACAACTTCGGCAAGAAATCGCTGGACGAAGTGAAGTCTGTGCTGACCGCACAGGGTCTGTCATTGGGCATGAACGTCAACCTGCCGCCGGCAGCAGTTACCGAGACGCCTGAAGGCGGTGGGGCCGCCGCTTCAGACTCGTGAAAGCAAGTTGCGCCGCGAAGCCGCATTTCGCCGGTGCTATGGAGTGAATCGCGATGAGACACCGAAAAGCAGGCAAGCGTTTGGGGCGTACCACCGCCCATCGCAAAGCCACCATGAAGAACCTTGCGTTGGGGCTGTTCAAGCACAACGCGATCGAGAGCACGGTCGTCAAGTGCAAAGAACTGCGCCGCTTCGCCGAGCCGCTGATTACGCTCGCCAAGACCGACAGCGTTGCCAATCGCCGCAGGGCCTTCGCCGCCCTGCGCGACGGGGCCGTTGTGCACAAGCTCTTCACCGAGATCGGGCCCGCCTTTGCCGACCGGCCCGGCGGGTACACCCGGATTCTGCGCACGGGCCATCGTGTCGGGGACGGCGCCCCGAAGGCTCGGATGGAATTGGTCGGTATCGGGGAGTACCAGGAGGAGGACTAGCCCTGTCTCTTATACACATCTGACGCTGCCGACGAAGAGGATAGTGTAGATCTC
>OMKS01003626.1_pt1 | contig 12153 bp, 8 predicted proteins | sample 1674721 | NCBI WGS metagenome assembly OMKS01 (sample SAMN06264996, study PRJEB25208) | sediment metagenome | isolation source: hot spring sediment | place: USA: California | collected 2014-09-02 | reverse complement strand
ATGAGTGAATTATACGACGTCATCATCATCGGGGCCGGCCCGGCGGGGCTTGGCGCGGGGCTGTATACCGCCCGCGACCGGCTGCGGACGCTGCTGCTGGAGAAGTACATGCCCGGCGGCCAGATCGTCACCACCGACCGCATCGAGAACTACCCCGGCTATGAGCAGATCGACGGTCCGGGCCTGGTCATGAAGATGCAGGCCCAGGTCGAGGGCTTCGGGGCCGAGATCAGGATGGGGGCGGAGGCCACGAAACTGGAGAAACTGCCCGACGGCCGTATCGCCGTCGGCTGTGACCAGGACACGTACACCGCCCGCGCCGTCATCCTCGCCCCCGGCAGCAGCTACCGCAAGCTCGGCGTGCCGGGCGAGGACGAGTTCCGCAGCGCCGGCGCGGGTGTAAGCTACTGCGGGACCTGTGACGCTCCGTTTTTCAAGGGCAAGGAGGTCGTGTCCGTCGGTGGGGGCAATACCGCGCTCGAAGAAGCCCTGCACCTGGCCAAGTATGTCGATAAGGTTACCGTCATTCATCGCCGCGATGAATTCCGTGCCACCAAAGTGCTGGTCGAGGAACTCAACGCCAAGGCCTCCGAGCCCGATTCCAACCTCGTCATTCGATACGACACCGTTGCGACTTCAATCAACGGTAAAGGAAAGGTCCAGTCCGTTACCCTCAAGAACGTCAAGACCGGCGCCGAGGAGGACCTGCCCTGCGACGGCGTCTTCATCTTCGTCGGCATGGTCCCCAACACGGCCTTCCTCAAGGGTTTCGTGGAACTGACCGAGCACGGCTTCATCAAGTGCGACTGCGCCTACCTGCGGACGAGCGTCCCCGGCGTGTTCGTCGCGGGCGACTGCCGCATCGGGGCCGTCATGCAACTGGTCACGGCCGTGGCCGACGGCGTCGTCGCCGCCATGCAGCTCAAGGAGTACTTCCGCGACCCGGCCTGGTGGAACAAGCCCGCCGCCGACCCGCTCCACCCGACCCAGTGGTGACAGGCCAGCCGAAAAGTCAAAAGCGCAAATCCAAAACCGAAGCTCAAGCCCGAAAGCCCTCCCGTGCCGGCGGCAGCCTATGGCCAAGCAGCGAGAATCCTCTTGCGAAGGGGGCACTCGTTGCACTATGATCTTCTTTGGAAGGACAACTGTCCTGTTTGTGCTGACTCATGACAGGCCCGCGACCCGCGGAGAATCAGGAGGCCGAGAATGAACAGACTCGTCCAGGTTATTGAGACCATCCATCAGAAGTTACCCGCCTGGCGTCGTCATTACCTGAAAGAGACGCCGACGCGCATAATCGTCATTGACCCGCTGCTTGAAGCGCTTGGCTGGGCTGTGCGGGACCCGGATGAGGTACAGTTGGAATACCCGACGGTGGACGGCAAGTCCGTCGATTACGCGCTGAAACTGAACCGAAAACCGGTTCTGCTCGTCGAGGCCAAGGCATTGGACGATCCACTGGACGATGTCAAGGCCACAACGCAAGTCGTGGGTTACGCCGCCAATGATGGTATCGTGTGGTGTATCCTCACCAATGGCATCAAGTGGCGCGTATATCGGAGTATAGAGAAGTGTGCGGCCCCCGACAAGCTGATGTACGAGGTCAGTCTGGACCCGGAGGCCTCGGAGGGCATGACCGTCGAACAAATCGCCCGGAGAATGTGGCGTTTTTCGCGCGAGGAAATGGCCAAAGGTTCGCTGGATGCACTGGGCGAGCAGACCTTCACCGACGGCAAGGTCCGCAAGGCCCTTCAGGCCCTCCTGAGCGACCCACCTAGACAGTTGTTGAATCTGGTCCGCAAAGCAGGCGCCGACCAGAATCTTACCACGCAACAAATCAAGGCAAGCCTCATGCGAATCACCGGCGAGGTGAACCCGGGGCAACCGCCGACGGGCGCCGCAGTTGCTCCCGGCGCATCTTCGTTGTCGCCGTCAGCGCGTTCTCGCGGTGCAAAACAGGCTTGGGAGACAAGGCGAGCCGCAAGAAGTGAGAGCCCCTATGACGAAGCTCACCATCTGGCAGGCAAGCCGCAGGAAGCGGTCGCGCTTTTCAAGGCGCTGGATCGCATCTGCATGTCCTTCGCTCCATCGGACTTGTCACGGCGTTATCTTGCGAAATCGGTCAACTACGACCACGGCAAACGCTGCTTTTGCAGCGTACATGTGCTGCAAACGGGCCTGAGAATCTGGCTCCCACTCAAGTGCGGGCATATCGAGAACCCGCCCGCCTTCGCCCGCGATGTCTCCAACATCGGCCACTGGGGGACCGGGGACGTGGAGCTTCGTATCAGCAATCGGGCGGAACTCGATATGGCGGCAGACCTGATTCGGCGTTCTTTCGAGTCTACCCGATGACAGACGGCAGCCATCGGAACCGTACGGAAGACCCGTGTAGCCGCGGAAGGCCGGCCGTGTTTCTGGACCGCGATGGGACGATCATTGAGGACCGCGGCCACCTGTTGGACCCCTCGCAGATCGTGTTCTATCCTGAGACCTTCGATGCCCTGCTGCGGCTCCGGGAGCAGTTTCTGTTGTTTATCGTGACACACCAGCCGGGCATCGCCCGGGGCCTGATCACCCGCGAGCAGGCCGACCGGGTCAACCTGGCCGTGGTTGCGGCCCTGGCCGAGCGCAGCATCGTCATCACCGACGTCTACGTATGCCCGCACGAGCGTTCGCAGGGGTGTGCGTGCGTCAAACCCAAACCCTATTTCCTCAAGCAGGCGGCCGCCCGCTACTCCATCGATCTGGCCGCTTCGTTCACGGTCGGCGACCACCCCCACGATGTCGAACTGGCGGTCAACGCCGGGGCCCGCGGCATCTACGTCCTGACCGGCCACGGACGAAGGCACCAGAGCGAACTACCTCCTGACGCCATCGTCGTCCCCACCATCGCCCAAGCGGCCGAACGAATCCTCGACCTGCACCGGCGGAACGCCCCCGAAGCCGGCTGAAGGGACCTGACAGCTTACCCGCGACGGACAACATATCCGCACGTGCGCATGCCGGATCCGATCCGGCATGCGCGACGTGGGAAGTCCGTTCTATTTGAGTTCAAACTCGGCCGTCTTGCCGCCGACGGCGACGCGGAACGTGCCCGGCTCCAGGGTCGGGCGGCCGTCGGCCCCGATGAACTCCAGGGCCCGGCGGTCCAGCCGGAATGTCACGGTCTGGCTTTGGCCCGGCTCCAGCGCGATCCGCTCGAAGCCCGCCAGCCTCCGCACCGCCGGCGTCACCGAAGCCACCAGGTCCGAGAGGAACAACTGCACGGTCTCCTTGCCCGCGACGGCCCCGGTGTTGGCGACCTCGACGCCGACCGTCAGCACGTCGTCGGCCGTCATCTCCGTGCGGTCCAGGACCAGGTCGCCGTAGGTGAATGTCGTATACGAGAGCCCGAAACCGAACGGCCACTGCGGGTCGAACTTGTTCGGAGCCGCGTCCTCGCTGGGCTTGTGGTCGTAGGTCGTGTGGTAGCCGGCGTACCGGGGATACGTAAACGGCAGTTTTCCGCCGGGGTTGGCGTCGCCGAAGAGGACATCGGCCACGGCCCGGCCGCCCTCCATGCCCGGCAGATACGCCATCAGAATCGCCGCCGGCTTGTCGGCGACGTCGCGGAACACCCGTGGACGGCCTTGCACCAGCACCAGGACCACCGGCTTGCCCGTCTCGGCCAGGCGGCGGATGAACGCCCGCTGAACCGGCGGCAGCGTCAGGTCGTGGATATTGCCCGGCGTCTCGCAGTACGTCGGCTCGCCCATGCACGCGACCACCACGTCGGCGCGCTCGGCCACCTCGAAGGCCTCGGCGGCGTTGATGTCCTGCTCAAAGTCCACGCCGGGGATGTACGCCACATTGTTCGGCCCGCACTTCTCCAGTATCGCCTCAAAGAGGGTCAACTTCTCGGCGGGGTACAGGTCCTCGCGGTCGCCCTGCCACGTAATCGTCCAGCCGCCGTTGAGCACCGACAGTTTGTTCGCCGTCGGGCCTGTCACCAGGACCTTGACATCCTTGTTCAGCGGCAGGGTGTTGGCATCGTTCTTGAGCAGGGTCATCGCCTCGGTCGCCGCCTGGAGGTTCATCGCCGTCGAGGACGCGATCGCCACGCCGCTCCAGAGCGTGGTGTCCGGGTACGGCCGCTCGAACAGGCCCAGCCGGAACTTCACCCGCAGGATCCGCGAGACGGCCTCGTCGATGCGGCTGACGGGCACCTGACCCTCGTTGACCAGCGCCAGCAGCGTCTCATAGAAGCTGAAATCATACGGGACCATCGACATGTCGATCCCCGCCATCACGGCCATCCTCACGGCCTCGCGGCGGTCCTTGGCCACCTTTTCGCGGGTGTAGAGATTCTCGATATCCGCCCAGTCCGACACGACGAAGCCCTCAAAGCCCAGCTCGCCCCTCAGCACGTCCGTCAGCAACCGCCGGCTGGCATGCACCGGCACGCCGTTGATCTCGGATGAGTTGACCATGACGGTGGCCACGCCCGCCTCGACCGCGGCCGCGAACGGCTTGAGGAATATCTGGCGAAGCTGTGTCTCCGGGATGTAGGCGGGCGTGCGGTCCATGCCGCTGGCCGGGACGCTGTAGCCCAGATAGTGCTTCATGCACGCGGCCACCTTCGTCGGATGGCCGATATCGTCGCCCTGCTGGCCCTCGATGTAGGCGGCCCCCAGGACCGACGCCAGGTACGGGTCCTCGCCGAAGGTCTCATAGAACCGCGGCCACCGCGGGTCGCGGGCCAGGTCCAGCACCGGGTTGAAGTTCCAGGGAATACCCGAGGCCCGCGTCTCAAACGCCGCCACCGCCCCGAGGTCCCGCATCAGTTGACGGTTGCCCGTCGCCGCCATGGCGATGTTCTGCGGGAAGATCGTCGCCTCCAGCGTGTAGTTGGCCCCGTGGATGGTATCGATGCCGTAGATCACCGGAATCCGCAGCCGCGTCTTCTCGGTGGCGACATACTGAATGTTGGTGATGATCTCGCGCCAGTTCTTGAGCGTCCGCGCCTGGCCGCCGCAGTTGAGGATCGAACCGACGTGGTGGTCCAGGACGGCGTCGAACAGCTTCTTCGGATCGCACTTGAAGTAGCCGTCCTCCTCCGTGCCCTTGACGACCTCCAGGGTGATCTGGGTCATCTGGCCGACCTTCTCCTCCAGCGTCATCTGCGCCAGCAGTTCGGCCACCCGTGCCTCGATAGGGCCGGCCTGGGGGCTGGTCATAGCCACGGAAGCGGCCATTACGTCCGGCTCGGCCTCGGTCTCGGCCGCGACCTCGGCGATCGGCGGCAGACTGCCGGCGTCGTCCAACTCCATAACCCTGTCCACCCGGCGGCTGCGTTCGCACCCTGCGCAGGCAACGACAACCAGCACCAGTACCATGGCCGGCTTCTTCATTTTCAGCACCCTTTCCGTTCTTGCGATAATCGCATCCTGATGAGGCGTTCTCCTCCGTGCGTGCCGTCCGGTCGCCCTTCTCCGTGCGGGAATCCATTGCCAGGCGACCCTGACAATCAGCCGTATATTATACCATATCCGCCGCCCTTTTCAAGGCCCAAACCGCAATTATTATTGGAACATCTTGTTGATATCGAACGCCATCAAAACCTCCCCATGCCGTATGTACAGCACCCCGTCGGCGATCGACGGATGCGCCCAGTGCTTGCCCGAGCCGCGCGTGATCGTAAACGAGCCGACAATGTCGAACTTCTCCGGCGTCGCCCGCACCAGCGCCAGGTTGCCCGTCTCCTCCTCATAGCAGTACAGCATCCCGTCCGCATAGACCAGCGAGCCCTTGTTCCCGTTCCAGTCCGCGTCGTACATCAGCTTGCCCGTGTCCCACTCCACGCACGCCCACGAGCCCTTCGTCGTGCTCTCGAACGTCGAGCCGTACAGGAACCCGTCCACCAGCACCAGCCCGCCGTGATGCGTATCGAGCACCGGCTGATTCCATGCCTTCTCGACGCCGCCCCCATCGGCCGCCAGCCTCAACTGCGTCCCCCCAAGCACGTACTCATGCTCGACCACGTTCGCCACGAAGATGCCGACGGACGATGGACGATGGACGATGGACGCGTCCGTCATCCCTCGTCCCTCGTCCCTCGGTATGCGCCCCACCACCGGCGTCACCGCCGAGGTCCCGTATGACGCCGGATAGGGATATTGCCACCGCAGCGCCCCCGTCCCCGCATCCACGCCGATGACCAGCTTCTCCATCATCGTCACAAGCAGCCGCCCGCCCTCATGCTCCACGAGCATCGGCGACGAATACGCCGGGTTCTCCTCATAACCGCTCGTCGCCCAGATCGTCTCGCCCGTCCGCTTATCCAGCGCGGCCATCAACCCCTTCCTGCCGCCCGGCGTTACATACACCTTGTCCCCATCGATCAGCGGCGAGCAGACCATCCCCCAGCGAATGTTGTTGCCCTCGAATTTTTTGAGCGTATCGACCGTCCATATCCGCTCGCCCGTCTTCACATCATGGCACGACAGGACGCCCATCCCGCTGAAGATATACAGCCGCGGCCCATCGACTGTCGGCGTCGCCCGCGCCCCCTTATACGACCGCGTCCACTCCGGCCCGTAGGGGACCTTGTAGCGGAGGTTGCCCCCCGTATCGTAACAGAAGAGCACCCCCTCATTGCCCACCATCCCGGTCAGATAGACCGCCCCGTCGGCCACGGCCGCCGAGCCGTAGCCGATCCCATGCCCATCGGCCGACCATAGCAGCCGCGGCCCGCCCGTCGGCCAGGACTTCAGCAGGCCCGTCTCGGCGGACTTGCCGTTGCGATCGGGCCCCATGAACTGAGGCCAGTCCGCCGCCGGGCACAACCCGGCCGTCAAAAGGACGCCCACAGCGGCTGCAACAAAGGTGCTCATTCTCATAGATTCGGTTCCTTATGCCATTTGAGCGGCTTGCCGCCCTATGATACCGTATCCCGTCGCCGCCCCGCAACCCGCCCGCCACGGAACGTCCAATAACCGCCCAATTGCGCCCCTGGCGGCGGTTTCGGCCGTGGTGAAACCGCCCCCTGATGGTATACTGTCAGTGTATGACAAGGCCAGAGGCTCAGACCGAAAGCACGCAAACCACGGAACAGCACGCCCGCCCGGTGCATCCTGAAGACCAACAGCGGCGTTCCCTGGCACGCAAGGAGTATTCCGTGAGCCGGAGCCGTTCATTGGCAAGGCGTCTCCGCGCCGGCGACAAGGACGCGGCCGACGAGCTGGTCGACCGATACACCGACCAGGTCTATCTGTTGATGCGGCGTCTGGGCCACGGACACCAGACCAGCGAAGATCTGGCCCAGGAGACGTTCCTCAGCGCCTGGCGGCACATCGGCCAGTTACGGGACGACGGGGCCCTCAACGGCTGGCTCTACAAGATCGCCGGCAACGTCTCCCGCGTCTACTGGCGGCGTCAGAAGGGTCGCCGACTGCACGATGTGGAGGACTTGGACGTGGCCGACCCGTCCGTCGCCGGTCATGCCGCGGCCGGGCATGACGAAGAACTGGAGCGACTGCGGGAGGCCGTCGAGACCCTCCCGTGGAAGCTCAGGCAGGCCGTGGTCCTGCACTATATGCAGCACTTGACAATCTCAGAGGCCGCCCAGGCCGCCGGTATCCGCGAAGGAACCCTCAAAAGCCGCCTCAGCCGCGGCCTCGACGCCCTTCGCAGGGCGCTGGCCGACGGCCGTTAGCACAGGTACCACGCATGGACAAGCAGAGAATCGAAACATTGTTGCAGGAGCTGGCCGAGCAGCCCGTCGGCGACTATCGGCCGGGCCTGGCCCAGGACATCAAATCCCAGGTGCCCCCGCGCCTCCACCCCCACCGCGGCCTGGACACCATCAACATCATCATCGACCTGCGGATCAGCCGCGTCGCCGCCGCCGTCGTCATCATCGGCACGCTCCTGTTCTTTGCCCGGTTCTTCCACCGGCGGCAGGGGGGCGAACCCCTCTACGAGGACCTGCGCCTCGTCCTGGAGTACCTGCCGGGCCAGGGCTACAGCCGCGCCGAGACCCTCAGCCGCGCCGCCATGCTCCACGCGCAACTGCTCGAACGCGGCAAACAGGCCACCTACCTCGGCCCGGCCTGCGACTTCCAGAACCCCAACGCCGTCCTGATGTACTGGCCCACCGAGGAAGGCCGCTATGCCGTCGTCTTCAGCGATCTGCGTATGCGAACCCTCAGCCCCGAGATGCTCATCCGCCTCCAGAGCGCCATGATCGAGGACCGCCCGAAGAAGTGACCTGCCACTTCACTGCCCGGCTTGGGTCATAACGTTTGGGGTTCTGCGGGGGCCATCTCCGCGCAGGCGAGAATTCCGTCTCCTACCGGCCTCTTCTCCCGGTCGCTGCCGGCCTCTCCCGTGGCCGGGCCCGCAGGAGGCGATTTTCGGGGGCGAGGGGGTATGCCGGGGTTCACGCGGGCGGCCGGGGTGAGAAATGTTCTGGTCTCTGGCGCGTAATTCTGGTAGAAACGGGCGTTTCTAGGGCCTGCGGCCGCGCCGGGGGCCGGCTCCTATACAGCCAAGGGTGCTTATGTTTGCGATTGTCAGTGATATTCATTCGAACCTCGAGGCGCTGACGGCGGTCTTTGAGGATATCGATCGACGGGGCATCACGACGGTGTACTGTCTGGGCGATGTGATCGGCTATGGGGCCAATCCGAAGGAGTGTCTGGACCTGATTATCGCGCGGTCGAAGTGGTGCGTCCTGGGCAATCATGATTATGCGGCGTTTTATGAGCCGACGAATTTCAACTACGGGGCCGAGCAGGCCAGCTTCTGGACGCGGGAGGTGCTCGAGACCGAGCCGGACACGGCCCTGCTGGAGAAACGGTGGGAGTTCCTGGGCAATCTACCGATGCGTCGGACGCTCAAGGCCGATCTGGGCGGCACGGAGGCGGTGCTGGACTTCGTTCATGCGTCGCCGCGGCGGCCGATCAACGAGTACATATTCCCGGACGACGTGTACACAAACCCGCTGAAGGTCCGTCTGCTGTTCGAGCGGGTCAAGCATATCTGCTTCGTGGGCCATACCCACATGCCGGGCGTCTTTCTCGATGAGCCGGATTTCTATCTGCCGGCGGAACTGGGGCAGGCGTACCCGATTGTGGAGGATGAGAAGGCCATCATCAATATCGGATCGGTGGGCCAGCCGCGTGACCGCGACAACCGGGCCAGCTACGTCTACGTGGAGGACAACCGGGTGCACTTTGTGCGCCTGGCCTATGATTATGAGAAGACGGCCGCGAAGATCCGTGCCGTGGACCGGCTGGACAATTTCAACGCGGATCGACTGGCGGAGGGAAGGTAGGGGGCATCTCATTTCTGCCCCGGATGCTTCGTTTCGGTCGGCATGACAACTGCATTGGCGATATGAAAAAGACTCTCGTACTGATTGTTGGCGGTTTCTGTGTATTGTGCGGCGTGCTCGTGTGGCGTTCGGGGGCGTTTGTCCGTCCGGGCGTTGGCGGATCGCTGCTGTTGCTCGCGCAGGCGGCCGAAGCGGAAGCTCCCGCCGGCGGCACGGCGGATGCGAACGATGCTGGTGGCGGCGATGCGCCGAAGCTGGAAGCCTCGACGACCGGCCGGATCCGGGCGGTCGGAGGGCCGGGGCGAACGGTGGTCCTGGGCTCGACGGACCCCAACAGCGGCTTCAAGTACGCCGTGGAGCTGAATTCGAAGGGTGCGGCCCTGGAGCGGGCGACGTTCAGCGAGTTCAACGACCGCAATCGCATGGATCCCAGGCCGCTGGATTTCCTTCGCCCGGTCGAGATCGGCCGCACGCCCGTAATGTCGATGGCCAATCGCGGTCTGGTTCTGCTGGATGAGAACCTGCAACTGGGGCTCGATGCCCTGAACTGGCGGGCGTTGGATGCGGAGTCCGCCGATGGGGCCGCGTTCGAGGCGCTGATCCGGGACGGGCAGGGGCGCGAGATCGTGCGGCTGGTCAAGACCTACGAGGTGGTCCGCGACAGCTACCTGATGAATTGCACCCTGGCGCTGGAGAATCTGGACGGCCAGGCACGTCGGCTGCGGGTGTTCATGGGCGGTCCGGTGGGTCCCGGCCGCGAGGAGTTCCGCACCGATGCCCGCAGCGCGGTGGCGGGCTTTCGCGGGTCCGACGGCGCGCTGATGAGCGTGCGGCGCGATATCAAGAAACTGCGCAAGGGCGACCTGAAGCATCGGCGGTTGATTTCGGATGTCGCCGGCGCCAAGCTGCTGTGGGTGGCGGCGACGAACAAGTATTTTGCGGCGATTGCGGTTCCGCTGCCGGAGGCCGGGGCCGAATACGCCGAGTGGCTCGTGGAACGGGCCGGCCGAGCCTATAATCCCGATGGGGATGACAAGTTCAACACCGGCGATGAAACGATGGGCGTGGACCTTCGGCTGGCCGATGTGGAGCTGGCCGCGGCCGGGCAGGACGGCAGCGCCCGCACCTATGCGTTCGAGCTGTACCTGGGGCCCAAGGACAAGAGCCTGTTCGATAAGGACCCGCGGTATCGCGAGTTGGGGTTCGTCGAGACGATTGACTTCATGGCCTGCTGCTGTCCGGCATCCATCATCCGGCCGCTGGCGTTCGGGATTCTGTGGCTGATGAAGGTGATGTACGGCGTCATCGGTAACTACGGCGTGGTGATCATCATCTTCGTGTTCATCGTGCGGGCCCTGCTGCATCCGATCACGAAACACAGCCAGGTTCAGATGAGCAAGTTCTCGAAGCTCCAGCCGAAGATGGAGGAGATCAAGAAGAAGTACGCCAACAACAAGGCGGAAATGCAGAAGCAGATGGTAGAGCTGACGCGCGAGGGAGGCGCCGCGCCGATCATGGGGATGCTGCCGATGTTCGTGCAGATGCCCATCTGGATCGCGCTGTACAGCGCCATCTACGCCAGCATCGACCTGCGGGGGGCGGCGTTTTTGCCGTTCTGGATCACGGACCTGTCGATGCCGGACGCCCTGATTACGTGGTCTCCCGTGACGGTGCCGCTGCTGGACTGGCGGATCTCGTCGTTGAACGTGCTGCCGCTGCTGATGGGCGTGGCGTTCTACCTACAGCAGAAGCTGATGCCGAGCCAGTCGGCCCAGGCGTCGACGAACCCGCAGATTGCGCAGCAGCAGAAGATGATGATGATCATGATGCCCATCATGTTCCCGCTGATGCTGTACACGGCGCCGTCGGGACTGAACCTGTACATCATGGCCAGCACGTTCGCCGGCGTGATCGAGCAGTATTTCATCCGCAAGCACATCCGCCAACGCGAGGAGGCCGAAGCCGACGGCAAGGTCGCTGTCACGGCCAAGACAGGCGGCAAGCTCAAAAAGAAAAAACCCAAGCCCTTCTTCAAGTACTAAATTCGGCTACTCACTCCTTTTTGACCTTTGTTTTGTCGTTTTGCTCTTTGCTCTTTGATATCGCGCCGGTATTGCCCTCATGAGTTGGGACCTAAACGACACGATTGTGGCGGTCGTCGGCGCCGGTGGCGCGCGGGTGATTGTCCGCATTTCAGGGGATGCGGCGCTGGGCGTCTGTGGGCGTATTCTTGCCGAGCCGCTGGATGAGCGGGCCCGCGGCGTCTACAGTCGGCGGATTCGCCCGGTGGCGGGCCTGGAGATCGATGCGCGACTGTATGTATTCCGCGGGCCGCGGTCCTATACGGGCCAGGACGTTGTCGAGATTCATTTCGCCGGTTCCCGCGTGGTGGCCGAGGCGGTGGCCGGCGCGCTGCTGGGTGCGGGCGGGTCGGTTCGGACGGCCGGGCCGGGGGAGTTTACCGCCCGGGCGTATCTGAACGGAAAGATGGATTTGTCGCAGGCTGAGGCAGTGGCGGAGTTGATTGCGGGGTCGAACCGGTTTCAGTTGGCGGCCGCGGAGCGGCTGCTGGCGGGACGACTGAGCGAGACGGTACGGATATTGCGGGAGCAGATGCTGGAGTGCCTGAGCCTGATGGAGGCGGGGCTGGATTTCAGCGAGGAGGATATCGAGTTCATCGGACGGGATGATGCGATGGCCCGGCTCGGCCGGATTCGCGAGTCGCTGTCGGAACTGATGGCCGGGAGCATTCGGTATGAAACGGTTGTGAACATGCCCTCGGTGGGGATTGCCGGGGCACCGAATGCGGGCAAGAGCAGTCTGCTCAATGCGTT
>OMKS01003625.1_pt1 | contig 12154 bp, 7 predicted proteins | sample 1674721 | NCBI WGS metagenome assembly OMKS01 (sample SAMN06264996, study PRJEB25208) | sediment metagenome | isolation source: hot spring sediment | place: USA: California | collected 2014-09-02 | reverse complement strand
GTGAAATAATCATCTCAAAACAGTTCTTTTAACCGCTTCAGCGGTTTATATTCACTCACCCTGTGATCGATTACGTGCAGGATTCTCTTTCATATTAATAATAAAGAAATTAGGAGATGCCTGCTTCTGCAAGTATAACAGCAAAACATGAAAAAATATATATTTTACAAATTATAAAAAAATTCTTCGGGCAGCGTAATTGTCCATTTGTGAAACAATGCATCATTTTACAACAAGATTAATTTTTATTAAAAAATGGATAATCATCACAAGCCAGCCTGGCTATCCCATTGTAATTTTGATCGCAATTTGAACAAATACGGTTAATATTTAATATTAATTGAGTTGGCAGCAAATAAATTGATGCTGTTGTTGGAAAGACAAATTAAGTGCTAATTTAAGTATTTTCCATCAAATAAACAGCAAGTCAATGGCATTAAAATTGCTTCACGCAATTCAATGTCGTCATTTCATTGGCGGCTTAATTAATTTTGCTATGGGGGATAAATAATCGATCAATCCTCTGGCGTACTCAAACGATAACAGCTTGTATTCGAGAATAAAATAATCGATTATGCTTACGATTGATCTTCGTTTTTCTAACCTAAATGAATCAATTGGCTTTTAAAAAGCTATATCTTGATTAATAATATCTGTTGATTTCGCTAAACAACTTTAAATCATCCGTTCCCCAAAGATAATTATCAAAGGGATTACATCATGAAAATGAACGACCAAAGGCTTGGATTTTTCGTGATCCTCATTTTCGCGGTTCTGGCTTCCGCTATTTTTAATATTAAAGTTTCTGCTGTTGAACTTCAGGGTGAAGATCAATTCAACGTGGATTTTGATAGCAGGCTGCGGTTTTATTTGGACAGCAAAACGCGCAGATTTTTAGAGAGAATGTCCTTAAAAGAGGAAGTGCTCACCCATATTATTCGAAATATTTCTGATGAGATGCGGCAGCGGGGCAACCGCGAGCTGAGTCAGCAAGAGATCGGTTTTGAGCAAATCTATGGCCGTGCCGATCAAATTCTTAATGAATACAACCAGGAAATCAACAACCTCAAAAGCATCATCAAAGATTTGGACAAATTGGAATTAATTGTTCAGCGTAAGGATGATTTGAAGCTCCTTCAAGAGGTTGAGGGCGCAAAAGAACAGTTGATGAAGGCGCTTGAAAGCCCGAACCTCGGAGATGGCCTACTCACGAACGAGGAAAAAGCACAAAGGATACACGAATATTCAAAAGAGATCAAAAATTTATTAAAGATATATGATGAAATCAGCATTTTTGAACAACGAGCGACGCACATGGGAGACGCAGAGGCTGTCAAGTACCTCCGTCAGCAAAAGGAACGAATCGTCCGTATTTTTGAAGATAGCCGGGTTGCCAGTGGTTCCACCGAGGGAGTTGTCAATGACTACATCCACGAAGCGGCGTCAATGGTGGATATTTTGAAAAAATTGGACCGGTTTAAATGGCAAGCCGATCTTGATAGCACGCTGGTGAGTGATGTAGACAGCGCGCGTGGTATGGTTATGAAAAACATTGACAGTCGACTTTTTAACCTGTTCGGATATACGACAAGCGGCAAGACCAACAGACCAACGCTATCCGATTATTTTTATTCCTGGAAAACAAAAAAAGTGTCCGAATACCAGGTTCGCTTTACCCATTATCGAATTTTAAGGAGCAACCTCATTCGGACTGCGACGGCAGCACAACGGAACCGGATGTTAGAAGCAGAGCTCAGTGATGCGCTGATTAGCTATGCAGATAACAGATTTCAATTGGCAGAGATGCTATTTACTCAGATTCTGAACGCCTATCAAGAATATTATCCAAATTTGGATGGGGTGATTTTTTACCGCAGTGAATCAAATTACGCCAATAATTATTATGATGCCGCCCGTGCCGGATATTTGGAAATTATTGAAAATTATCCTGACTCAAAATTTTCAGGGCAAAGTCATCTTAGAATGTTGGCAATCGCATACACTTATCATCAATATGATGATTTTTTTAAATATTATGAACCCCTTCACCAATTCAGCGCTCTGGATCGAGAAGATATTAATAAAGCCCATTATTTAGCAGCGCTGACTTTAATAAACCAACGTCGATTAGAATCATCCAGGGAGATTTTAGAACGAATTGACCACAAATCCGACTATTATTTAGTGGCTCAATATTTGCTCGGTCTGGTGTTTGTTAATTCAAATCAATTTGATGTTGCAAAATCAACCTTCGAAGGTATTGTTGCGCGAAAGAACCATCCCTGGACTGATTTGAATGCGTCGATTATTCGAAATGAATCACTGCTCAAACTGGGCTATTTGCATTATCAGCGGGGTGAATATGACCGGGCGCTTGGTTATTTTTCACAGATATCCCGGGGGTTTGAAAATTATGACGAAGGATTACTCGGACAGGCGTGGGCAAATTTAAAAAAGGGTAAATACGACGTCGCGGTCAACAAAGTCGATGTGTTGAGTAATAATTATCTGATGTCCAATTATACTTATGAAGCGCTGGTCTTGTCGGCGCATTGTAAACGTGCTCAAAATCAAACTCAGCAAGCCTTGAATGATTTACGCTATGTCGCCAACTCCAAAATGGTTTTAAATAAGGTACATGAATACAATCAGGAGCGCCGACGGGTTCTCAAACAATTGGATGAATTGGAGGCGCTGGAGGAGCAGGTTTTAGAACACCAAAATCGGGAGCTATATCCAAAGATTGTGAAGACAAGAGAATTAATCAACACCGGTTTAGCGTCATTTCGTTTTCGCGGCGCAGTCAGCAGCCGGATCATGGAAGAGTATAATAGCGAAAGAAAGTTGTTAATTCGGCAGGTTGAAGAATTTGACCGAATTATCCAGTTTGCTGAAAACGAGGGCGACACAAAATTGCTAAATGATGCGGTCAAACAGCGTGATCGCATGATTACCGTATTGAAACAATATCAATTGAATAAACCCCTTACAAAAGTCAGCTATTTTATGGATTATCCAGTGGCGACTCGCGAGGGTGGCGTTGTTTACCGCCATGGTATCCTTGACAAGCTGGTCAGGGAGCTAACGCTGGAGAAACAAAATCTGCATAAAGATTTGGACATTATTGCAGAGCTGGCAGCGCTAAATGATGATTCGAGAATCGATATTACAATTGACCTCGAAGTGCTTGGCGACGACTTATCAGATTTAAACAAGCAGCTCAATCGGCTCGAGATTTGGATTTCTCGCCATAAACCGGAAAATGTCGACACACAAACGATTAGATGGGCGGATTTTTCCGGCTTTGGGGTGAGCGATATAAATTTTAGCCAGTTTCAGGAAAAGAACAAACAAATTGTGGGGCTTTCCCAGAATCTTTCCAGAGTTGAAAACCTGTTAGATGAGAAAAAACGGGAATTGGAAAACAGGATTGCCAGCTTTGACATAGAAGTTCGCAAAATTCAAAAAGAGATGGAAACCGAAAAAATTCGTTTGGAAAAGCTGGAAAAAGAAAAGTATTTCCAGGAGGCTTATTTTGAGACGAAGTCGAGGGAAATCGATGAATCGGAATCTTCGCAGGAGCTGGAAAGTCTGCGCTCTCTGTTAAACTCAGAAAATGGGAAATATTAGTTATTGGCAACTTTGACGCCTTAAGAGGTTTTAGTATGAAGAGGGTTTTTTGCTCGGCGCTGTTACTTACGATGCTGCTAACAAGCCATTGGTGTTGGGCGCAGCAAGAAGAAAAATCCATTGTCAGCGAAAAAACAAAAATTGATTCCTTGTTGCGCAGCTATTCGATAGAAGAAATCTTAGACTTTCACGATTATTACCAGCGGCGACTGGATGCGATTGAAACAGAGAGAAATGATTTGCGCGAAAAAGGAATTTCCGATGCTGAAAAGTTTATCGCCAACAATCCGGAAAGCCGCGTGCTTGACCGGGTTTTGATGCGGTTGGCAGAGTTGTATTATGAAAAGGCTGATGACGAATTTTTGACAGCCATGCAGCAATATGACCGTAAAATCAAACAGATGGATAGCGCCGGTACCGAATTCAAAATTGAAGAACCGGTTCGAGATTATTCAAAACCGTTAGCAATATATGAACGGCTGATTAATAAATTTCCACACAGCCATCTGGTGGATGACGCGCTTTATAATAAGGGCTACATATTAGAAGAAATTGGACGGACCGATTCTGCACTGTCTATTTACCATCTCATTATTGATGAATTTCCGGACAGCCGCTATGTTACGGAATCGCTGATGCGCATAGCTGAACACTACTTCAATCCGCCGCTTAATCAAATTGACACGGCTATCGATTATTATAAAAAAATTCTCAAGTATGAAGAAAGCCCCAAATACGATGAAGCGCTTTATCGACTGGGTTGGTGTTATTATCGATTGAGTGATTTTCTTCAAGCTGTGTCCTATTTTACCTTGTTGGTTGAGGATATTGAAAGAGCTAAACAGCTCGACACTGAACAGCGCTATTCGAGCCCTGATTTGCATGATGAAGCATTGGAATATATTGCCCTGAGCTTTTTAGATTATGGAGGGCTTTCAGCAGCGACAGATTATTTAAATAGCCTCAACAATCCGTCGTATGGATTTAATATTTTTAGAAAAATTGGCGATGTTTATCTGAACGACAAAGAGGAGTATCAAAAAGCTATTGCTGCATACGCCCGCCTGCTAAAAACATATCCCGAAGCCAACGATGCCCCGGCAATTGAGGAAAAAATTGTTCGCTGTTACCGTTTGATGGGAAATGACCAGTTGGTCTATCTTGCGCGGGATAAACTCTTCAATCAATACAAACCGGGAAGCCAGTGGTGGACAAAGCATGATGATGAAGAAGTCCGCGCAAAGACATGCGAAATTACTGAAAGAGCGGTGCGCGATAATATCACCATGCTTTTTCAGCGGGCTGAAATTGATGGAGGGTTGGGATTATATGAATTGGCGGTTAATGATTGTCAGAAATATTTAAAACATTTTCCTGGCGATAGCAGTGCGCCACGGATCCACTGGAACATGGCATTGACAATGGATACTCGGTTGAAACAGCACGATCAGGCTTTCGAAGAATATATGAAGATTTCTGATTTATACTGGGATAGTAAATTTCAAAGATATGCAGCAGAAAACGCCATCGCTCTGGGAAGAGACGCTGTGGAAGCCGACACTACACATAAATCACCAGTTGTCACACCAGATAATAATATCGACTTCCGGGAAATACCGGGCGATGTTCTGGCTGCTTTTTATTACAAACAAATGGCGTTAACCAATAGCGAAATCAAACTTGTTCGAGCATTTAATAATTACATCAAACTCTATCCTCACGAGCCGAATACGGTTAAGATTTTATATAACGCGGGTGTGCTTTATTTTAACAATAACCTTTTCAAAGAAGCGCTGCGCTATTTTAACACGATTGTCAAACACTTTCCCGAGCACGAAACCATCCCCAACATACAACACCAAATTATGGAAAGTTATTTTGGCAAAGGTGATTACAGGAGTGCAGAAATTGTCGCCCAGCGCATTAAAAATGATTCCACAATGCCACCGGAATTAGTTGAGAAAGCAAAACGGCGACTCGCTGAATCTATTTTTCTGGCGGCTAAAGTGCTGGCTGATTCGGCGGATCATCTCCAAGCCGGAAACGAATATCTGAGAGTAGTGCGAGAGGCGCCGTATATTGATTTTGCTGATTTAAGCCTGTTTAATGCTGCCTGTGAATATGACAAGGCACGCGAGTTTAGCCGGGCGGTTGAAACCTATAATTATCTGATCGAAACTCAAGCCGAATCCAATTTTAAATTTGATGCGATGAACAATTTAGCCATCGACTATGGTGAGTTGTTCGAATATAAAAACGCTGCGCTAACTTATGAGCGGCTGGCAGCCATCACAAAGGATTCGCTACAAGTTCATGACGCCTTGTACAATTCCAGTTTGTTTTTTGCCAGAGCAGAAGAGTGGGAAAATGCCATTCGAATCAACACCCGGTTTGTGGAGAATTTTACCGATTCAGATGACGCCGACGATCTGTTTTATGATATTGCCACCTATTATTTACGGCTGGACAAATTAGCGGAAGCAAATCAGATCTATGGTGAATACGCGGAAAAATTTCCGGACTCCCCTCGAGTTGTAGAAACATTTTTTCATCGAGGTAAGTATTTCGAAAGCAAGGGCGATTTAGATAGCGCACTCAACGAATATGACAAAGCGGTCAGCAAAAATCAATTGTTTCAGCAGCGCAAAATGGACACCAATGACTATTATGCCGCAGAAGCGCTGTCATCCGCCACAAAAATTAAACATAATGAATTCAAAGGGATCGATCTTTACTTGCCACCGGCTAAAATGGAAGTAGATCGAAAGCGCAAGCGGGATTTGCTCATTGAAGTGGTAAACGGATTTACCCAGGTGGTGGCTTTTGGAACGATCCACCTTTATGAAGCGACTTTTAATATTGGAAAGGCTTACGAGGAATTTGCCGATAGTTGGATGCGACAGGAAATTCCACCAATGGACCGCACTCGCCGGATTGTAGCACAGAAAGAAATTAATGAAACCGCGGTTGAATTATACCGCAAAGCTGAAGAGTCTTATCGACAATCAATTGACATTTTAAGAAAATTGGCAAACAATTATGAGCAATCTTTAGTCCTCAGCGACACTGCTAAAACCACACCTTCTGAACTGCAAAAAATAGTGAGTCGCGACAGTACCCTGCATATTGCCCGACGCTGGATTGAACGCTGTGAAAATCAAATGTCCAAAGTGATATATGATATGGCAGAGTTGCAGCTCGCCACAATCCAATTTTTGTTTAAGGCGCCGATACCAGAAGATTTAACTCATGTTGAACAAATGGAATACCAGAAACAAGTCATAAAGCGCGCGGTCGAGCCGTTGGTAAACAGCGCAGTGGATGAGCACGTGCGCAATGTACGAGAGGCATGGAAACTTGGCATTGATAACAAATGGGTTAAAGAGTCACGCAAAAAGATTGTGACAACAAACAACATCCTTGCCACCGAATACTCGCGTTTGGCGCAACAGGCGTTGGATTATTATACCACCAATTGGGAAGAATACGAACGTTTTATTAAACGAGACCAACGGGCAAGCTTCGTTTTTGATGCAATTACATTAGCTGATAACTTGGCTGCTTTGCTGGGATTTTGGAAAGACTTTACTAGTTATACGATGCTTTCCTTTCACAAATCACTGGATTTGGCTGCCACCGAAAACATTCAAGACCCCACTGTGATTCTCACCGAAGAGAGCCTGTTCCAACAGGTCTATCACTTTGCCGTGTTTAGCGACTCTTTGGCTCGACTGGCGTACTCGAAAAAGAAATTTTATGACAAACTATACAAAGACACCAAAAATTTGGATTATGAAGACGCCTTATTTGTTTTTGAGGATAATTATTTTTCGATAAAAGAAAATTCAATCGAATTACTGGAAAGCGCCCATCAATTATCAAAGGAGATGAGCATTTCCAACCGCTGGGCAACAAGAGCGCTGCTCCAACTGGTTGAACTAAAACCCAAAGATCATTACCAAAAACTGGGGCTCGAAATCAAAACCAGCACTCAGTACTCGGATAGGACATGGCGAGTCAGCGTACAATACGAACAGGGATGGACCAATCCCTCCTTTGCGGACAGCAGTTGGGACTATGCTGAATTTGTTGATAATCAAAATCTAATCAGCAAGTTAAGCCCACCTCCTGTTTGGTTGACTCGGCTGGACACCAGCGGTTTCAAAATTGACACAACGGTTGCAGTTGCTTTCGATACCGTCAGATTTTCTGAAGAATTGGATTCATCGAGAATCGTAAAATTTATAAGTGATTCCTTATCGCGCGATACAACCGTTGTGTTGAGATCTGATCGGCTGGTGACTAATCGCCATTCAATTGTTCAAAGGGTAAGTTGTGACCGGGTTTATTTCCGCAAAGAAATAATGATCCCGGGTCTGCCAGTCTCTGCCGAAATAAAAATACAACTGGATGATTCTTATAATTTCTTTTTTAACGGAGAGTATATCTCAACCTTTAGCGGCGCCGATTCAACCATGAATCAAGAAAATAGCATCAAGTTGTCGGATGCTCTTGTGGCTGGGTCCAATGTGATGGCAATCGAATGTGTTGATCAAAACGCAACCGGCGGCGGGTTGATTGCCACCATTACAGTATCTTCACTTCCTGATTGGCAAGAAAAAAAGCGACAAATTTTAATGGAGACCAGCGATGAAATGATTAAAAAAAATCTGGTGATGGACAAATACATCATCTTGTATTGATAAGATAATCTGCATCAATGACATTTATGGAGTTGCAACATGAACGTACAACATCGAGATCAGCAGCTATTAGTATCATTGCTCTTGTTGTTTTTCTGTTTTAATCCACTCTTTGGGCAAAATCAGGACCAAAGAGCGGACACTTCAAAATCGGCAAAATTAGAGTCGAACTCGATTGAGGAGTTATCGGCGATGGTAGAATTAGATGGCGATATTGTTTTGGATGCAATCAATATCGAGGCTATCATTGAAAAGCCACGAGTAGCAATTATACCAAAGCGTTTGGAGCCGGAATTTGGCGATTTGGAGTTTGTTGACCGTTCGTTTGAAGTTGAGTTGAAAAGTGTACGCGAGCAAGCGATATTCGAAGATGATCGTTTGTTTCAACCGCGAAAGATCGGAAATTTGAAGAAACAAATTTCCAATAAACAACCGACAAAGAACGATGCTGAAAATCGCACGTCAAAATCAGAAAAGTAAAAATAACAGATTGAAAGACATTGGTTGTAAGCGATCACGGTGTAGAATTTATGAGTTATAAGCTATTGTTATTACGGAGTGTGATCCCTTTCTTGATTGCTACAACGCGAAAAAAGCATCGCACTCCAACTTTATAAAAATTAAATAAATAAACAACATTACCGGTGATCGGTTACCATTGGTTTTATTGATTCATATCTAACGGAGTTTACATTACCATTAAAATTTTAATTATGGAGGTTGACTGATGGCTGATGTTTTAAAAAATTTTAATCCTGATGCAACGGGGTGGGTATTTATGTGGATTTTATTGGTTGCCGCTGTGTTTATGGTGGCGATTGCTATTGAACGCACCTATTACATTTTGGTAAGATCAAACATCAATGCTCCCAAATTTATGGACGAAATTAGAAAATTGGTTAAGGCTGGTGATTATAAAAACGCAATCGCACTATGTCAATCAGCAAAGAAAAAGGCTTTGCCCCAGGTAGTGATGACAGCGCTTAAAAAAGTCAGCTCTGCAGAAACGGTCGAATTTCGTGCTATTCAGAATTCAGTTGATGAAGCCACCCTGGAAGTCATTCCCCGGTTGCAGGAGAGAACCAGTTTCCTGGCAATGATTGCAAATGTTGCCACGTTGATTGGTTTGATGGGAACAATCTACGGGTTAATTGCTGCTTTTAAATCGGTCTCAGCGCCGGGAATCGATCAGGCGGAAAAATCTCGAATGTTAGCAGCAGGTATTTCGGTAGCAATGAACACCACCATGACCGGATTAATGATAGCGGTACCAGCGATTTTGTTGTACACCTTTATCAACAACAAAACGCTCAAAATCATTGATGAAATCGATGAACATACGGTCAAATTAATTAATTTAATCACAGGAAATCAATAATATGGCATTTAAACCATCAGAACGCAGTAGCCGAACAGCAGAAGATGTCGAACTAAACATGACTCCGGTCATGAATCTAATGGTGGTTTTAATTCCGTTGTTACTTTCCTCTGCTGTATTCGTGAAAATTGGAGTTATTGATCTCAATTTACCACCGGCTGTGGGAGCTAATGTTTCGCAACTCGAGGCGCCGAAAGAGAGCGAAAAAAAATTAGACCTGGCGGTGTCCATCACTGATAATGGATTTTACATTTCCAGTTCGATAGAAATTGTTCGGACAGCGGACAGGAGCACTCCCTCGATTCCGCTGGCTAACGATGGCTCGCTGAACTATAGCGCGCTGTCTGAAAAATTATATGAAATCAAGCAAAAAGCATTGGATCAGTTTCCCGATGTTGATAGAATTGTGATTCAAGCCGAGCCTGATATTCACTACCAGGTGCTGGTGAATACGATGGACGCCGCACGGGAAATCACCATCGACAGCCAGAAATTCGTTCTTTTTCCAGAAGTCTCTTTGGCGGCAGGTGTGATATTTTAACCAAACAAGTTGTAGGTTATTCAAAAATTGGATTTAATTCGAAAATTTACAAAAATTAATAAACTAGTTTTTACGTTTGAATTTAAGATAAGCTGGAGAAGATAATGGCTTTTATTCCATCTCGAATTAAAAAGCATGACACCAACCCGGGAAAAGTACGGCTGAATTTAACCTCGATGATGGATATGTTTACTATCATTCTGGTGTTTTTATTAAAGACGTATTCGACGCAGGGATTGCTGATACATCCTTCTGACAAATTAACGCTGCCCTCCTCTTCAATTGAAAAATCACCGGAAGTCGGCCTGGATTTGATCGTTTCAAAGAAATCCATTGCCGTCAATCATGAGGAGGTCGAACAGGTCAGTGATATTTTGAACCACGACGGGTTAATCATCGATGGGTTGCTGAATAAACTTCAGGTTTACGCACGCGAAGCCAAACGCATGGAAGAACAGTACGGTACCAAATTTTCCGGCAAGATTACGATTCAAGCGGACAAGGAGATTCCTTTTAAACTGCTGATAAAAGTTATGGCGACCTGCGGCCAGGCTGAATACCCCAATATGAGGCTGGTAGTTTATAAAAAGGAAGGATAAATTGGGAAGCAGAATCGCCTGCCTTGGTTTAATCTTGAATGTGAAGGCTTGCGTATGCTGCCGTTGAATTTATTTGGTGATAAAAGACAATTTTTTCATTTGCTAATCAACCAGAGGTTATTGTGAGTAACGATAAAAGATCCTATTTGGAAGGAAACCTCAATTCTAATCATCAAAACTCCCTTTCGAGCAACATTGTTTATATCGATTTCCCCAGAAAGTATGAGCGAAAATTTGTCGATTCTTTTGACCGTCGATTTGCTGCTATTTGGCTGGTAACTTTTATTTTTCATGTCGTTGCAGTATACTATTTTTCGACCCATGAATTGGTGCAACAAGTTCAACATTCTGAAATAATTCGCATTCAACAGCAGTATGCCCGGCTGATTTTCGAAGATGAACATGCCAAACAAAGCCAGCTCTCACAATCTGATTTTGCTCAACAGACGAGTTTTAGAGACGAGCAGAGCCGTAAACAAGAACACGTGTCAGACAAATCGCGTGTGTCCTCTTCAAAAGAAGCAACGACAACGAGGCAAGAAGATCGTCAATTCAGTAAAACAACCGTAACCGGAAGAGAAGCCGGTTCAGGATATCCGAGCCAGATTACAGCACAAGCGGGCGAGACTGTCCGCTCTAAAGGCTTGCTTGGACTTCTCAGCAGTTCGTCAACACGTGTAACGGGTGAACAAGTAGATGATTTGTTGGGAGATGCTGCCGCATCTCAGCAAAATCTGAAGCAGGCGCTTGGCAGCGTCAATCAGATCAACCAGGAACCGGGCAAGGACAATGCTAACATCGTAGCTGACCAGAACCGGAAGTTGAGAGGAGATCGAGTCAGTACCACTACAGAAATTGATGGTCTTATCACTGACCGCGAAAAAGCAGCCAGCACTCAGATCGACCGAAAGAAGGATTATGTCAGAGAGCAGTCATCAACAACTCAACCCCAACAAGCAGTGGTCAGTGGCAGAAGAGACCCTGATGAAATCTCTGCAGTGGTAAATCGCCACAATGCAACTATTCAGGCTTGCTACCAGCGGGAGTTAAGACGGAACCCGAATCTTAAAGGCAAGTTGGTGGTTCGTTTTACAATTTCTCCTGCCGGAACAGTGAAAGATGTTCAATTGATCTCATCAACTTTGAACAATTCAAAAGTTGACCGCTGCATCATCAGCCGTATACGTCGGTGGGATGATTTCGGAGAGATCGATCCATCGATGGGTGATACCTCTTTTCGTCAGGTTTATACTTTCGGATATTAGCACCTTCTGGTTGAAACGAATATTACGCTGTTTTTTAT
>OMKS01003624.1_pt1 | contig 12156 bp, 11 predicted proteins | sample 1674721 | NCBI WGS metagenome assembly OMKS01 (sample SAMN06264996, study PRJEB25208) | sediment metagenome | isolation source: hot spring sediment | place: USA: California | collected 2014-09-02 | reverse complement strand
GTCTCGTGGGCTCGGAGATGTGTATAAGAGACAGGAATTGTATGCCTATGCCCTCGAATGCACCAAGCAACGGGTCGTTTACATCGGCAAACTCTTCGGCGCTGATAAATTGCGAGTGCGGATCAAGATTTTTCAGCATGCCGGTTATGGCTTCTTTTTCGAGAAGGTCTTTTTGAACCGGATCAACATAATCCTGTAAAATATACTGGATCACATCATTAACTTTATGATAACGGGCGGGTTGCAGAATCGAAATCGGCCTCTGGTTAACCAGCGAAACGCGTATGAGCCTGCTTCCCAGGTAAATTCCGGCAATGAGGCTAAGGGCAATGATCAGGGGAAAATAAATGATATAGCGGGGAGATGAAGTTTTCATAAAACTGCTTTAATGTAAAATCTGATATGTGTAACGAAATTACACCTTATTTTATTTACAGGATGAACAAAAAACAAAGATTGATTGAAGTAAGTCTTAAGAAATTGGAAAAGATTTAGCCGCCTGGTTTACAATTTCAAAAAATACATTACTTTTGTAAACCAATAACGCAAACATGAAAACCACCGTTGCCAAAAGAATTAAATCCGCCAGGATTATTGCCAATCTTTCTCTCAGGGAATTGTCAAGGCGGATGGATAGCATTGTCAGCCATAATGCCATAAAAAACTATGAAGACGGACTGATGATGCCCGATAGCCATGTGCTTATTAACCTGGCCAAAGCCCTGAACGTGAAGTCCGATTATTTCTTCCGGCCATTCACTGTTGATATCGAAAACATAGAGTTCAGGAAAAAGAGCAAAACTTCCAAAAAGGCGCTGAACTCCATCAGGGAGACCGTTACCAATGCCATTGAACGTTATGTGGAGTTAGAACAGTACATGAATCTTTCCTCGGCATTCCACAATCCGGTTGCAAACCATTTAATCAGCAATGGGGGTGATGTAGAAGAAGCAGTCCTACAACTTCTCAGTGCCTGGATGGTAGGCTACAATGCCATTCCAAATGTGATTGAGTTGCTGGAAGACAAAGAAATTAAGGCAATTGAAATTGAAGCTGACAACGAATTTGATGGCTTATCATGCTGGGCCAATGATAACATACCGGTTATTGTTGTAAATAAGAAATTTCCTCCTGAAAGGAAGCGCCTTACCGTGCTCCATGAGTTAGGCCACCTCTTACTGACTTTCAACCCTGACCTGGAATCTAAAACCATTGAGAAGCTCTGCTACCGCTTTGCCGGCGCCATGCTCATTCCAAAAGAAACTTTCCTCGTCGAAATGGGCAATATCAGGAGTAAGATAAGTTTGCCTGAGTTGATAGCCATAAAGGAAACTTATGGCATTTCCATACAGGCCATTATGGCAAGAGCGCTTGACCTCGGAGTGATCAATGAGGAACGGTTCATGAAATTTAGAAAATGGTTGAATAGTTCTGAGGATAGGAAAAAGGAGATTGGCATGGGCGAATACATTAGCCGGGAGCATTCATCACGGTTCAAGCAACTGCTTTACCATGCTGCCTCGGAAGAAATCATTTCCATGAGTAAGGCTGCCAACCTTGCCAACATGAAACTGGCTGAATTCAGAGACGAACTGGTTGCAATATGAGAGTCGTTGTAAATGATGCCAACATACTGATTGACATTGTAAAGCTGAAAATGCTGTCTCAGTTTTTTGCACAGGAACATTCATTTTATACTTCCGACATCATTTTGGAAGAATTGCATCACGAACAACAACAGGAATTGCAACCATATATTGAGGAAGGTAAACTAAGGGTTATATCATTTGATATGGATGAGCTGATGCTGATTGGAGAACTGCAATCAGAAAAGCCCCAGTTCTCGGAGCAGGATTGTTCTGCCATTGTTTGTGCATTAAAGGTGAACGGCAAACTACTTACCTCTGACAACACGCTAAGAAAGTTTGCTGAATTCCGGAAAATGATTGTTAGAGGTCATTTATGGGTGTTTGATCAATTGGTGGAACAAGGAATTATTGCAGGAAACCAAGCCGTTGAAAAGCTCAGAGTGCTGATTAAGGAAATCAATCCCCGATTGGGCTTACCGCCAAAAGAATCTGAAGCACAATTGGCAGCCTGGAAAGGATTGAAATAACTTAAAAGTAAATTAACACAAATCTTATTTTACTTTCCGGCCTAAAAGTAAAATAAAGGAATTTTTATTTTACTTTTGTACCCAAAAAGGCAAATATGATCAAACTGGAAACTTTCAAAGCAGGAATTTTTGAAAAGGGCACAACAGGCTATTCGTGGTTTGTGCCGGAAAAAATCAATGATACCTGGAACTGGAATAATCCGCTGCTGGATAGCCTGCTCGAAAAAGCAGCCCTGAAGCTGGGTGAGCTTAACGCCTTCTCAAAACTCGTTCCCAACATTGATCTGTTCATACAGTTGCATGTAACAAAAGAAGCAGTCGTTTCAAGCCGTATTGAGGGCACACAAACAAAGATTGACGAAGCTATGCTTGATGAAGATGAAGTTTTTCCCGAAAGGCGAAACGACTGGAAAGAGGTAAACAACTACGTCAAAGCGCTGAACCATGCCGTGGCTGAGTTGGAAAGCTTACCCATATCTTCCCGTCTGATAAAACAAACCCATGCCATATTACTCGACAGCGTGAGGGGCGAACACAAACAACCCGGCGAATACCGGATAAGCCAGAACTGGATTGGCGGCAGCAGCCCTGCCGATGCAGTTTTTGTGCCTCCAAACCATAAGTATGTGAATGACCTTATGGGCGATCTGGAAAATTTCATTCACAACGATGAGATCAACCTGCCTGCACTCATAAAAATAGCAATTGCCCATTACCAGTTCGAAACCATCCACCCTTTTCTGGATGGCAACGGCAGGATAGGGCGATTGCTGATCACGCTCTTCCTGGTGGATCAGAAGGTGCTAAACAGGCCTTTGCTGTATCTATCCGATTATTTTGACAAAAACAGGGGTTTGTACTACGATAAACTCACCTTTGTCAGAACCAAAAACGATATGGCCCAATGGCTCAGGTTTTTTCTTGCCGGCGTGGCCGAAACAGCCGAAAAAGCCACCAATACCCTAGCCAATGTGCTGGCGTTGAAATCCGGTACCGAAAGCATGATTTACGAAACCTTTGGCCGGAAAAGCCACAATGCAGCCCTTTTGTTGCAGGCTTTGCTGAAAAAGCCCGTTATCAATGTATTGCAGGCTAAAAACATAACCGGCCTAAGCTACAAGGCAGCCAACAACCTGATCACCGATTTTGCAGGCGCAGGCATCCTCAAAGAGATGACCGGCCAAAGCCGCAACAGGGTGTTTGTTTTTGAGCAGTATCTTAATCTGTTTTGATGATGCCCAGAAATCCAATCCCTTCACAAAAAACAAAACCCTCCGAATGCTTATTGCTTCAGAGGGTTTCTTGTACCCGGAGCCGGAATCGAACCGGCACGGGAATTATCCCATTGGTTTTTGAGACCAACGCGTCTACCAGTTCCGCCATCCGGGCTTGATTAAAAACTCTGGTGTAAACGGGCTGCAAAGATAGTAAAAACAGGATTCTCCAAGAATTTTCAATTAATGGCTGGAATATTTTTGATCAAAGCATCAAATATTCGTAGTTTTGCGGCCTCAATCTGAGGCAGAAACCCCAAAAACCAAACCATTATGTCAACAGAAGTGAATATTTTTTCAGGAAGGGCTTCGAGATACCTTGCTGAAAAAATAGCTGAATTCTATGGGAAAGACCTGGGCGATATTATCCTTACAGAGTTCAGCGATGGCGAATTTCAACCTTCGTTTGAGGAAAATATTCGTGGACACGTGATCTTTATTGTGCAGTCAACTTTTGCCCCTGCCGATAACCTGCTGGAATTACTCATGCTTGTTGATGCTGCCAAGCGTGCTTCAGCCAAAAACATTATTGCTGTGATCCCTTACTTTGGGTTCGCACGGCAAGACCGGAAAGATAAACCCCGCGTTTCGATAGCCAGTAAACTGATCGCCAATTTGCTTACCGCCGCCGGAGTGAACCGTGTAATCACCATTGATCTGCATGCCGACCAGATTCAGGGATTTTTTGATGTGCCTGTTGACCACCTGTTTGCCTCCTCAATATTTATTCCTTACATCAAACAGCTAAATCTTCCTGAATTGGTAATGGCCTCGCCGGATACCGGTGGAACAAGACGTGCGGCAGCATACGGGAAAATGTTAAAAACAGGTTTTGTGATCTGTTATAAACAAAGAATCAAACACAATGAGGTTGATACCATTTCGTTGATCGGGGATGTGAAAGGCAAGGATGTGATTCTGATTGATGATATTATTGATACAGGCAATACCATTTGCAAGGCAGCCGAGTTGATGGTTGAAAACGGAGCCAACAGCGTGCGGGCTTTTTGTACTCACCCCCTGCTTACTGATCATGCCTACGAAAACATTGAAAACTCAGCTTTTACTGAAGTAGTAGTTACTGATACGATACCACTGAAAAAACAAAGTTCAAAAATTACTGTGCTATCCACGGCTGAACTTTTAGCCAAGGTGATTGACCGGGTGCATAATTTTGAATCCATTAGTTCGTTATTCGAAGTCAAATCTTGATTTTTTATTCACTTTTAAATTTAAATTAAATGAAAACAGTATCATTGAGCGGTTCCTTTCGCGGGAACGTAGGGAAAAAAGATGCTAAAAAAGCCCGTAATCAAGGCCTGGTGCCATGTGTTTTATACGGAGGCAAAGAGCAGGTTCATTGTTTAATCGAAGAAAAGGCTTTCAAGCCGATTCTTTTCACACCCGAATCGTTTCTCATTAAACTTGATGTGGACGGCAAAACGTATGATGTGATCCTGCAGGATGTGCAATATCACCCCGTTACAGATTCGCTGCTGCATGCCGATTTCCTGGAAGTGGTTCCGGATAAACCTGTTAAAACAGCCATTCCGGTCATCCTCACAGGAGTATCAAAAGGTGTGTTGCGCGGCGGAAGGCTGATTGAAAAGTTCCGCAAACTCAGGGTAAAAGGTTTGGTAGAAAATATCCCCGAAAAAATAGAGGTTGATATTACCAAACTCGACATTGGCGATTCCATCAAAATTTCTAACCTGAAAGTTGAAAACATTGAATTTCTTGATCCTCAAAATGCCATGGTGGTTACGGTTCGCACGGCCAGGGTAGTGGCTGCAACCGATGAAGAGGAGGAAGAAGAAGGAGCTGAAGAAAGTGGCGAAGCCCCTGCAAAGGAAGGTGAAGCCAAAGAGTAAAACCAGTTAACCAAAAAGCCGTCCGGGAACTTCACCCACCATTGTCATAGTGATCAATGTGGAAGAAGCGATTTCTGACGGCTTTTTCAATTTAAAATATCCAAGGTGAAATATCTGATTGCCGGGCTTGGAAATATCGGCGACGAATACGCAAACACCCGCCATAACATCGGGTTTGTGGTGCTGGGTGCGCTGGCCGCAAGCCTGAATACAAGCTTTATACGCGGACGGTACGCTTCAGTTGCCACTGCCAGGTTCAAGGGTAGAAAACTGGTTTTGATAAAACCCTCAACTTATATGAACCTGAGCGGTAAGGCCGTTAGGTACTGGCTCGAAACTGAAAAAATACCACTTGAAAACCTGTTGGTGATCATGGATGATATTGATCTTGATCCGGGCGTGTTGCGCATGAAAGCCTCAGGAAGCGGCGGTTCGCACAATGGTTTGAACCACATCATTGAAATACTTGGAACAACGTCTTTCCCAAGGTTGAGGTTTGGCATCGGCAGCAATTTTGCCAAAGGTTTCCAGGTAGATTATGTGCTGGGGCGATGGACGCGCGCCGAAGAAGACCTCCTGAAACCAAAAGTGCTGATGGCTGTAGATATGGTTAAAAGCTTTGTAACCACTGGCATTGACCGTACTATGAGTTTGTACAACAATAAATAAAGCCTTCATCAGGAACCGTTATCTTGATTTAATGACAGGTTAAAGGCTGGATTCCAAACCGGACACAATTTCTAAGAGGGCATCGCCAGATTGATAACCACCCGATCAGGAAAAGGAAATTTTATTACTTTTGAAAGTCTGAACCAACAAACCACGGCAATGAAAAAATCCTTAATCGTTTTCCTTTTTATTTTCAGCCTATTCGGTTTTACTCACGGACAAAAGCAGGATTACATCGTTTTTACAGCCTACCAGGGTTTTTTTTCCCGTATTTATGTGCTTAACATGGATGGCTCGGTTCATACATTTCATGAGTATGAAAATTACCGCTGGCAGGATATGACGGTGATTGACAATGAGGTGTATGTTGCCGAAGCTTTTATGCCAGGCATTTACAAGGTTGATATTTTTACCGGCGATCTCACCCTGATCATGCACGATTTCTGGCTCTATTATTTTTATGGCCTCGCCTGGGATGGCACCTATTTTTATGTGAAAGAGTGGTCAATGAACCGCTACGATATCAACGGCGTAAATCATGGTTCGGCCTCCTTCAGCGGAACAGTTTTGGGCGCAACTTTCCACGATGATTATTACTGGATGCTTGGCAACGAAAATGTTATCAAGTGCTATGATTTCTCATCATGGCCCACGCTGGTTGAAGTGCCCGGAAATAACTTTACCCCGCCAAGTTCGCATTGCCGCGGCTTGTGGCACGATGGCGAATATTTCTGGACTGCCGAATCCATTGAGAGCCAGTTGGGCAAAATTTACAAATTCGACCTGCAGGGGCAGGTTGTGCAGGAATGGTGGGCGCCGGCTTTCAGAGGCTGGGGCGCCGTTACAGTAAGCTACGGGCCGGTTATGTTGCCCGGCGATGCCAATTGCGACGGAGTAGTTGATGTGCTGGATGTAATTACCATTGTCAATTACATCATGGGTCTGAACCCTGAACCGTTTTGCTTCGAAAATGCTGATGTGAACCAGGATAACACCATTAATCTGCTGGATGTCATCGAAGTGATTAACATCATATCAGGCAAACGCTTCGCATTTTAATATTCAATAAAAAACGATCATGAAAAAGTTTAAGCTTGTTTTCGCTGCAATTATTATTACAAAGATTTTTCTCATTCCGTCCTGTTTTCCTCCATTTGAACCCAAAGAACCCACCGGGGATCCTGATTCCCTGATCTCGGATGTAATTACTCCCGAAACGGGATTACCGGAACCTGAAATTCCTGTTTTCCCGATCAGTGAGCAGGCTGTTATGGCCACCTTATTTCAGCAGTATGCTGCCGAATTCAGGGCACTGAGCTATCAGGCGTTTAACCTGGCCCGTTTGATGCTTGAGCGCGACCTGCGCGACCAAAGTGTAAACTCCCCCCGAGCCATTATCGTGGATATTGATGAAACCCTGCTCGACAACAGTCCCCACAGCGCCAAGTGTATTCAGAACCAAACGTCCTATCCTGCTTATTGGGACGAATGGTGCGAACTGGGCATTGCCAAACCTATGCCGGGTGCAGTGGAGTTTTTGCAGCTTGCCCGGAATTATGGCGTTTCAATTTACTACATCACAAACCGCCGCGAGCATCTGAAAGAAGCCACCATGCGAAATATGCGGGAACTTGGCTTCCCGATGATTAAAGACAGGTACATGATGTTTCGCACCGATGAAGCCGGCAAAGAAAAACGCCGCATGGCTGTGGCACGCAACCACCACATTACCATGCTCATCGGCGATAATCTCAATGATTTTTCTGATGTGTTCGAACACAAAAGCATTGAGCAAAGAGCGGCAGTTACTGATAGCCTGCGCCACGAATTCGGAAGAAGATTTATTGTGCTGCCTAATGCCATGTACGGCGAATGGGAGGGCGCACTGTATAATTATAACTTTGCCATCAGCGATTCAGCAAAAATGGCGCTACGCCGACAGTGGCTTGAATCATTCTGAGGACTCCAGACTTAAAAGGTTCTAAATTATCCAGTTCAGATAAAAGCCCTTCGGAGAGGAGTTTGCAGTTGGCAAACATTCGAAATCCGAATCTCGAAAACTTGTCCCGTACCGAAGGTCGGGATCCGAAACAAATTCAAAATCCCAAAAACAAAATCCAAAACAAAGAGCCCGCTAACTAAGAAAACTTTTATCCGAGACTTCAACCGCCCTACAGCCCGTGCTTTCGGCCGACAAGTTACTGCAAAACTGCATCTTGAGCGTAGCAAAATCCCGATAAAACGAAGTGAATCGGGAACAAAAAAGGCGACAATATGTTGGTTAGTTTCAAAACATAGGCGCCTAATAAACCTCAATCTCAAAAGGCATCCTGGCCTGAACACCGTGGAAACTGGCAGCATTTTTCAGGTACTGGTAATAAGTGTAGTATTCGCCCATTTCTGCTTTGATGGCTTTTTTAACGCCTGAACCTCTCAAGTCTTCCATAAGCTGGGTGAAAAAGTCTTTTTGTTCAGGCAGTTCTGTAACCCGCCAATCATCAATTCCGGCCAGTTCGGCTGCCAGTTCAATGGCATCGTTCAGTCCGCCAAGCTGATCAACAAGCCCTATTTCCAGTGCGTCAGTTCCTATCCATATCCGACCCTGGCCGATTTTATCCACTTCCTCCTTTGTCATGTTACGTCCGTTTGCTACATGGGTGATGAACACTTCATAAACATTGTCGGTCATGCGCTCCATGATTTTTTTCTCCTGGGCAGTCATTGGCCTGTCGAATGGAATAAAATCAGAGAATTCGTTGGTTTTCACATGGTCGAAAGTAATGCCGAGCTTGTTGTTGAAAAACTTCTGCATGTTTGGGATCATGGAGATCACACCAATAGAACCGGTAATGGTGGATGGGGTCGCAATAATTTTATCAGCGCCGCAGGCAATGTAATAACCCCCAGAGGCTGCCACATCGCCAAAAGAAGCCACGATTGGTTTTTCAGCCTTGGCCAGCAGCACTTCGCGCAGAATAACATCAGAGGCCAGTGCGCTGCCACCGCCGGAATTGATCCTCAGAACAATGGCCTTCACACTTTCATCTTTTCGTGCTTCACGAATTGTTGCCGAAATACGTTCCGAACCTATGGATGTTTCTTCGCCCTCACCGGGGATGATCATACCCTGGGCATAAATCACAGCTATTTTATCTTTTGCCCGGCGCGATTTTTCGCGGGGCACAGGAGCATTCAGGTATTTACCAAGCTCAACAAAGCTGACATCATCGTCTTCGTCAACACCAAGTCGCTGTTTTAGGTCGAGCAGCAATTGATCCTTATAACACAAAGCATCCACAAGATTGTGTTCAAATGCATCTTTGGCTTCTTCAATGGCATAGGCATCAGCCATGTTGTTAATTTCTTTTATAGTTAGCCCCCTTGCACCAGCAATTTTTTCGAGCATCTGCTGCCAAGCATTGTCAATGTATGCTTTTAGCTGCTCGCGGTTGGCTTCGGTAAGCTTTTCGTAGATAAAGGGATCGGCAGCGCTTTTATACTTTCCGTAGCTGATCACTTGCGGCTCAATGTCGAGTTTTTCGAGCATGCCTTTTAAAAATACTGCCCGTGCAGTGAGTCCCTGTAATGCGAACATTCCTTCGGGATTCAGATAAACCTTGTCGGCCACAGTAGCCAGATAATAAGAGGTTTGAAAGTAATTTTCGGAGTAACTGACAATGAATTTTCCGCTTTCGCTGAATTGTTCGAGGGCTTCACGTATTTCGCCGAGTGTGCTCAGGCTGGCGGGAATAAAGGTAGGTTCAAGCAAAATTCCCTGGATGTTTTCATCTCTTGCGGCTTTTTCAATGTTACTGAGAATTTCGTTCAGTCCTGGACTGGTGCTGAATCCCGTAAAATTTGGGCTGGTGAATGGATTTTTGGGTGCCCGGTCAGGAATTGGTTCTTCGAACTTAAGATGAAGCACCGAATTGGGCTTCACGACAGTTGTTTCTTTAGAAAAAGAAGCAATGGAAACGATCATGCCAAAAGCCAGAAAAAGCAGGATGAACCCACCAATAAGAAACCCCAGCATAGAGGCGAACATGAATTTGAAAAACTGTTTCATAGATGTAGTGATTTAAGGTTCAGAAATAAATGTGAAGATGCTATGATTGATAAAAGGTATTGAACAAGGTTCTTCTTATTTTGGGTCGTAAAATTACTATTTATTCTAAGAATTGTAATTTTGGCGCTTTCAAATTTCCCCCGATGTTACACAAGGCTTATCTACTTTTAGGCAGCAACCGCGGCAACAGGCCAGAAATGCTAAAACAGGCCGCTGGACTGATTGAGAAGCAGGTTGGTAAAAGAACCGCTTCATCATCGGTTTACGAAACTGCACCCTGGGGTTTTTTTGATAAAACATTTTTTCTGAATCAGGTGCTGTGTGTTGAAACCCTGCTCTCGCCATACGATCTGCTTGATGCCTTGCTGCGCATCGAAACAGTAATTGGACGCATAAGACACGGAAAAAATTACATCAGCCGCATCATTGACATTGATATTCTTTTTTTTGGGAACCACATCATCAATCAGGAGCATCTTACCATTCCTCACCCCAGGCTTCACGAGCGGAAGTTTACCTTGCTGCCCTTAGCTGAAATAGCAGCCGGTTTTATTCATCCGGTATTCAGGCTAACAGTTGGGGACTTGGTTCTTCGGTGTACAGATAGCTCGGAGGTGAATTTGTTTTTCTCAGAACCGGTTCCACAAAAAGAAAAAACAGAATGAGTAATCAACTTTTGCGATACAAGTATATATGTGTGGAAGGCAATATTGGGGCGGGCAAAACTTCGCTGGCATCAAAATTGGCTGGCGATTTCAACGGTAAACTTATCCTGGAGCAATTTGAGGATAATCCTTTTCTTCCCAAATTTTATAAAGACCCGGCTAAATATGCTTTTCAGCTTGAGCTGTCGTTCCTGGCTTCACGCTTCCAGCAGGTAAAAGACCAGCTTGCCAAACCTGATTTGTTCAGGCAGTTTGTTGTATCCGATTATTTTATCAATAAGTCGCTGATCTTTGCCCGCAAAACCCTTCAAGACGACGAATTTGCGCTATTTAACCGCTTGTTTCACATCATCATCAGTACGGTGCCCAGGCCTGAATTGCTAATTTACCTCTATGTAGATGTCAATCGCCTTCAACAAAACATCCGCAATCGTGGCCGTTCCTACGAGCAGGCCATCGAGGATTCCTATCTTGAGAAAATCCAGGCGGGCTATCTTGAATATCTCCGCCAACTGCCCAATACGCGAATTTTGCTCCTTGATACCAACAAGCTTGATTTTGTGGCAAACAAAAATGATTACCAGCAATTAATTGAGGTGATAAATACAAGCTATGAACCTGGCTTGCACAGAATTACTTTCTGACGGGTAAAAAGCGATTAATAATTAAAAATGTTTTACTTTTGTACCCTGAAATCAGAATCGGGGTGTGGCGCAGATGGCTAGCGTGCTTGCATGGGGTGCAAGAGGTCGTGAGTTCGAGTCTCACCACTCCGACTTGAGAATGAAAGAGTTGTAACTTTAATTTGTTGCAACTCTTTTTTATTTGCATACTTTTTGCATACAAATAAATTTTTTGAATTCCCCAGCCTCCCCATGTAAGCAAAGGCAAAGGGTGAATTTTTGTTGATAGCGCCCAAGTGCACAGCTTCCAAGTTATTTTTTCGAGCAGTTATAAAAACAGTTTTTCCCACCAAGGTATCTTGATTGGCTCAAGCGTATCAATCCAATCTTTAACAATTGGCACATAAGCATCTTTTTGAAATCTCACAGTGACGCTTTGCTGATCGCTCTTAATGCTTGTTTGTATGTTGAGAAACTTTCGGGAAAGTGACTTGGGCTGTTGGTTTTCAAACCATTAACATACACTTGTAATAACTCGCCTTCATAATCATTTAGTTTTATGTTGCTTGCATAATATTCCAGGGTTCGGTATTTTCGCTTAAGGTTGTCTAACTCTATTTTTTTTCATGTTGAAATAGCCTGAGTTTTTTTCAGAAAATTAGTGCCTCTGCAATCCAGTGTAATAAACTTAACGCCCTGCTTATTAAGCTGATTAAGATTCTGGTAAGTAGTTAACTTCGAATCAAAGATCAGACGCTCAGGTAGCATGCCGGTTGATTTCATATAAAATTTCAAAAACTCAAGCACTTCATCATTTTGTTCATCGTTATTAATGTCAGCATTAGAATAACACCTGTCTCTTATACACATCT
>OMKS01003623.1_pt1 | contig 12156 bp, 9 predicted proteins | sample 1674721 | NCBI WGS metagenome assembly OMKS01 (sample SAMN06264996, study PRJEB25208) | sediment metagenome | isolation source: hot spring sediment | place: USA: California | collected 2014-09-02 | reverse complement strand
TATAAGAGACAGATTCTGGACATATCCAATACGTGATTGACTATCTCAAGAAGCTGGCGTGAGCTCTTGCGTATTATCTCAGAATATTCTTTCCGCTGCTTTTCAGTGGTATCAGGACTTACCATAAGATCCATGAAGCCAATGATACCATTCATGGGAGTACGAATCTCGTGAGACATATTAGCCAGGAATGCAGACTTGAGTTTATCACTCTCCTCTGCCCTGATAATAGCCTGCCTTAGCTTTTCTTCCATCTTCACCCGGTAATCTATGTCGGTGTGTATACCTACCATACGCCGGGGCTTGTCTCCTGACCATTCACATACCTTACCTGCGGCCAGCATCCATTTCCATCCATTATCAGCAGATTTCATCCTTATTTCAACCCTGTAATAATCAATCTCCCCCTTATAATGCCTTTTAAGTTCTTCCTGTACTTTTAACAGGTCATCAGGATGCACATAATCAGCAAAGGTATTATATGCAAATTGTTCATACTTCTCCTCAAAATCGTGCCTTGTATAGCCCAGCATGTCAAACCAGTTATCATTGAGTATAAGCTTATTATTTTCAATATCCCAATCCCACAAACCAATACCGGTACCGTTGACCGCGGCATCAAGGCTGAACATATTATCCCGCAGTTCTGCTTCTATCCTGGCTTCTTCCGTAATATCCTTTACATTGGCAATAACCATTTCCTGCAAACTTAAATCGATCAGGACCAGTTTCACCTCTGCAAGAAAGGATTCGCCATCCTGTCGTTTTCAAAGCCAGCGCCCGCCGGCAGCATTATCTTTACTAATCGTATTAAAGACACTGTCAATCACTTCCGCCGACAATTTTCCGTCAGGCTGGTATTCTGCTGACAGGTCATAAACTGAATGCCGGACAAACTCCTTATTACTGTTAAAGCCAAAAAGTTTGCATGATGCGGGATTACACATAACAAGCCTTTTATACTCCGGCTCAAAAACAACCAGGGCATCCATGCTCGATTCAAAAAGAACCTTGTAATCATCAAGGCTCAAGGAGTAGGAAGCCCACGGTTCATTGCTCTCTTCAGTCCCTGTCATATTCATGTGGTATGTAATTCAGCACAAAAATACAATATGAATTCCTATTTACATTATACTGCATGTCATTTATCCATCTTTTCTTCACCCCCTGTTTACCCGGCTCCAAATATTGCTTTTCTTTGCCTGCGCGCTGGATACTACTTTTTACTTAACTATATTTACAGGTCGTATACATAACTGCATGGCTAAAATAATATTTATAGGGACAAGTCATCCTTACCGCGGAGGGCTGGCTGCTTTCAACGAGCGATTTGCAACGGAGATACAATCAGCAGGTCATACTGTGAGTATTGAGACTTTCACCCTCCAGTATCCCGGCATACTTTTCCCCGGCAAAACACAATACACTTCCGGTCCGGCGCCCGGGCATCTTGATATCAGGAGGAGCATTAATTCAATATGGCCACCGGGCTGGATCAAAGCAGCAGCCAGGATCAGGAGGGAAAGGCCTGACATTGTAATCATCAGGTACTGGCTTCCTTTCATGGCCCCATGCCTGGGCACACTGGCACGGCTGATAAAGAAAGACAGGTCTATCCGCATCATCAGCCTCCTGGATAATATTATCCCTCATGAAAAGAGGCCCGGTGACAGCTTGCTGACAAGGTATTTTACCAGTTCAGTAGATGGCTTCATTGCCATGTCAGGATCCGTTCTGCGCGAACTTGAACGCTTTGACAGCACAAAGCCACGGCTGGTCTCTCCCCACCCGGTATTTGACAATTTCGGAGAAAGCCCGGGCAGGGAGGCCGCATTAAAAAAACTCGGGCTGGATAATGAATACAGGTATATATTGTTTTTCGGACTGGTCAGGAAGTACAAGGGACTTGACATTATGATCAGGGCCTTTGCCGATAAAAGATTAAGAAAGATGAAAACCAGGCTGCTGGTGGCAGGTGAATTCTATACATCACGGGCCCCCTATGATGAGATGATAAGGGAACACGGGCTGGAAAAGGATATTATCCTGCATCCCCATTTTGTGCCTGATGAAGAAGTGGCAGGCTGGTTCTGTGCTGCTGATATTATAGCCCTGCCCTATAAGTCGGCCACACAGAGCGGAGTAACACAGATAGCTTATCACTTTAACAAACCCATGCTGGTAAGCAATGTGGGGGGCCTGCCCGAGATCATCCCTCATGGTAAAGGCGGATATGTCGTAAAAGCTGATGATATTGAATTTTTTATGCCTAACTCATTGGCTGCATTTAGAAAAAATGCAAAAGTTGTAGGTAAAGAGATTAAAGCGTATGTCGTTAAAGTTGACAAAGAAAAAAATAGTATAGTGGTTTCTCGGAAAGATTTTCTTGATAGAAAAATCGATAGGAATAAAACAAGCTATTGGCATAGACGAGAAACTATTACATACACAAAAGAATTAACAGAACGACAATTTTAATAAAGAGAAAATTAATGGGAAAGTTATCTATCATTTCTGAATTGTGGCAATTTCTAAAGATTCGAAAGAAGTGGTGGCTTCTGCCGATAATAATTTTTTTAGTCTTGCTCGGCGGGTTAATAGTTCTTACTCAAGGCTCTGCATTAGCTCCGTTTATTTACGCAATATTTTAGAAATTAATAAAACGCAGACGACGCTGATTAAGCAGAATGAACACAGATTGATAATAAAGATGGCATCTATTCAACAGATGCCGTCTTTCCAATTACTTCAATACTAAAATCTGATAAGGTTTTAGAACGGCTCAAGATTTACTTTAATTAATACGATTTTATTTTGATAGAAATTCTTCCACATACTTATAACATGCTAATCGACCCAACGGAACTAAACTCCAATTACCAAAGGCATGTCAAAATTTTTCTTATTATTAGCATCGTTTGTGAGTAATTCGATATTGATCCCTTGAGCCTCTATTAGCTTTTTTGCTACATCACGGGCTATTTCCAGGGTTTCGTTAATTGTTCTACCCTGGGCAATTAGTCCTTGGACTTCATCCGAAGTTGCCAAGTATAAACCTTCCGGTAATTTTTCGATATGCATATTAATAATTCTTTCCATAGCTATTTCCTTTAAATTAGCTCGAAATTTTCCTCTCTTGCTTTCGAAATAAAATTATCTGTAATTATTATTTGAACAAGATAATTAAATTAAAGTTTATTAAGCAAATCAATGTTACCTCAATTTCCCCCAGCTTTATTCAACCTACTTCAATACCAAAATCTGATAAGGTTTTAGATCGGCTTTTAATTTCCTGTTATCAAACTTATAACTTTCGTTTGAAACCAAATCGACAACAGACTTATCCATCGGGAATAATTCCGGGTTCATATAATCGAGTGAATATGAGTTCGGATTATTGTTTATAACAATCCAAGCCGATTCATCTTCAAGTGTTCTAATATAACCGAAGACTTCATCTTGTTCATCGATTACAAAGAAATCAATATCACCGAGAGAAAGTACTTTGTTGTTATTACGTATCGCAATTAATTTCTTGTACCAATTAAATAGTTCTTGATCAAATTCAACTTTGTCAACCGGTCTTTCTTTACCGAAGGGATGTGTAGTTTCATCTTCATACTCAAACTCAGGCCACACCATTGGTTTTCTATCATCGGGATCATCGCCGCCCCACATACCGGCTTCATCACCGTAATAAATAAACGGAGCGCCCGGCATTGTCATATTAATACCTACTGCTAATCTTTGCTTTGCTCTTTCTTCCGCATTCGGCTTTCTCACATCAAAATCGGGATTGTCTTTAACACTCGCATAGTGATCATACCAATTATTCGGATTAACAATTAGTGATGCCAATCTTTCCGTATCGTGACTGCCGAGTAAATTCATCAGAACATAAATGTTGTCCTCCGGATAGTCTGCATATTGTGCTTTCATCGAATCAATGAATCCCTGCGGACCAACAATTTCTTCTGTTTGGAAAACGAGATGTTTAACAGCACGTGTGAACCGGTAATTCATAACGGCATCAAACTGATCGCCGAACCAGGGTGATGCATTAAACATTTTATTGTTCTGCCAATCTTCCCACCAAACTTCACCGGTTAGATAAGCTTCGGAATTAATATCGCGCACCCATTTCCTAAAAGTTCTCCAGAAATTATGGCTTACCATTTCCGCTACGTCTAATCGCCAGCCGTCAATTCCATCGGAAGGATCACCGTCGCCATTCGGATCCATCCATCGTTTAACAATTGCATGAACATGTTCACTCGGACCCGAAACTAATCCATACTCATCTTCACGAAATTCGGGTAAATCTTTTATACCAAGCCATCCTTCATAATCGAATTCATTTTCTTCGGTATTCGGGTCATCAAAAGTTTTAACTGTGTACCAATCGACATACTTTGAATTTTCTTGGTTCTCAACAATATCTTTAAAAGCCCAAAACTGTGTACCGGTATGATTGAACACGCCGTCGATAATTATTTTCATGTCACGGTTATGTACTTCTTCAATGAGTTTTAGAAAGAGTGAATCAGCCGAAGTCCATTTCCAAGTTGAAGGATCATTCGGGTCTTCGGTTGCCCATATTTCTCTGTCCTTTTCGGGATTGGGTCCGAAATTATTATCAACGTGATGATACATTGAAGCATCATATTTATGAAGAGACGGCGCTTCGAAAATCGGGTTAAGATAAATTGCGGTTATACCAAGATCTTTAAGGTAATCAAGTTTATCGATAACACCTTGCAGGTCGCCGCCGTAGCGTCTTATGTTGGCATTACCGTAAAAATCTCTTCCGGTTGCTTCTTCCCATGGCTGAAGCTTATACCAATCCGAAGTCCATGGATGAACCTGCCAGTCCTCGGGCACAAAATAAGGCCAGGCGCCTTCCATATCAATCGGCTGCGGATCATTTAATGGGTCTGCATTGTGAAATCTTTCGGGAAATATTTGATACCAAACGGCTTCCTTTGCCCAAGCAGGAACATCTTCAAGTTCGATTGTCTGTTTCGTTTCATTATTACAGCTGATAAATAACAGAGTGACCAAAAATAAAATTAACTTTTTCATACATACCCTCGTTCATTGAATTGATAAGGTAAAAATAAAAAACTAAACATTAAGTTTGTGGAGATTTTGAGTAAAATTTGTTATTCTTACGTCTCAAAATTTTGAGTGTTGCCCTCCTACGTCAAGACTACGGAGGGTTTGAGAATGTTCTTAAAAGTAAAATTGTCCGTCTTCGTCTGTAAAAACGGACAACGCGGCGACATGGAGAGTTGGCAGAGTGGTTGAATGCGGCGGTCTTGAAAACCGTTAAGGATGCAAGTCCTTCCGGGGTTCGAATCCCTGACTCTCCGCAAGACCGTTTTAGACATTAGTTTGAAACGGTTTTTTTATGTCCTATTATAATTTGTAGTGGCTGTAGACGTACTTCTTGGACATACTATGGACACTTTTTGGTCACTCACTTCTCACTCCATAATGATGATTATTTTTCTTCGTATTCGGTTCGAGATTATGAAATAACAATATCTACTTTAGAGTTAGCAATAATGGAAATGTTATACCTCGTACCACAACAAGAATCCTTTGAGGAAGCATGTTTAATAATGGAGGGATTAAGTACACTTCGTCCTAACCCCGTTACTGATTTATTAATAAGTGCTAGCTCGGTCAAAGTAAAAAGAATGTTCATGTGGATGGCTGAAAAAGCTAATCATCCTTGGGTAGAAAAAGTGAACGTATCCAAAGTTGATTTCGGAAGCGGAAAAAGGGTGATAGTTAAAAACGGAAGGTTGAATAAAAAATATAATATAACTGTAACAAAAGAATACGAACGAATTTCTTAAAATCCCAAATTTTCCTAAATAGGAAAATTTTATAATTCGTGAAAATTGATTTGATAATTTTCCTAATATATGCTAATTTCCTAAGTAGGAAAAGGTAAGTAAATAAGAAAATATGTTAACCGAAGAAAAAGTATTTGAAATATTGCAAAAAAACGATAATCTCTACGATCCTCTCATAATAGAGAGATTAGAGAGGGAGGTTAATTACATTGTTGGAAATCAGAATCGAAAGCTTGACGCTAAAATGATTCTTAGATTCCGCGAAATGAGATATAATTTGCTAATTGAACAAAAAAGTAGAACCGCGCCTATAGTCGTAGAAGGGGCAATAAACACGTTAAGGAATTATAAGGAATCACGAGAATATAATGACGAGATTTTAACTCTTTTAGTGCCTTATCTAACGGAATCGATACTTGGAATGCTTAAAGAAAATGATTTATCGGGAATTGATACCAATGGTAATTACTATATAGTTTCTAATAAGTTAGTTGCTATCAGGTTAGATAAGAAAAATCAATATCCAGAACAAAAGTACATAAAAGATATCTTCAGCAGGAAAAGTTCCTTAGTTGGAAGATTGTTGCTCGAAAGTCCAGATCAGTATAATAAAATAGGAGAAGTGTTAAAAAAAATAAAAGAAATGGGAGGAGGAATTACATTATCAACCGTATCAAAAGTTCTTTCGGAGATGGAAGATCAGTTAATTATATCGAAGAGGGGAGGAAAGATAAATTTATTACAACCCGAGAAGTTACTCGGTAAATTATCATCGGAATATCAATCACCAAACTATATTGATATTATTAGAGTTAAGTTGCCAACAAAAAGAAGTGATGCTAAAAACGTACTAATAGAAAATTTTGGAGATGATTGGATCTGGACGGGTGAATCATCAGCCGACAAATATACTTCAACTCCGATAATGGATGAGTACAAAATTTATTTAAGATCCGATAACTCGATTGATGCAAAAAAAGATATTTCTAAAATTATTGATGAGCGGTTTTTTAATTGTACTATTCAAATTATTCCGAAGTCGGATGATTTCGTTTTCTTTAATTCCCAAAACAATTATGCATCAAAGATCCAGACATACTTAGAGTTAATGAATTTAGACAAAAGAGAAAGAGAAATAGCAGCAGATATTAAAAGGGATATATTAAATGCAATTGGATGAAAACTCTAACGAAGACTTCTTAATCGGAGCGTTGAATGAGTTAGCTGCCGAGCTTAAAAAAGTAGATATAAAATGTATTGTTGGTGGAGGATTCGCGCAGCATATCCGAGCAAAATATTTTATTGCTAAGATAAGCCCGAGATATAAATTCCGTATTCTACAAAGTTATTCGGAGTATAAAAGTGCATGCAAAAATTTTCCAAATTAATTTTTTGGTCACTTTTTAGTTATCAATTTTCAAAAAACCTCTGAAATTAATTATTGAATTAGAATTTTAAAATACCTATCCCTACTTCAAATCTTTATAATAAAGTATATTTGTTGTAAATTGCCAACGTTTTCAAACTTGTAGAGTGGTCATGCGCTTAAAAACTCTTTCCCCCAAACAAGCACTTAACAAAGCATATCAAAGACAAAAACCATTCCGTAATGAGTTCAATATTTTTAAGGATAATCTTCTAAAATTATTGAATGAACTTAATCCGAAAGAGAGTGAAGAGCATAACAAAAATTATGTCGCAAAATTTTTTCAGAACAGTTTTTACTCCGGTAATCTTGTAAACACAAGCGGAAAGATTGATCTTGCAATTTATCTTGGTAAAGATGCAAAAAGTAAAGTCGGTGTTATCGGTGAAGTAAAAGCTCCGTCCGAGAAAAACGATATGCCGGTAAAAGATAACTTGAATGTAAAAGCAATGCATCAAGTTATGCTTTATTATCTGCGTGAAAGAATTGAAGAGAAGAATGACGATATAAAAAATATTTTCATCACCAACGGTTACGAATGGTTCATATTCGATGCAAAACTTTTTGAAAAACTTTTCCATAAAAACAATGAACTTGTAAAACGTTATAAAAGCTGGGCTGCGGATAAAAAAGTAAGCAGCAACACCGATCACTTTTATAAAGAAATAGCTTCGGACTTCTTAAACAATCTCGATGCCGAAATTGAGTTTGTTCATTTTGATTTACGTAAATATGAAAAAGAATTAAAATCAAAATCGGGAGATGAAAGGAAGTTAATCTCGTTATACAAAATATTCAGCAAACCGTTTTTATTGAAAGAGCAGTTTACAAACGACAGCAACTCATTAGACAAATCATTCTATAACGAGTTGCTGTACATAATCGGCTTAGAAGAAGTTAAAGAAGGAAGCAAAAAATTAATACGACGCAAAGGCGAAGAGAAACGAGAACCGGGTTCTATAATTGAGAACACGATTGAAAAGCTCAAGTCGAAAGATACGCTTGCTTATTTTGAAGATGCGGAAAAGTTCGGCGAGAATAACGAGGAAAAACTTTTCAACATTGCATTGCAATTGAACATTACCTGGATAAACAGAATACTTTTCTTAAAACTTCTCGAAGCGCAGCTTGTTAACTATCACCAAGGGAATACTGATTATAAATTTTTAGATACAAAAGTAATTGCCGAGTACGATGACTTAGACGAACTTTTCCACGAAGTATTAGCCCGCAAATTAGATGAACGATCAGGTACCGTAAGAGAGAAATTCAAAAAGATACCTTACCTCAACAGTTCCCTTTTTGAACGGAGCGAACTTGAACGCAATACAATTTCAATCGATAGTTTAAAAGACCGCTTCAAAATAAAAGTTCATCCTTCAACCGTATTGAAAGATGAAAAAGATAACCGCTTCAAAGGAGAACTTTCGACTCTTAAATATCTACTGAAGTTTTTGGATGCTTACGACTTTTCAACCGAAAGTACCGGCGAAGAAATTCAAGAAGAAGGGAAGTCGCTTATAAATGCATCGGTGCTCGGATTGATATTCGAAAAGATAAACGGTTACAAAGAAGGTTCTTTCTTTACGCCGGGATTCATTACGATGTATATGAGCCGCGAAACTTTAAGACGCGCGGTAGTGCAGAAGTTTAACGATGCGTTAAAAAGCAGTTACAAAGATTTCGATGAACTTAAAAGTGAGTTAGACAGAACCAAAGAAGGAAGAGAGAAAGCAAACGAAATAATCAACAGTCTTAAAGTCTGTGATCCTGCCGTCGGTTCGGGGCATTTTCTTGTTTCAGTGTTAAATGAAATAATAACAATTAAATCTGAACTCGGTCTGCTCTGTTACCGCGACGGAAGCCGTGTTCAGAATTACTCTGTTGAAATAGAAAACGATGAACTGATTATAACGGATGTTGAGACGGAAGACATCTTTAAATATCACCTTAACCAAAAAGGAAATGTGATTGACGAACTGCAGAAAATGCAGGAAACGATCTTCCACGAAAAGCAGACGATAATTGAAAACTGTTTGTTCGGTGTTGATATAAATCCGAACTCGGTAAATATATGCAGACTCCGTTTGTGGATTGAACTTCTCAAACATTCATACTACACGAAAAAGTCCGGCTACAGGGAACTTGAAACTCTCCCGAACATAGATATAAACATTAAGCAGGGCAACTCGCTCATAAGCCGGTTCGATCTCGGTGATCAAGTATTCAGAAAAGGGGACAGAACAAGTCTCGAGCTTTACAAGATAAATGTGAAGCTTTACAAAAACGCAGACGACAGAGATAAAAGAAGAGAACTGAAAGATTCGATTGACCGAATAAGAGAAAGGATAAAAGGAATTTATGTCGATCCGCTAAGCGAGGAAAAGAAAAAGCTGCGCAATATGCAAAAAGAGCTTGATGATCTAAGTACGCAGATAAACAGTTTTGAAGACGAAAAACTTGAAGAGAAAAAAGAGAAGCTGGAAAAAAAGATAGACATACTTGAGAAAAAAATAAATCAACAGGAAAAAGAGAACGAACTAATTTACCGCGATGCATTTGAGTGGAGATTTGAATTCCCCGAAGTGCTTGATGAAGAAGGCAACTTTGAAGGCTTTGATGTTGTGATTGGGAATCCGCCGTATATTGGGTTTCAAGAATTACATAACAAAGAATATTATAATCCGAACTACAAAGTTGCAACGGGTAAATATGATATCTATGTTCTTTTCATTGAGTTACTTACGAAGATTAGTCAAGGGAAGAGTCATAATTGTCTTATACTACCTCACAAATATTTGGTTGCAGACTTTGGAAGTGGAATAAGACAACTACTCAGTAAACTTAAATTTACAAACACTGTAATACATTTCGGTGATGAAATGGTTTTCGAGGATGCGACAACTTATACATGTTTAACGTTTTTTTCATTTGGGAATAAAGAAATAAATTACGCTAGGGTAAGTCCTAAAGAGCTTCAGTTGAATAATAAATTTTCATTTATTTCAATAAAATATGAATTACTTGATGGGAAAAGTTGGATTCTAACATCTCCAAAAGTCTCATCTATATTAAATAAAATAACTAATTCTGGCGCAAGTGTAACTAAAATATTCAAAGGTATTTATCAGGGTATCGTTAGTGGAGATAATGATGCGTTTTATTTATACAACTGCATTGAAAAAGATGACGGTCATTTGTATGGATATTCTAAGTTACTGAAAACGAAAATCAAGATTGAAAGAGAAATTTGCAAACCTCTACTGAATGGAAAGAATATGGATAAATGGAGCAATGAATTTGATATGACTTATATAATATATCCATATTATTATCAAGAAGGTAAAACTCAACTTTACTCTGAAAAAAAGATTCAAGATTCTTTTCCTTTATTATATACTTATTTCAAGAATAATAAGGAAAGACTGAGTAAAAGAGGTTCTATAAAAATGAAGTATAAAAATTGGTTTGCTCTATGGAACCCAAGAGATATTGCAAATATGACAGTTCCGAAAATCATGACACCGGATGTATGTTTTGGAACAAAAATGAGTATAGATGCTAATGGAACTTATTTTCACAATGATACTAGTTATTCTCTAATAAAATTAGATAATATAGAAGTTGATTATTCTTTTTTACTGGGGGTGTTAAATTCAACATTAATTTGGTTTTTCTTAACCCAAACTGGTAATGTAATTAGAGGCGGATATTTCAGATTTAAGACCAACTATCTTGAACCTATTTCAATTCCTATTCACAATAAAAAAGTAGCAATAAAAGTATCACAACTTGTCGATCAAATACTCACCGCCAAAAAAGACAACCCAAAAGCAGACACAAGCGCACTCGAAAGAGAGATAGACGAACTTGTTTACAAACTCTACGGCTTAACGGAAGAGGAGATAAGGATTGTGGAGGGGAGTGTTGGGTAGATGTATCTCAATTAAATGATACAGTGCTGTCCAAAATAAATTTAGATAGAATAAAAAACAGAGTATACAGATTAACAACTAAGAACAATTATCCAAAAGGATTTGAATCCCTATGTTTTCATATACAAAAACGATTTATGTGAAATTGCCGTTCGATTTATCGAACGGAGAAAAGAAAATCAAAACAAAGTATCTTCGGGGCTTTAGCCCCATTAAAAAAACAAACAATGCGGCTAAAGCCAAGATATTTTTGTTATAGTCAAAATCCGTCTGATAGATCAGACGGTAATTAATTATTTTTTTACAAAATTATTTTAGACAGATATAAAATGACAACGGATATGAAACAAGACTTAAACTCTAAGTGGCTTTTTACCAAATGGGGACTTGTGCAAGGGTAAGATCAAAATAATATAATTATGGAAAAACCAAACAGCGATATAATACTTTATTCAACTTCCGAGGGGGAGATAAAAGTTGAAGTCTATTATGAAGATGAAACCTTTTGGCTTTCGCAGAAGAGAATGTCAATTTTATTTGATGTTGATATCCGTACAATTAGTGAGCATCTTCAAAACATCTTCGGAACCGGAGAATTAGAAGACAAATCAGTTATCCGGAAATTCCGGATAACTGCATCTGACGGGAAAAAATATAATACTAATTTTTACAATCTTGATGCGGTAATTGCCGTCGGATATAGAGTTAACAGCTATCAAGCTACTCAATTCAGAGTGGAAAAAGACAAAAAATTTATGAGCGATTTTGATGAAGAAGTAAAGAAATTGAAAAAGAAAAAATAAAGGAACCCTAGCCCTTTATCCTCGACAAAGTTCATCAGAGTCTCTTGGTAAGCAATGCTGTCAACTTAAGGGATAAGGTAGCTGGGAACAAAAAAGTCTTACAGTTTTTAAATTAAAAACAGTAAGGG
>OMKS01003622.1_pt1 | contig 12160 bp, 11 predicted proteins | sample 1674721 | NCBI WGS metagenome assembly OMKS01 (sample SAMN06264996, study PRJEB25208) | sediment metagenome | isolation source: hot spring sediment | place: USA: California | collected 2014-09-02 | reverse complement strand
TGCTAAATCCTCCTGCTTATTCTGGTTTTATTGTCTACACTATTTAAAACCATTTACACAGTTAGATTTACACTCCCTATTTTTTTCTGCCTGATGATGAATAATAACAGACAAAGTTTCCTCGAATATTACTTTGCACTGCTATTCGCCTTTTATTATCAACTCTTACTATTCAGGGTTCAGTCTTTTTTATTGGAATTGGCTGCACCCACTTTTTGCTTGCTCCGTCGTAAAACCATTTATCCGTAAACCCTTTTCTCCTGATAAAACGAGGATTTTCCGCCCAGTGAAGCAGCTCATGATACGCGGTATTGATTTTTCTGAAAGCCGCGGATTTTCCGCCCACATCCGGGTGATGAATTTTCGCCTGTCGGCGGTAGGCGTTTTTGATAATTCCTTTCAGTTTAACCGAGCTTAAATCGGCCTTATCCATGCCCAGATAGTCCAATGTCCTGGCCTGAATCTTATGACTTTTTAACACTTTAGGTTTGACCAATGCCATTTCCGGTGTTTTAACCGCCAGCGCGAGCACATAGCTTGAGGCCAGATACTTTTTTTTCGAGCGCTTTTCTTCAGACCACCAGGCCCTTCCCAACTCATTGGCTAAAACATTAAAATCTTCCGAAGGGGTTTTCCCCGATAATCTCCGATGGACAAATCTGAATATTTCTTTATGGCCCGCGGCAATTATATCAAGAAAAATCATCGTGTCGGAAAAATAAAAAGTTGCGTAACGAGCGTTCAGCGCCTGCAACAAACCATTCCTGGCGTTTAGTCTTTGCCTGAGTATTTGCCTGCATCTTATTGAACAATACTTACGGTTGTTTAAATTTTCGTATTTTCCACACGACAGACAACGGTTAATTTTTTTCCCGCTCTTTAAGTCTTGCCTATCTTTTTCCGACATTAATTCTTCTATTCATATTCCCGACGTTAACTCACTGATTTATCGTCAAATATTTTGCTACTGTATTACTTTATTCCCGCGGCCAGATATTCCCGCGCCAAAGCTATATTTACATGGACAACTCCCTTATTCATGTCTTTCAGGGGATATTCCGCGGTAATGGTCGGCAGATTATTCGCATCACGCTGGTTTTTGATAATTTCTCCCGCTTCCACGTAACGCCCGTCCGGAACTTTTATGCCCATTAAAACAGCCGCCGGTTCAATCACGCAATTTTTACCGACAAAAGATTTGAATACCAGCGCTTTCATTCCCACAAAAGTATCATCCATAACGACCGACGGGCCGTGAATCTGTACCTGGTGCGCAAGCGACACCCTGCAGCCCACGTAGACAGCGTATTTTTTTCCTCCGACTTCCATAAGATTTTTTTCCACGGGCTTACCGTTTTCCTCAGTTTCCAACGCGTGAATTACGACACCGTCCTGAACATTGGATTCATCTCCTACATAAATAGGCTGCCCTTCATCGCCTCGCACGCAGGCACCGGGCGCCACCATGATGCTTTTGCCTAAAATCACGTTGCCGATTACCGCGGCTAATGGATGAACAAACGAAGAAGTATCCACAACCGGCTCTGACACTTGTGAACTAAAATCGGTTTTTACGTTTTTATGAATCATTGTCTTCCTCCAAAATTATTCTTGGGCGGTTTCACGCGCCTTTGCCTGACCTTTATTCCATTTTTCTTTTCAAAGCTTTCTTTTCTTTAAGCGCTAAAAGCTGCTGCCACACTTCTTCAGCTCTCTTTTCTGTTTCTATTATCGAATTTTGGTTTTCTATCAAAATATCCGCGAGAGCTGTTTTTTCTTCGACGGGCATCTGGCTGGCTATTCTTTTTTCAGCTTCTTCGGCGCTCAATCCTGTTCGCGCCATTAATCGCTTTAACTGCTCTTCGCGCGAAACAACAACAAGCACGATAACGTCAAAAAGATTCTGCCTTTTTATTTCAAATAAAAGGGGAACAGCAGCGAATATTATGGCGTTTTTATCTTTCCTGTATATTTTTTCCAGATGGTCATGCCATTCCAGAAACACGTAAGGATGGACAATATCATTCAAAACGGCAAGTTTCACCGGATCCGCAAAAACAATGCTTCCCAATCTGACGCGGTCAATTGTCCTGTCTTCGCGCAGGATATCCTTACCAAAATACGCGACAACTTTTTCCCATGCCGCTCTACCGGGTTTTTGCACTTCATGGGCCAAAACGTCGAAATCAACCAAATACGCACCCCGGCGGACAAACATATCCGCGACAGTGGATTTTCCGCACGCTATTCCTCCTGTTAATCCGACAGTAAGCACTTTTACTCCTTTATCTACAGTTACATAAATATTGCAATCACAAAGCCTTTAGACCTGTAATACTTTGCTGTTTAAGTTATAAATTATTCTCAAGCCTTCCAATGTCAGCATTTTCTCGACTTCATCCACGCATTTCGTTTCCGGGGCGATAACGTCCGCCAGTCCGCCCGTGGCAATAACCAACGGGTCTGTTTTTGCTTCCGCTTTGATCCTCCCGACTATTCCGTCAATGAGACCGGCGTAGCCGTAAATGATACCGGCCTGCATGGCGCTCACCGTGTCTTTGGTGATTGCTGATTTCGGCTTGCTGAATTCCACGCGGGGTAGTTTCGCCGCGCGCCTGAATAAAGCTTCGCTCGATATCAGAATGCCCGGGGCGATGCATCCGCCCATATATTCCCCCTTGGGCGAAATATAATCAAAGGTAGTCGCCGTGCCGAAATCGATGATTATTGCCGCCCGGCGGTATTTATTGTATGCCGCCACAGCGTTGACGATTCTATCTGCGCCTACTTCTTTGGGATTATCATAATATATAGGCATTCCTGTTTTTATGCCCGGTCCCACTATCATGGGCTTTACATTAAAATATTTTACGCATAAGGGCTCCAGAATATTTAGCATGGGCGGCACAACACAGGAAATGATGATGGCTTTAATTTCCTTTATTTCTTCTATCTTCATTCTGCTGGATTGGTACAGGTTGAAAATAAGCATGCCGTATTCATCAACGGTATGGTCTACTTCCGTCCGGATACGCCAATCATGAACCAGCTTGTCCGAATCATAAAGCCCCAATACCGTGTTGGTGTTTCCTACATCTATGACCAGCAACATTTTTTATTTCTCCCTTAATACAGTCGCATCACCCGCGGATACTTTTCTTTCTTTTCCATTACCAGTTTCGATTACCAGCGAGCCGTCATCATCTATGCCGCGGGCGTTTCCGCTTATTACCTCGTTTATAAAAGCAATCGACACGGCGCACCCAATCATCGGCGCCATGCTCAACCACTTATCTTTTATTTTTCTAAAGCCTTCTGTCGTCAGCACTTCATACCATTTTGCCAGATTTTCATAAAGGCTAATCGTAATTTTTTCACGGGAAAAGCGCCTGCCCGCCTCTGCGGCAAGAGAAGTGGCAAGCCCCCTTAACTCCGGCGGAAAGTCCTCTTTGCCGATATTCACGTTTATTCCAACGCCTAAAACGATAAAATCTATGAAATTCCCCAAAATTTTCAATTGGGAAAGCATCCCGCACACTTTTTTCCCGTTTAGAATAACATCGTTGGGCCATTTGAGATGCACTTTTGCCGTAAAATATTCATCCAGTATTTCCGCGATAGCCACGCCTGCCGTTATAGAAACCCGCGGCGCGGCATTCGCTTCCATTTTCGGTCTCAAAATTATGGATGTGTAAATATTAACGCCGCCGGGCGAATGCCAGTTTCTTTGCAATCTACCTCTGCCGGTACTCTGCCTGTCCGCGATAACAACCGTACCTTCCGGCGCGCCGGCAATGCCAAGTTCAAACGCGCGATCATTGGTTGAACCTGTTTCCGGGTAATAATGGATTTTATGACCGATTTTTTTTCCGGCAAGTTTCTTTCTCAATACTTGAAAATTAATATCCATAAAAAAACAGATGCACCGAAGAAAAGTATATCATAGTGCTTTTTTGCTAGATTATTTTTCTGGCGGCCAGAAGACGGGCTTTTTTCTACGTGCTTTTCTTTAATCACGCCCACACTGTTTGTTTTACATTATTTAGCGTAATTTTTTTTATGGGATACAAGTCTTCAACAATTTCATCCGGCATGAACCAGAGTTTTATCTCTTTTTCGGCGTCTTCCGGGCTGGAGGATGCGTGCACGACATTTTCAAAAACGCCTGCGCGCGTAACTCTTCCATAGGCTCCCCTTATCGACACGGGATTCGCTTTTTCAGGATCAGTTTCTCCTACAACATCTCTAATTTTTGTAATCGCATCTTCGCCTTGATAAACCAGCGCGAGAACACGGTAAGTCTTATGCACGTCTCCCATGATATAATTTAACAATTCTTCAAAAAAAGGTTTTTCTCTGAGGTGTTCATAATGCTTTTCCGCCAAATCCCTGCTGACCCTCACAACTTTAGCGCCCATAATTGTTAATTTCGCTTCAGATAACCTGCTGATAACATTTCCGGTAAGAGATTTTATAAGTCCATCCGGTTTGATCAATATTAACGTTTGTTCAATAGCCATATACACTCCATTTATTTGTTATTTTTATTATCTTTGCTTTTCCTTGATTTTCAATGAAACATCCGCCGCGCGCACCGAATGAGTGATTTGCCCCACGGAAATAAAATCCACCCCGGTTTCCGCCACGGCGGCAACTCTCTTGAGATTCATATTGCCGGAAGCCTCCAAAAGCGCCTTTCCCTCAATCAGATTGACCGCTTTTTTCATTTGAGCAAGTGACATATTATCCAGCATAATGATATCCACACCGCAATCCAGCGCTTCTCGCACTTCCCTTAAATTTTTTGTTTCTACTTCAATTTTTATCTTTTTGCGCAAAGCTGTCTTTTGCCTTTTTACCGCTTCCGTTATGCTTCCGGCCGCGGCTATATGATTATCCTTGATGAGCACGGCGTCATAAAGCCCCATGCGGTGATTGACACCGCCACCGATTTTCACGGCCATTTTGTCCAAGAGCCGCAAACCGGGAACTGTTTTTCGCGTATCCATAATTTTTGCGCCTGTCTTGGCGACTGCCCGTACGAATCGGTTCGTCAAAGTGGCTATACCGCACATTCTTTGGAATAAATTAAGCGCCACTCGTTCCGCGGCGAGGATGGAAACCAAAGGCCCCTCCAAACGGGCAAGAATTTCGCCTTTTTTCACCCTTTTTCCGTCACGGGCAAGACCTTTTAATCTGATGCGCCTATCATGAATGAGAAATACTTGTCTGAAAACACCTATCCCGGCCACGATGAATTCTTCCTTGGCAAGTGCTTCGGCATAGCCTCGCGTCCGGGAGTGGACAATGCCCTTCGTGGTTATGTCACCCGCGCCGATATCCTCTTTCAAAGCCGCTTCTATTAAGCGCTTTATCTGAGCGTAATTATTTTTATTATTCATTACTTATTATGATTATCCTGGCTGAATATCAATCTCACTTAATTTATTCAGTGCGCTTTCCAAGGCCACATGGCGATGTTTTAGTTCCTCAGATTTTTCTTCCTCTTTTTTTATTACCGCCGGCGCGGCTTTTTCCATAAAGTCACGGTTGGCTAATTTTTTTATGGACTGCTGCAGTTCCTTTCCAACCTTTGCCAATTCCTTTTCCAGACGAAATTTTTCGCCGGAAATATCGACGATTCCGGCCAGCGGAATAAATATTTTTGTCGAGCCGATAACTCCCGTGGCAACACCTTTCGGTTCTGCCATAGCCACTTCAACACCAATCTCATTGACGTTGGCTAGGTTAATTATGTAATTTTGGCATTTTTCCACAACCTTTTTCTGAGACTCATCACCGACAGAAATAAAAACCTGCAGTTTAGTAGATGGCGGTATTCTCATTTCACCGCGGATATTGCGTATGCTTGTGATTATATCCATGATGTATTGCATGTCTTTATACGCCTTGGATTTCCTGAATGCTTTATCCGGTTCGGGAAATGCGCTTACCATAATAGAATCTTCACGTCCTTGCGTGAACGCCTGCCACAACTCCTCGCTGACAAAAGGCATAAAAGGATGCAAAAGCTGCAGAATAATTTTAAAAGTGTCATGCATCGCGCGTTGCGCGGCTTTACGCTGCGGCGCGTTTTTCTTCCCGTAAAGAGCGGGCTTTATCAATTCCAGATACCAGTCGCAGAATTCATGCCAGATAAAACGGTAAATCGTTCCAGCCGCTTCGTTGAACCGGTATTCATCCAGGTTTTTATTGACTTCTTCTATCGCCTTGTTAAGTTTGGCTTTAATCCATTTTTCGGGAAGCGTGTCTTTGGCGCTTGCCGCGCTTTTGGCATCATAATCTTCGAGATTGGCCAGCGCCAGTTTCGCGGCGTTCCATATTTTATTTACGAAGAACTTGTATCCTTCGATTCTTTCCGGAGACATGCGCACGTCCCTGCCCTGCGCCGTATATGCCGCCAGCGCAAAACGAAACGCATCAGTGCCGTATTGGTCAATCATCACCAGCGGGTCAATAATATTTCCGCTGGATTTACTCATTTTTTCACCTTTTTCATCCCTGACCAGGGCATGCAGATACACCTCCCGGAAAGGCACGTCTTTCATCACGTAAAGACCCATCATCATCATGCGGGCGACCCAGAAAAACAAAATATCAAAACCCGTTACCAGCAACGATGTCGGGTAAAATGTCTTAACTGATTTTGTCTTCTTCGGCCAGCCGAGCGTGGAAAAAGGCCACAGAGCCGAACTGAACCAGGTGTCCAGCACATCCTCATCCTGTCTAAGGGAGCTGCTTTTGCAATCAGGACATTTTTTCGGTTCAACCGTAGAAACAATCACCTTCGAACAGGCATCACAGTACCAAACGGGAATTCGATGCCCCCACCAAAGCTGACGGGAAATGCACCAGTCGCGGATATTATTCATCCATTCAAAATATGTCGTTTCCCATGATTTCGGAATTATTTTAGTCTTTTCCTGAACAACCGCCTTAATCGCCTGCTTGGCCAACGGCTGGATTTTGACAAACCACTGTTTGGAAACCATCGGCTCAATATCCGTTTTACAGCGGTAACACTGTCCGACACTGTGAGAATACGGATCCGTGGAAATGAGATATTTTCCTTTTTCCAAATCGGCTATGATATTTTTTCTGGCTTCATATCTTTCCTGCCCTTCATAAATGCCGCCCTTGCTGTTAATAACACCGCTTTCGTCCATAATGGTGATTACTTCCAGATTATGACGCTGGGCTATCGCGAAGTCATTGGGGTCCGAACCCGGCGTGATTTTCAGCGCGCCGGAACCAAAATCCATCGCCACGTAGTCATCGGCGATAATCGGTATTTTTCTGTTCATCAGAGGCAGAATTACGAATTTGCCGATTTTATCTTTGTATCTTTTATCCTTGGGATTTACGGCAACCGCGGTATCGCCCAGCATTGTTTCGGGCCGCGTTGTCGCCACAACAATTTCGCCTTTGCCGTCGGCCAGAGGATATCCGATATTCCACAAGCAACTCGCTTCGGGCACAAATTCCACTTCCAGATCGGAAATGGCCGTGCGGCAGCGGGGGCACCAGTTCACAATATAATCCCCCTGGTAAATCAAATCATCTTCATAAAGCTTGACAAAGACTTCCCTTACCGCCTGCGAAAGCCCTTCATCCATGGTAAAGCGTTCTCTTTTCCAATCACACGAGCAGCCCAGACGTTTTAATTGATTGATAATGACGCCGCCGTATTTTTCCTTCCACTCCCAGACGCGCGCGATAAATTTTTCGCGTCCCAGATCATGGCGCGAGAGACCTTCTTTCGCCAGTTCCTGTTCCACAACATTTTGCGTGGCAATGCCGGCATGATCCATTCCGGGCATCCACAAAGCGTTGAAACCCTGCATTCTTTTGTAGCGAATAATTATGTCCTGCAAAGTATTGTTCAGTGCGTGCCCCATGTGCAGCATTCCCGTAACATTGGGCGGGGGGATAACAATGGAAAAAGGAGCTTTTTCGCTTTTATCCGGCGCGCGAAAAAGATTTTTTTTCAACCAGTAATCGTATATTCTTTTTTCCGCCTGCGCCGGTTCAAATGCTTTGCTTATTTCTGATTTAACCATTCTTGCTCTTCACTCCGAAATCATATTTACACTTAAAAAGGGCTCGCGCCCTTTTTCTTACACGTTTTTGGGGGGAATTTACCACTTAAAAAACGCAAAGCGAGATACACGCCTCTTATCTCGCCTGATGGATATTGATGCCCAAAAAACCAATAATTGTGTTTATTTTTGCTTATCAACCTTTCTTTACGCGCTCATTTTCCCGCTGGGGGTTTTGTCAAACCGCCATTGACATGATTATTGCGCCTTTGGGGAAAAAATCATATTCAACGTCCGGAAGCCCCGATGGCTCATTTGCCGCCCAAAAAATCGAAATGCATAATTATCTCCATAACCTGCCGATGTCAAGTAATATTCATCGCTCTAATACAAGCCGTTTTCCCGCAAGAATTTTCCAACTTCTGTCCTGATTTCATTATAAGATTCGGGGGCAAACCATTGTATTTCCTTATCGGCGGCAAACCAGGTCATCTGGCGCTTGGCATAATGCCAGGTATCGCGGTTTATCCGGCGCAAGGCTTCTTCCAGGTCATAAATTTCTTCCAGGTATTCTATTATTTGTTTGTAACCGATAGATTTCATGGGTTTGATATCTTTACCATATCCTTTTGCCAAAAGCGCTTCCACCTCGGCAATCAGCCCCAGATCTATCATCTTTTTTGTTCTTTGCTCTACCTGCTGCTTCAGTTTCTCCCGGTCGATACTAAGGCCGATTTTAAAACAATTATACGGAGAATTTTTAAATGCATGCCGGGCCTGCCTGGATGTGATTGATTCGCCGGTCTGCTCCCAAACCTCCAAAGCCCTGACCACGCGCACGGAATCGTTTTGTTTTATTCGTCGCGCCGCGGATGGGTCTTTCTTCTTGAGCAAATCAAAAAGATATTCCCTGCCGTGAATCTCACCTAATTTTTTATAATGAGCTCTTATTTTTTTATCCACCTGGGGCGTATCGATAATCCCTTTGAGCAGGGCGCGGATATAAAGACCGGTGCCTCCGACAATAAAAACCGGCTTTTTCTCGCGTACCAGCCGGGCAATAACATCACCCGCTATTTGCGCGTACAAAGCGGCGTTGAAATCTTCATCCGGGTCGACAATGTCAATTAAATGATGCCTGACCTGATTTCTCTGCTCGCTGGTCGGTTTTGCCGTGCCGATGTCCATGTAACGGTAAACCTGCATCGAATCGGCATTGATAATTTCACCACCGAATTGCGTTGCCAGATTTATGGCCAGCGCGGTTTTACCTGTCGCGGTAGGCGAATTAATTATCACCAGGGGCGTCTTACTCATGCGCTACTTTCTTTTGAAGATTCTTTCGATTTCATCGAGGGATATTTTAATGCTGATGGGGCGTCCATGCGGGCATGTCGTATTGAAGGGTGTATTTTCCAGATCGTTACATAAAGCGTTCACCTCTTGCGGCAATAAATCATTTTTTGCCTTTATCGCCGCGCGGCACGCCATCGACGCGAAGAGTTCTTCTTTCTTTTCCTGCAGGGAAGAAGCCTTGTTCTGTTCCTGGAGTTTATCGGCAATATCCAGGACAATTTCTTTGGCCCCGGCGGCGGAAAGCAGCGCCGGCAGGGACTTGACGGCCAGCGAATCCTTGCCGAATATTTCCACATCCAGCCCGATTTCACCGAGCAAATCGATATGCTGCGCGAATAAGGTTATCTGTCCCGGCGTCAGGCTGATTATTTCCGGCATGAGCAACCGCTGAGAAGCAATTTTCTGCGTCGATTCTTTTTTCAATTTTTCCAGTATTATTCTTTCATGCGCCGCGTGCTGATCAATCAGCAACAATCCGTCATCAGCGGAAAAAATCAAATAAGTGCCGCCGTACTGGCCGATATAGCTAAAACCGGAAAAATTAATCCTCCCTTTTTCCTGCTCGTCATCGGCGGACACTGAAGCTATTTTTCCCACAACTTTTCCAAACGTCAGGCCGGCGGAAATTTCCTGCCTGCTAGCCGCGGGGGGATACTTATTAAAATATTTTTGTGGCTGAACGGGAGCACCCGCGGAAAAGGATTCTCCCCTTGGGGTGAGCCGATAGACAAAACTATCCTTCGGTCCGGAGCTCTGAGCGAGACTCTGCGCGATTGTCCCGGAAACCATTTCATAAATGCCGCGCGCGTCCTTAAAACGCACTTCCAGTTTTGCCGGATGGACATTGACATCGACATCCTGCGGCGGCAAATCGATAAACAAAACACCCGCCGGATATCGCCTGGGCGGTATAATCTGACGGTACGCGGACAAAACAGCATGAATCAGGCTGTTGTCGCGGACAAAGCGGCGGTTTACGAACAAATAAATATTTTTTGAGTTGGAACGCGTAAATTCCGGATGTGAAATGAATCCGGATAATTTCCAGTTCTCTCTTTCACCTTGTACGCCGATACAATTGGCGGAAAAATCCATGCCCATAACCGCCGCGACACGCTGCTTGATTTCCGCACTCTGCGGTACGGCAAATACTTCTTTGTCGTCAACGGACGCCCGGAAACGGATCTCGGGATACGCCAGGGAAGCTCTGGTAACCGCGTCCAGGCACAAACTCTGTTCGGTGTTTTCCTTTTTCAAAAATTTTCTTCGCGCGGGAATATTGGCAAAAATGTTACTCACCGTTATTTGCGTTCCCGCGGGGCAGCCCGCAGGAGATATTTCTTTGATTACACCGGCATCTACATAAGCGCGCGTGCCTTCGGTTTGTCCCTGTCTTTTCGTCAGCAACTCCACCGTCGCCACGGAAGCGATGCTGGGCATGGCTTCGCCGCGAAAACCAAAAGATGCCACCTGGTAGATGTCTTCAATTTTGCGTATTTTACTTGTGGCGTGCCTTTCGAAAACCAGCGCCACGTCCTTACTGTCGATACCTGTACCGTCATCGGTTACCCTGATGGAACCGCATCCTTTTTCCATCTCCACGCTTATATTCTTCGCCTGCGCGTCGATGGAATTTTCTATCAGTTCTTTAACGATGGAAGCCGGCCTTTCGACCACTTCCCCCGCGGCGATTTGATTGGCAATTTCTTCTGATAATACAACAATATGCGCTGACAACCGGAGAATCTCCTTAAATCTTTATAATGCTTCAGGCAAGTCTTATATCATTTTGACGGAAAATAAAAAAGCCGCAGTATATTGACCGCGGCTGAACTTTTTCATTTGTTTATTTGCTTAATCAAGAACAATCATCACGCGGCACTGCTGCAGTAAAATAGCGCTTTGCGCGGCGGCGCGAAATTTCGCGGAATCATCGTTGCTGATAACCAGGTCAGTTTTCCCCGTTGCCGCTGTCCTGATTGCTTTTACGGTAAGGGGATTTACCGCCACGCGGTGGTTTCGCCGCGCTTCCTCAATATCCCGCGTGTAACCGGCCATGCCCTGCTGAAGCGCGCGTTGGGTTTCAACGCGCGCTTGGCCGTAAATTTCGCTTCCGTCCTCAGCGAATATTTTCGGCATCATCGCCGGTCTCGCTCCGATTCCGCGCGCGTCCACAACCAATCCCGAATACATAACGGCATCAGGTGGTTTCGCGGTTGCCTGAGCAGGGACTTCCTCTGTTCTTTTTTCGGAAGGAAGAGGCATCACTATTGTGGCCAGTTCTCCGTAAAGAGGTATTCTCATCTTCACTTCAACCGTCCCGTCTCCCATGTACTTCTGCTCGACAAGCATAGCCCTCTGGAGGAGGTTCATTAGCTGCGTATTGGCAATACTGCTTTGCCGGGTAAAGTCTCCTATTTTTCGGGCAGCGTCAACCTGTACAGTCTGCGTTACTCCCAGCAAATTTTGCAGGGCGTTTTCTTTAGCCGCTCTGAGAGCCATCGGCTTCAGGGCGGGTTTGGCCACTGTTTTTTCCGCGGGCGCGCCGATACCCATCGCTTCAATGTATCCCGCCGACCAGTTAACCGTGCTCTGGCCGATTTTTTGCATCAAATCTTTTGATATCGTTTTTTCCTGACAGATACCTGCTGCCGCAAAGACAAACAACGGTCATGCGCCCCATTTAGGAAACCAGTTGCACAGAGAGATGCCTTCTTGTAAATTTAAGAAAAAGGAGGACATCA
>OMKS01003620.1_pt1 | contig 12163 bp, 21 predicted proteins | sample 1674721 | NCBI WGS metagenome assembly OMKS01 (sample SAMN06264996, study PRJEB25208) | sediment metagenome | isolation source: hot spring sediment | place: USA: California | collected 2014-09-02 | reverse complement strand
TTTATTAGCGACGTAGAGCGAACAAAATACAAAAACAAAGTTTTTGTATTTTTGAGCCGAGGAGCTAAGGAAAGGTTTTATTAGCGACGTAGAGTGAGCGAAATGAAAATGTAAAAACATTTTCATTTCCGAACCGAGAAGCTAATATAGGTGTAATACCGCGTGGCTCTGCCACGCGCAAGAACGAGCGAAGCGAGTTCATATTATTATCTTGGGGCTTGCCCCGAGGGCATATATTAAATTATGTAGTTTGAAAGAAGTTAGAATAAACAATCAAATATCATCTCCTAAATTAAGGGTAATTTCATCCGATGGAGATAATTTTGGCATTCTAACTAGGGAAGAAGCTCTTAGAAAAGCAGAAGAAAAAGACCTGGATTTAATAGAAATATCACCCCAGACAAATCCACCAGTAGCTAAGATAATGGATTATGGTCAATGGCTTTATATCAAAAAGAGAAAAGCTAAACAATCTCGTCAATCAAAATCCACAGAAACTAAATCTATTCAAATTAAGATTGGTACTGGTGATAATGATTTAATGATGAAAGCTCGCCAAGTGACTAAATTTTTAAACGAGGGCCATCGAGTCAAAATTGAGCTTTATTTGCGAGGTCGGTCAAAATATTTCGAAAAAGAGTTTCTAAATGAAAGATTGGAAAGATTTTTGAATTTTGTCTCAATGGATTTCAAAATAGCTTCTCCAATAAAAAACAGTCCTAAAGGATTAATGATGATTATTGAGAAAAAATAAATATGAAAACTAATAATTCATTCATTAAAAGATTAAAACTTACCCGAACAGGTAAGGTTTTAGCTCGCAAAAAAGGTCAGAATCATTTCAATGCTAAAGAATCAGGAGAAAAAAGCCAAAAAAAGAAGAGATTATCTTCTTTTGCCATCACTGCCAAATCAGCAGCTCGCTTCCTACCTGGTTTTAAGATTAATAAATAATTATGCCTAGAGTAAAAAGAGGAGTTACTTCCAACAAAACCAGAAGAAATATTTTAAAAAGAGTTAAGGGTTTTCGTTTTGGCCGAAGTAAGAAAGAAAAACAAGCTAATGAAGCCTTGGTCCATGCCGGCCGTTATGCTTACAATCACCGTAAAAAGAAAAAAGGTGATTTTCGCCGACTGTGGAATATAAAGATAGGAGCCGGTGTTAAAAATTTCGGTCTATCTTATAGTACCTTTATTTCCAAGCTCAAAAAAAATAAAGTAGAATTAGATAGAAAAGTATTAGCTGAAATGGCTGAACACCATCCTGAAACTTTCGCTAAAATAGTTGAAGAAGTTAAATAACTTTGAATTGCGTAGCGAGTAGTTTTGTAATTCAAAGTAAATAGTTTAAAAGTCTATCTCCCGTGAATCACCATCATTAGGTGAAGATGCTTTTATTGCCCATTCATCTTTTAATCGTTGAACCAAAGCAAGACTTGATTTTGGTTCCCCCATTACAACAAAAGTCTCTTCTAAAGTATCGGCCGTCTGACCGGCATATTCTGATAAAGCAGTGGAATCCATATGAGCCGAATAGGCCGATAAATTCTCAATCCTAGATCTAACTCTTATTCTCTCTCCCATTATAGTAACTTCTTTAGCGCCTTCAGAAAGTAGTCGCCCCAAACTACCGGCCGCTTGGTAACCGGCAATCAATAATGTATTGTTTTTTTGTGGTAAATACCTTTTCTCATGATGAAGTATTCTGCCACCATTACTCATCCCCGAACCGGCAATAATTATTTTTCGGCCCAATCTCTGAGCGATTTCTTTTGATTCCTCAGTAGTTCTCGTCTGTTGAAGTTGGGGAAAATGAAAAATACCATCCCCATTATTTATTATATATTTAACCTCCTTATTGAAATATCTTTCATAACGGCGATAAATGTCGGTAATGCTAATCGCCAAAGGTGAATCCAAAAAAACCGGCACCAGTGGTATTTTAGAGGCCTCCATTAGATTTTCAACTTCAAATAAAATTTCTTGTGTTCTCTCTATGGAAAAAGCCGGAATCATTAAAACTCCGCCAGCCTGCATAGTAGAAAGAATGATATCTTTTAAGTGTTGGCGCCTAGAATCTTTGTTTTCATGTTCACGGTCACCATAAACGCTTTCCATTAATAAATAATTAACATCTGATATTTTCTCAGCTGGTTTTAAAAGAGGCGCTGGAGAATTACCTAAATCACCGCTAAAAATGGTTTTTTTACCACCGGAAGTAAATTCCACCATAGCTGAACCCAAAATATGTCCAGCATCCAAAAACTGAACAGAAAAACGACCAATTTTAATTGACTGGTGATAATCCATTCCCTGCCATAATTCCATTGTCTTAACAATATCCTCTTCCCTGTAGAAAATAGCATGCTTATCTTTTTTGGCTTCTTTTTCCATAACCCCCAAACTATCTCGTAGAGATAACTCGGCTATTTCTTTAGTGGGATAAGTTGAGTATATTTTACCCCTGAAGCCATCTCTAACTAATTTAGGTATTCTACCAATATGATCCAAATGAGCATGAGTGACAAAAAGAGCTTCTATTTCTTGAGGATTATAGTTAAAAGGTTCACGGTTAGAATTTTCAACTATTTTATTTCCTTGATGCAAACCACAATCAACTAGAATTTTAAGATTATCCGCTTCTAAACCAGAACTCAAATCTTCCAACATAAAATTGGAACCAGTCACTCCATTAGCGCCACCATAAAATGTTATTCTTGATTTATTCATTTTTAAAATAATTTTATACTTTTCAGACTGAAAAACAAGTTTTTCTTCCGATTAAGAAAATAAAAAGCTGTCAAAAGACCTCCTAAAAAGTCAAACAATAAATCACTTAAAGTATCTCTCCAGCCTAAACTTAAAATATCCGGACTGCGAAAACCAAACTGAGCTGCTAAAAATTGGTCAAAACTAATTTCGAAAATTTCCCAAATACCACCAATAGCTAAAGAAATAAATATAGCCCAAAGAAAAACACTTTTAATTGAAAAATAATATTTATTGGACCCATAGAGAAAATAGAGAAAAATTAAAGTTATCCAAAAACCGCCCAAAAGATGCATTAATAAATCAAACCACCAAATTCGCCAATACCATAAATGAATGAAAGCTAGAGAATTTAAAGTAAATATAAGTCGAAATAAAATAAAGAAAAAAAGAAGAGGCGAATAACTTATGAAATCTTTTAAACCAGATCTAAAAAAAGCCGGTAGAGACAATGAAGACATAAAAATATTTTACTTTTTATTAATAAAAAGACAAACGCCGTCATAAACGGCGTCTATCTTGGGCTGTTTGAGTTTATTACCCTAGAAATAATCTAAGGTGGGATCCCGCAGACCAAAACCACGGTTTTAGTCAATATAAGGTTCCCCAAAAGAACTATTTGATCTAGATAATTATCTCAAACAACCCAATCTTATTGTAACAGAATTGATAAAAACAACCAATATTAATCTTCATCTACCCCAAAACGTTTATAATCAAAAATTTGATTATGACTAAACCATAATTTTACCTCATGATTAGCTTCTTCTTGGGTTTCTGAAGCATGAACTAAATTCATAATAGCTCTTTTTTCTTTATTAGCTAAAATGGGAGAATCAGCTGAAAAATCACCTCTAATCGTACCCATATCCGCTTGGGAAGGAATAGTTGTTCCAGCTATTTTACGAACCATATCAATAGCGTGTATCCCTTGTACTACCATTTTAACCAAAGGAGCTGAAGTCATATATTTGACGATCCAACCTCTAACCATCTTACCTATTTCTAAAGGATTATCTGTTCCCAGCTCAGCCACTGGATCAAAACCATATTTTTCATAAGTACCCAAAGTTTTATTGCCCAACCTTTCTATCCATTTCTCATCCTTAGGATAATGGTCATCTATTTGTTGTTCGGTCGGATAAACCATTTCTAAACCAACTATCTTTAAATCTCTTTGTTCTATCCTCTTAACAACTTCACCAATTAGGCCCTTGCGGACACCATCAGGTTTAATCATTAGAAAAGTTTTTTCTTCTTTAGGATTCATAATTTAAATTTATAATTTAGTAATAATTTCCGGTCCTTCACCGGTAACGACTATTGTGTGTTCAAAGTGCGCACTTATACTATCATCTTTGGTGGCAAAAGTAAAATCATCAAGCATTTTTATCTTCCCCGAACCAAAAGAAGCCATCGGTTCAATAGCCAAGACTAGGCCAGCTGATATTTTTTCACCTTGTCCTGACCGACCTTCGTTGGGTATTATTGGATCTTCATGAACTGAAAAACCCACCCCGTGACCTCCTAAACCTTCAACAACAGAGAAACCGTTTTGAATAATGACTTTAGAAATAGCCATTCCGATATCTCCAATATGTTTACCTGGCCAAGCCTCTTTTATACCGGCTAAAAGAGACTCTCTAACTGTTTCTACTAATTTTCTATATTTAGTATTTTCGCCAACAATTATTGTTTTAGCCATATCAGTAAAAAGATTTTTATAAACCAATCCTAAATCAAGACTAACAACATCTCCGTCTGATATGGTCCTATTAATATTAGGAACACCATGGACTATCTCATTGTTTATTGAAACACATAAAGCCGCTGGGTAGGGTCTCTTAGCCCCGGTTGGTTTAAAATTCAAAAAAGCCGGCCGACCACCAGTTTTACTAATCAATTCTCTGGCTTTCTCTTCTAGAAACCAAGTAGTTATTCCTGGTTGAATTAAAGCGCTTATATCATCAAGTACTTTGGCTAATATCTTACCACCTTCTCTTAACTTCTTTATATCATCAGCACTTTTCAATTTTACCATATCTCTTATTGCCACTTCTGAACAAATGAAAGAGAATCTAAAATTTCTTGATAGACTTCTTCTATACTTTGCTCACCATTAATTTCCAAAAAACGGTAATTGGGATTGTCTTGATAATACTCAATCGCCGGCAAAACCAACCTGTCAAACCAATCTAACCTTGATTCTATATCGCCGGGACGTAGATCATCTTTCCGACCTCGGCCCGAGAGCCTATCATAAGCCCAGGCTCGCGAAACTTTTAGATGAACTACGACTGGTGACGACCAATTATAAAATTCTCTGGCTCCATCTAAAGCTTTTGTTTCTGTTAGAGTCCTAGGGGTCCCGTCAAAAACCAAGTGCTCATCACCGGTAAAATTAGATATCAAAAAATTTGACCATAACCAGATAGCTAAAAAGGGAGGTTGGGCTTCCGAACGTTCCATTATTTCTTTGGCTATTCTAGAAGAATGAGAGTCACCAGAGACAAATTCCCTAAATCTATCTCCAGTTTCAATATAAAATAATTTACGTTCCGGGTCTGCTTTTTGTATATCTTCAACTAATTTTTTAGCCTGAGTTCCTTTTCCACAACCACTCCGACCAATAAAGAAAAAGACATTTGGCGAAGAGGCAGTTGATAAATTACTTAAAAAATTATTTTTATTTTTCATTAGAAGATTATAACAGAAAAAAACTTTTTTAAAAATTAGTACTCCCGCATTGTTATCTGAGCATCCACCTTCTTAACAAAATCAAGCAAAACAGATACAACAATTAAAAGACTTGTTCCCCCAATAGCAAAGGTAGTTATACCGGTCGCGGCTTGCATTAAAAGAGGCAACATAGCCACTAATCCTAAAAATATAGCTCCCACTAAAGTTAGACGACTTAAAGTTTTGGTCAAATATTCCATCGTTGCCCGACCTGGTCTAATACCGGGAATAAAGGCACCGCTTTTTTGTAGGTTTTCAGATATGGCTTTGGGGTCAAAAGTAACGGCCGTGTAAAAATAGGTAAAACCAAAAACTAAGAGGAAGTAAAGACCGGAAGAAAACCAAACATTATTCAAAACAGAGGCCAAAGGATTAATAATGGTCATCAATAATTCATTATCAATTTGCGACAAAAAATTGATGATCATTTGAGGAAAAAGTAAAATAGCCAAAGCAAAAATTATCGGCATTACTCCGGCATTATTAACTCTAATCGGTAAATAAGTTGAAATACCGCCATACATTTTCATACCTCTAACCCTTTTAGCATAGGTAATTGGAACTGGCCTTTCGGCTTCTGTCATCACCACCACCCCAGTGACTATTAGAACAGCTGCTAAAACAAAACCAAAATAGGTTGGTAAATCAGTTACATTAAAAGCTAAAAATGATTGAGTAACAGCAGTGGGCAAGCCTGAAATTATACCAGCAAAAATTAATAAAGATATTCCATTACCAATACCATATTCATTTATTAATTCACCCAACCACATTAGTAAAACAGAGCCAGCAGTAATAACGACGACATTAAAAAGTCTGTCTATTAAAGTTATACTAGCCGGGTTAAAAAGTATGCCCTGTCTTTCAAGCAATATTAATAAACCAAAACCTTGAACCATAGCTAGAGGAACAGTTAATAATCTGGAATATTGAGCTATTTTTTTTCTACCAATAGCACCGTCTTCATGAAACATTTGTTTTAAGGTCGGAGAAATTAAAGTCATCAATTGCATAATAATTGAGGCAGTAATAAAAGGTCCAACACCTAGCATAAAAATTGATAAATTAGATAAGCCACCCCCTGAAAAAACATCTAATAAACCGAAAAATTGATTATCGCGGAAAAACGATTCTAAAGCTAAACGATCTATTCCCGGAATAGGAATTGATGCTCCAAAACGAAATATTAATAAAATTGCTAAAACGAAAAAAATTCGACGACGAAGATTTGTGTCAGCAAAAGTAAGTTTTGTTTTTCTTATAAAATCATTCATAAACCTAAACTTTTATTTCTCCACCGGCTTTAATTATCTTTTTCTCAGCTAAAGTAGATAAAGCACAACCGGAAAAAACTAATGGCTTAGAGACATTCCCTTGGCCAAGAATTTTAATTGCTCTTATCTTACCACTTTGACGACGAATTACACCCTTTTTAAACAAATTGGCAGGATTAACTTGATCATTAGCTTGAAATATTTTATCTAAAACAGCTAAATTAACTGTCTCCGGTTTAGACCGAGCAGAAAAACGATAACCTCTCTTTTTGGGTATTTTCTTAATTATATCCCTAATAGCCGGCCTAATTTTATGCCCAGCTCTAGATTTTTGACCTTTTGAACCTCGGCCGGAAGTATAACCCCTCTCACCGCCACGACCTACTTGCCTAGAAGTTTTTGTTGCTTGTGATTTTTTTACATTATGGATTTTCATAACTATTTTTGGGAATTAGATAACTTTTTTAAGGCCTCAATGGTCGCTCGAGCATTATTGAGTTTATTTTTACTACGGGAAATAATTTTGGCATTCACATCTTTTATTCCTGCTAAATCTAATAAAACTCTAACTGAACCACCAGCCACTAATCCTCGGCCCGGAGAAGGTTTGATAATAATTTCAGAAGCACCATATTTAGCTTCGGTTTGAAAAGGAATTGATTTGTTCTCATTCAATAAAACCTTAATCATATTTTTCTTGGCATTATTCTGTGCTTTCTCTATAGCTAAAGCAGTATCTCTGGCTTTTCCTATTCCAACACCGACTCGGCCTCGACGATCGCCCAATATACAAACAACTGAGAAGCTAAATCGACGACCACCAGCCATAACTCGAGCCACTCTTCTAACATCAACTACCCGATGATCAAATTCTGGCTTTTCATTTGACCGACGAAATTTACCCTTATGGGTAGAAATTCTAGATTTAGTTGTTTCACTTTTTGTATTTTTCTCCATTGTTAATTATTTAAAATTTTAATCCACCAATTCTTGCTCCCTCCGCCAAAGCTTTGACTCGACCAGTATAAATATATCCTCCTCTATCAAAAACTACTTGGATAATATCTTTCTTCTTAGCTTGTCCAGCTAAGAAAAAACCAACGGCGAAGGATTTAATTTGTTTTTTAAAATCTGCTTTAGGAATCTCTTTAATCTTACTTATTTCTTTAATTTCCTTGTCAGTTATCTGTCGACTAGAAAGCGCCATTAAAACTTTTCCATTATCATCATCTATTAAACTAGCATAGATATCTTTATTGGAACGAAAAACCACCAAACGCGGTTTATTCGCCCGTCCGGAAATTTTAGCCCTGATTCGTCGATGACGATTTTCTCTTTTCAGTCTTTTAGTTTTTTCTTTATCTTTCATATTTTAACCAACTACTTTTTTACCCTGTTTTCTTCTAGGAACTTCATCAATATAGCGAATACCCTTGCCCTTATAGGGTTCAGTTTTCTTGTATTGTCTCAAACGAGCAGTAAATTCACCGACCTTTTCTTTATCAATACCATTAACTGTTAAAATATTTTTTTCCAGAGAACATTTTATTTCGGGTGGTATAACAACATTAACATCATGAGAATAACCTATACCCAAAACAATCTTTTCACCAACTAAATTAAACTTATAACCTACGCCCTCTATAACAAGCTTCTTCTCAAAACCTTCAGTTACACCTTGAATCATATTTTTTATATGTGAAGCATAGGTACCCCAGAGAGATTCAGCTAATTTGCCATTTTCTTTAGGATTAAGACTAATTTCTTTTTCATTAACTTTTATCTCTATTTTAGGAAGAAAAGTTTTTTGTAGTTCACCTAAAGGTCCAGTAACCTTTAAGACTCCAGCTGTAAAATCTATTTTTACCTTATCGGGAATAGTTATAATTTGTTTTCCAATTCTAGACATAATTATATTACCAAATCTCAAAAAGTAATTCTCCACCAGTTTTTTGACGAATAGCATCAGGGGCTGATAAAATACCGTGCGGAGTTGATAAAACTCTTAATTTATCGTCAACTGAAATTTTTTTTAATTCTATCAGACGGTAATAAACTCTTTTAGATGGTTTAGAAATTCTCTTAACATTTGAGACAATATTGCCTTGACCAACTTCATTCAGGATTAATACGATTTGCTTAGTAGTTTTTTTACCCTTTCGGCCAACATCACGCAAAAAGCCATTTTTCAACAGAACTTTAGCTATAGAAGCCTTAATTTTTGAATAAGGTAAAGACAACTCGCTTCGGCCAGCTCGTGAGGCATTTTTTATTCTTATCAACATATCAGCGATTGGATCAGAAAACATAATTAATTACCAAGATGATTTTTTAATACCGGGTATTTGTCCCTCATTAGCAAATTCCCTAAAACATATACGACACAGACCAAAAGATCTCATAAAAGCCTTCTTGCGCCCACAACGAAAACAACGTCTAACAACCCGACTTTTAAATTTGGGTTCTTTAAGAGCTCTAGCTATAACTGATTTTTTGGCCATAAAATAAAAATATTGTTACCAAAACATAATTTACAAATCAATAGCTGAATAAATGATTTCTGTCATTTATTCTCGCTTTTGTTTCAGTAATACAAAACTAAAGGCTCCTGAAGAGCCTTTAGTATCCTAGCAATATTTACCTTTGCTGTCAAACCTATTTGAAGGGAAAATTTAACTTTTTAAACAATAATTCAGCCGTTGCTTTATTTTTAGCTGTCGTAATAATAGTAATAGCTAAACCAAAAACATCCTTTATGTCTTCATCAGCAGTCTCTGGAAAAACAATATTCTCTTTTATACCAATTGTTAGATTGCCCATATTGTCTATATTTTTGAGCGATAAACCTTTAAAGTCCCTTGTTCTAGGTAGAGCGATATTTAAAAGTCGGTCTATAAAATCATACATTTTACTCCCGCGCAAAGTAACTTTTTGACCAATTATTTCACCCTGACGCAATTTAAAAGTAGCAATTGATTTTTTGGCCTGACAACCTACCGGCTTCTGGCCGGTAATTTTTTTTAATTTTTCAATTACTAATTCATTCTTTTTAGTATCTCGGCCACGGCCCGTGCCAACGGAAACAACCACCTTCTCTATTTTGGGCAACGAATTGACATTATTTAAACCAAGATCTTTCATAAGATCTTTTTCAATTAATTTTATTTTTTCTTTTATAGAAATAGTTTTCATAAAAATATTTTAATTAAAAAGGATTAGAACACTTAGTGCAAACTCTGATTTTCTTATCCTTTACTGCTTGAACTTTAATTCTCTTTCCACGCTTGCAAGTTTTGCAAAATAAAGCCAGATTAGAAATCGCTAGTGGTGTGGCTACCTCTACAGTCTGACCTTTTTCACCGGCTCGTTTGGGACGAATCCTTCTCTTTTTCAAATTAAGTCCTTCAACCAAAACTAAACCAGTGGTTCTAAAAACTTTAAGAACCTTACCGCTCTTGCCCTTATCTTCTCCGGTTAAAATTTGAACTGTATCACCTTTTTTGATAATTTTAGTGCTCATATTATTTATTAAAATCTAAACTACTTCTGGAGCTTGAGAAATTATTTTCTGATAACCTTTATCGGCCAATTCCCTAGGTATCGGTCCGAATATTCTCCCACCTCGAGGATCTTTTTTACCCTTTTCTAAAATAACAACAGCATTTTCATCAAAGCGAACATAAGAACCATCAAGACGACGGAATGGTTTCTTTTGTCTAACCACTACAGCTTGAACAACTTCTTTCTTTTTTATTGGTTTTCTTGGCTCGGCAATTTGTATGGACATTACTACCACATCGCCAATTTCAGCATATCTTCTCTTTGAACCACCTAAAACTTTAAAAACCCGCCCGATTTTTGCTCCGGTATTATCCACAACTTTAACTATAGACATCGGTTGAATCATAATAAACTTAACTTAAGGAAACAATAATAAAAGACTTATCTTTAGATAAAGGTCTTGTTTCTCTGATAATAACTTTTTGACCAATTTTAAAACGATTCTCAGGATTTTCAGCCTTATATCTTTTTATTTTTTTTATAAATTTTCCATATTTAGGATGTTTTACTAAATGAATTACCGAAACTACAGCTGTTTTCTCCATCTTATCTGAAACAACCACTCCCTTTAACTGTTTTTTATTTTTATTTTCAATTTTCATAAACTATTTATTTTCCATTAATTCTTTTTTTCTCCAGGCGGTCATAATTCTGGCAACCTCCTTTTTAATATTTTTTCCTTTTTTAACATTAGTGACTTTACCACCAGCCAAATCAAAATAAAAATCACGCAAAGCTAATCTTTTTTCTCTGATAACTTTCTGAAGTTCTGACTCTGTTTTGGTTGTTAAATCTTTTTTCTTAGCCATATTTTTTATTAATCATTATCTCTGGAAATTATTCTAGTTTTGATTGGTAATTTAGCGCCAGCTTTTCGCAAGGCCTCTTTAGCTACTTCCTCATCCAATCCATCAACTTCAAAAATTATCCGACCGGGCAAAACTTCAAAAACATAACCTTGTAAATCACCCTTGCCCTTACCCATACCAACTTCGGCAGCTTTAGCAGTATATGGTCGGTCAGGGAAAATTCTAATCCACAATTTTCCTTTCTTCTGCATTTGTCTAGAAATAGTTTTACGAGCAGCCTCTATTTGATTAGATTTTATGCGAGCGCCGGTCAAAGCTTTTAAACCATAAGAACCAAAATCAAGCTTAATACCCCGAGAGGCCGTCCTTTCTTTACTGCCAACTCGGCCGGTCTGCCATTTTCTATATTTTACTTTTTTAGGAAATAATAAAGGCATAACAAAAAATATTAATTATCATTAAAAATTTCTCCCCGATAAACCCAAACCTTGATACCTATAACCCCATAAGGCAAATAGGCTTTTTCTCGGGCAAAATCAACATCAGCTTTCAAGGTGGTCAAAGGTATCCTTCCCTCTTTTAAAATCTCTTTTCGACTCATCTCAGCCCCTCCTAGACGTCCAGATAAAACAATTTTAACCCCCTGAACTCCTTTAGCTGACATAGCTTTTTCTATCGTTTGCTTCATTACTCGTTTGAATGGCATTCTTTTTTCTAATGCTTCAGCTGCCATTTGAGCCAAAATTGGAGCTTGGGCTTCCGGATTTTTAATTTCTTCAATATCAACTTTAATTTCTGTTGGTAAAGCAACTCCAGTTTTGCTTAAAACTTTAATAATATCATCTTTTAGCTTTAGCGCTCCTTCACCGTTTCGTCCAATAATCATACCGGGGCGAGAAGTCTTTATTATGACTCTGTATAATTTCTCTCCTCTCTCCATATCCTGTCTCTTATACACATCTCCGAGCCCACGAGACCGTACTAGATCTCGTATGCCGTCTTCTGCTTGAAA
>OMKS01003618.1_pt1 | contig 12169 bp, 14 predicted proteins | sample 1674721 | NCBI WGS metagenome assembly OMKS01 (sample SAMN06264996, study PRJEB25208) | sediment metagenome | isolation source: hot spring sediment | place: USA: California | collected 2014-09-02 | reverse complement strand
GCAGCGTCAGATGTGTATAAGAGACAGTCGGAAGATTCGTCAATAATGTGCTCGAACGGAAAACAGGCATAATTCGCGGACCCGACGAGGAATCACCAGAAGACCCGCCGCGGCAGGAGGCTGTCGCGCCCGAGGTGTCATACAGGTTGCCCATAGCTGATGAAGAGCCCCCCGAAACCGCTCCCGTAACGTATGAAGACGCGCGGGAGGCCGAACCTGAAGAATACATATCACCTTCGCCGGAAGATATCACGCAACAAGATACCGAGGATGCGGCAACGCAACAGCAGGTGCATATTGCGGGCGCCTCGCGACGGAAACGCGAACTCTCGGAATCCTCCTCGCCTTATGCCGGACGCTCGTACAAGCCGACGGCGCGCTTGCCCGAATATAAGCGAAGCCTCCGGCGCGGCGATTTCGAAATAAGGGTGCATAACTACGCGCCGACAAAATTGCAGGTGGCGATTATTTCCAGTGAGGGAGGAAGGGATATGACAATCCCTTCGGGTGGTGTCACTTCCGCCTTTGTGGGGCGTGGCATGTATGACCTGTACTACATCTATGACGACGACCCGTTCACCCTGTATCAGGGGCAACGCCTGCCTGTGGACGAAACGCTGAGTGATTTCGTGGTTGAAATTTATGACGATTCCTACACCGTAAGATTCCTGGACAGGAATATTGAGCCGTCGGGAACGTCAAGACGCTGAAAAGGGGAAATAACGCACACCTTTTTATAAGAGTACCCGTGTGATAGAATATCTCGCGCGTTAACCAGAAGTATTATTGCAGGCAAACATGAAAGCGAACCGCAGTGCGTTTTGAAACTTTTGTCGCCGCGCGTTATTTGCGCGGGAAACGGAAAACACGTTTTATAAGCCTTATTACGTTCATCTCCATCGCGGGGGTGAGTGTGGGCGTTATTGCGCTCATCGTGGTTATGAGCGTAATGACTGGGTTTGATATCGCGCTTCGCGAGACCATTATAGGCAATCGCGCTCATCTTACCGTGATGAACCGCATGGGCAGGCCCATTACCGACGTGGATAAGGTGATTGAAGAATTGCGCGCGGTATCGCCCCAAGTGATGGGCGCCGGGCCCATTCTTCAGATTGAAGCGTTGCTTAAACGAGGTCAGTACACCACCGGAGCGTTTGTGTTGGGCGTAGACCCGGAAAGGGAAAAAGAAGTAACCGACCTGCCGCAAAATCTCACAACCGAGGGGGGACGCATGTTTGGCGCGGGAGAATTGCCCGGAGACAAGGAGATTGTTCTTGGCTTCCGATTGGCCCATCGGCTGGGAGCGCGAATCGGTTCGGAAATCGCCGTAATCACTGACAAGCCGGCGGTAACGCCTTTCGGCGTGAGGCCCGGCAACCAGGTTTTTCTGACGGTCAGCGGCATTTCACAGGCGCGGATGTCCGACTTCGACAACCTCTATGCGTTCGTGGATGTTGACACTGCGCGCATGCTGACGGGGCGCGAGGGCGTTGACGCCGTGCATGTGAAATTGTCCGATGCTTTTCTCGCGGCCCGTGTCGCGGCGCAAATAGAAGAAAAACTGAACTACCGCGCAGAAACGTGGTACGAAAGCCAGGAGGCGTTTTTTCAGGCGCTTGAACAGGAAAAGGTCGCCATGTTCATTATTTTGGTGTTTATCGTGCTGGTGGCGGCGTTCAACATCACCAGCACGCTCATCATGATTGTCATGGAAAAACGCCGGGACATAGGTATTCTGCGCACCTTGGGTTCGAGCAGCGTCTCCATTCTGGCCATTTTTATTATTGAAGGGTTGTTGATTGGACTAACCGGTACGCTTATAGGTCTTGTGCTGGGAATTTTGCTCGCGTACCACCTGAACCCCGTCGCAGAGTTTGTGGCATGGATGATGGGTGTGGATTTATTTAACAGCACCATCTATTATTTTGACGGCATTCCGGTGGCGATTGTGGTTTCCGATGTCGTATGGATCACGATATCAGCTGTAATTCTTACCTTTGTTTCAACGTTGTACCCCGCATGGAGCGCGGCGCGACTGAACCCGGTGGACGCGTTGCGTTATGAGTGAAAGCATCCAACCTGTAATTGTATGCCGAAATGTGCGCAAGGTATATCACGACGGGAGTCGGGAACTTGTTGTTCTGGACGGCATTAGCATTGAGGTGCCGGAACATAAGATGCTGGCCATAAGCGGTCCGTCGGGAGTGGGGAAGAGCACCCTGCTTCACATCATGGGAACATTGGACAAGCCCACAAAAGGAGAAATCCTTTTCAGAGGCGAACCGCTGCATCGCATGACCGGAAAACGCATTAATCACATTCGAAATCAGGAAATCGGTTTCGTATTTCAATTTTATCATCTGTTGCCGGAATTCACGGCGTTGGAAAATGTCATGATGGCAGCGCTTAATAAGGGAGAGCGCAAGAAAGATTGCGTCGCTAAGGCGGAATTGTTGCTGGGACAGGTGGGACTCACGGAACGAATGACTCATAAGCCGGGACAACTCAGCGGTGGCGAGCAGCAGCGGGTTGCAATTGCGCGCGCTCTGTTCAACAGCCCGGCCGTATTGCTTTGTGATGAGCCGACGGGGAATCTGGACGAAAAAACCGGCACGGGCATTGTCGAGTTGTTATGGAGCTTGAACGCGGAACATGGCGTCACCCTTGTGCTGGTAACCCACGATGAGGCTATTGCCGCGCGCGCCGATCTCTGGGTGGGCCTGCACGGCGGCAAGGCTGAAACAAAACGGTGATTTGTCAGGTGCGGGGCCGGTAATCGGGGCATTTAATCGCGTTTGGACGCTCGGGACGATGGCAGGCGGAGGGATGATCATACTTGCAGTTGTCGCACAAAAATTCCGTGGGACATTTCTGGCGAAGCCACCACTGTCGTAACTCGTGTTTCCAGCGCCGCCATCCGGCGGGTTCAAGGCTCTGAGTCATTGTTTCGTCTTTCTTTTTTCTTGATACCGGCTTCGGTATGCTCCGGGAGTCATGCCGGCATAACGATGAAACATCTTGCCAAAATTGCTCTGATCGTGAATGCCCACGCGTGGTCCTATTTGGGTTGCCGTTAAGGTTGTCGTGCGCAAAAGCCTGCGCGCCTGCTCAATGCGGACGCGTCCAAGGTATCCGGTAAATGTGGCGTTGATACGACATTCCAAGGCGCGCGTAACGCTGGATGCCGCCACGCCAAATTCTTTTGCCAGGGGCGCCAGTTTCAAATCGTCCCGATATTTTCTGTGGACAATATCCACCAGCTCGGGCAGGTAGGACGGCATTCGCCTGTTGTCGTTCATGCGGACGGTGCGTAACACCCGCATGGCCGCTTTCAACATTTGTGCGGGTTCGGTCAGTGAGTGAACGGCTGTTGTAAAACAAGCGTAATTAGTCCAAGCCCTTTCCGTAACGGCGCCCATCTGGCGCGCCGCTTCCAGTAATTGGCTTATGGCCTGCACAAGAAAGGAGTGCAATGTGTCGGCGTGGCAGTCGCGCAAGGAAGTCAGTTCATGGAGCCTGCCTGACAACATGTTGTGGACTATCGCTGAACGCCCGCAAAGTAACGCCAATGCGGCAAGAGATATCCACGTATTGGGTTCAGCGCCTGATACGGCGGTTTTTTGTTTGGCGTCCGCGTCCGTGATGCGCGCCGCGTTTTCATTTTCGAAAACTAATTCTTCTTCGTCTTGTAAATAAGTTGATGCAAGGGCGCGTAACGATTCAACCAGCCATTCGGCTGCGGCGCTGACAGAACCGGACGGAATGGTTCGCACATCGCTTATGGCAAAAGGAAGTTCTTCTTTCCCCTTAACTTCTCCTTCTATTTCGTTTAAGCCCCGCGCCACATCATAAATAATTTCCTGGTTGGCCTCCGCCGGAATATACGGACCGAAAGTTAAAACGTAACCGTTGTCCGGAAGCGCCGCAACGGAAACACAGGTAAATCCAAGATGACATACGAAGGTTATTGGAGCGTTTTGCCGGAGCGCGTGGGTCGCCGCGCGCGCGCGCGAATCGCGGCACGCAAGGGCGCCTGCATGAGTACCGCTGACTTTTGCGCAAACCGCGCAGCTGTTCCAGCCCATGATGTGCAATTCACTCTCATCATGCCCATGGTAATGCAGGCTTACGGGTAATGCGGAAGCCGCAGCGGCGCGTTTCAACAGGCGCTGCGCCGACTCACCACGGAAAAATGCAGGAGATACTTTCATGGCTCAATCTCGTATACAGGGGACACTGTATCCGAAGGCGCGGCCTCAATACGGACCGGGAGGCCGTCAAGCGCTTCGCGCGCGTGCGAGCACGCCAGTTCCGGGGTATTGTTGTCCCGGCTGATATGCGCAAGCACCACCAGACGCAGACCGTCATGTCGCAGCTGTTTCAGCAGGTTGTGAACGTCTAGATTGGACAGATGACCGGTGCGGCTGCGTATGCGTTGTTGTATTTGCGGCGGATAAGGACCGGCTCGAAGAAGTTCGGGGCAATAATTGGATTCTATAACAAGGGCGTTGGCGCCTGTTAACCGGGCCCTGGCCAGTTGCGAGCAATGACCGAAATCCGTGGCAAGACCCAGAGTGAGGCCGTTGCATTTTACCACATAGTTCACCGGATCCGCAGCGTCATGTGAAACGGCGAAACTGGTGACGGTGAGATCGTTGAATTGCAGGGTGTCGCCGGATTCAAAATGAATCAGATTGGGAATCGCGCCCACATAACTTGGAAGCGACGCGGCGCACGGACGCGTCATGAAGACAGGCGCGGGTATTTTGCGCGCCAATACCCCTAGGCCGCGCACATGATCAGTATGCTCGTGCGTTATCAGTATTGCGTCAAGAGACTCCGGTGTTATGCCGGCATGATCCATGGCGCCGGCCAAACGCTTGAAACTGAGGCCGTTGTCAATTAGCAAACGTGTTGATTCGTTAAAGATGAGCATGGCGTTTCCGCTGCTGCTGCTTCCCAGTATGGCAAATCGTAACACAATAAAACTCCATGAGTGGCGGTAAGCCGTTCTCGTCTGGCGCCGCAGCGCTTTATGTGCGTATAAACGCCCGGCAGGGCGCTCCATCGGCGCCTTCGATTGAAAGCGGCAGCACGATGAAATCATGAACGCCCGGGGAAACATCCGCCAGCCGAAGACCTTCAACGATGAAAACGCCGGCGCTCAACAAAATCTGATGCACCGGTGCGCCGTTATCGAAAGGCGCGATGGAAAGATAATCTATTCCCACCAGCTGGACGCCGTCGGCCACGAGTCGCTCGGCGGCGTCTGTGCTTAATGCGGCAAAATTTCGGTCAAACATGCCGTCCACAGGAATTTCGGAATTGCGTGTTTTGAAGAGTACCCGCGTCGGCATTCTGTTCTCCGGTAAATGGGCGGCGTCGACCACATCCACTTCAGGAAGGCTCAGAACAAGCGCCTCGCCTATGAATAAATTCCGGTCCACCTTGTCAAGCGTATGTGCCCCGTCTACAAAATGCCACGGAGCGTCGCAGTGCGTTCCCGTATGAGTGGACATTGCGATGCTTGACACATTACATGAAGCGCCCTCCGCGATACGGCTGAGTGGTTGAAATGAAAATTCCGGATCCCCAGGCCACACGGTCATGCCCGGACGCATCGGTATGGTAACGTCTTGCCAATGATGTCTCAATGCCTAATCCTTTCCAATTATCCATTCTTCCGTAAAACGCACATGCTTGATTGCGCTCCCGGATATTTCTTTCCGCTTATAGGAATACGTTACGTGAATCGCATCATCCCGCGATTGTATGACGGTGGGATAAGAAAAGGAGCCTTCGCCAAAGGCTGCTTCTTCAATAATGCGCGACCGTTCCCATGTCAAGCCCTCGTCATCGGACAAATACACGGACAGTTGATGTCGGCCAAGCATGGTATCGTTGCATACCAGCGCCCACTTGCCGCTGCGCAGTACCTGCACGTCCACGCTGGAACCCGGATTCGGGATGCCCGTAATCAAAACAGGCCCCCAAGTGAGGCCGTTGTCTTGCGACATGGACCAACGCACCTGTTTGGGAATACCGTTGTCGCGCATGAATGCAATGATCTCGCCGTTTTTTCGTTGGGCGAAACAAGGCTGGATATTGCCCAGCATGGCAACATCCGGATCCATGATGGGTGTGCTGAATGACCACCTTTCCCCGGCATCATTCGTAAATGCGGCAAGGGAGCAATTGAATACGTCGGAATACAGCCCCAGCATGATACTGCCGTCGGACCGCACGGTGGGCGGTGTTCGCGTCATCCAGCCCAGGCGTCGGTGCAACTTGTCTTTTGCTCTTGCGGTTATGTCCTCAATTTTTTCCTTCATATCAGGAATAAAATTTGAAATAATGTCGCCATAGGTCGCCACGCCTGTTTCTATTACCTCCAAAAAACGCTCCTCAAGTTCCATCGGACGGACGTGGATGACATCCTGCCACTCCCATTTGGGAGCCCCCTCGCCGGCATAATTGGTCGAGGTGCGATATTTAAGCAGGGAACTCCCCCATTGATTGTCCTGAACCGTGATCCAGAACAACCACAAAACGCCGCGTGAATCCAAGAACAAGACCGGATTGCAGTCCGGCAAATCGGGCGTGTCAGCCATCAAAAAAGGCGCCGACCATTCAGAGGCGCCCTTGCGTTTGCGAGCCCCTTGGATGACAACGTCGTCCGCCCAGCGTTCGCCGCTTCCGTGAAACCACGCGGCAAGTAAATCACCTGTTTCAGTTTCAATAATAGTCGAGCCGTGATTGTGAAATTCGTTCGGAGGAAAAATCAATTCGCCTTCTAAGAAAAAGGACAGAATGAAAAGGGTGGATATGAATGAAACCGGCATTTGTGCTTCCTTTCCTGCATAGTATAATCTTTGCCCTGTGTAAGATACCGACGACTATGGCGTCCGGCGTAAATCACGACCCCACTAAACGGACATCGTCTGCTAATGCGTCAAGGGGAATTATACCGGTTCATCATGGTAAAATTGAAGGATTGCGAAAAAGCGGCAAATTAACAAAACCCATAAGTTCGGCGGTATGACGCATGGAGGTAATCTTTTGAAGGTATCACTAGCGCAAAAAGGCGGTATGACAGAAGTTATGGTTGAGGGCGAGGTTGACTACCATTCCGCGCAGACGTTGCGAATGTCATTGCTGGACGCCATAAAAAGTCCTGCAGGCGAAATACGGGTTGTGCTCGCAGCGGTGGACTATATGGATTCGTCGGGCATGGCAACCCTTCTGGAAGCAAAGGGGGCGGCCGAGCAATTGGCGAAATCATTTTGCTTGAAGGACCCGTCAGAAGCCGTGGCGAAAATTCTACAAATGACAAAGCTGGATACGGTTTTTGCGATACTTCAGAATGCTCACGGAGAAAGTGGTTAATAACGACGCTGGAAATCAACATTCAGGAAACAGGCCGTAAATAAATGAAAGCCGAAATTCCAGACGATCATATCACTGATTATGAACGGGCGGTATGCTATTACACACTTCCGAGGCTGGCCAATCCCGTAACATATGGACTGGTGATTGCCTACGCGGTTTGCGTGCTCGAGGCGCTTGCGGTCCTTGTGTACGGTTTATATGCTGAAAACAGCGCATGGACGGTTGCAGGGGCATGGGCTTTCCTGGGCATTGTTGTCTTTGGCATGATCATTTTCATGACGCGGGCATTAATAAATGACTGGAACCGACGCGCCGCCCTTGCCGCGGCACGGAACGTGCCCGACGCAACGGAAGACGAAGATATTCCCGACCCCTTCGCTGAACATATCTTGTTGCGGCGGCCTCTGCATACCGCTTCTGAGATATTCGCCTGCGTAACGAACGAAAGCACGGTTGCCTATTATGTTGAAATCAGGCGAAATAATACCCATTGGCGGGTGCGCACCCCCCAGGAACAGCCCGCGTTTGAAATCCTTGTCGAGCTCGATCTGTTACGGGTCGGCTTGTTGAAATCGCATCCCGTTCGACTGGGCGTGTATGAGGACAAGAAAAAAATTGCTTCTGTCGTGCGCAGAAACACCCTGCGCTCGGTGGCCGTGGATGTGTTTCCCACATCGCCTGCTGATGTTTCTTATTCAATAAAAAACGGATGCATCTATTTGGCCGGGAGGCTGATTGGTAGAATATATGCCCTGCGCGAATGTTTATATCTGGATATTGAGAGAGAACATGCCGTGCCGGGAATTTTGACGCACTTCATTTCGATGGAGTAAGGTTGTGGCGACGGAGCAGCCGGGTTTGATTTCAGCCGCCGCTTCTGCTAAATTATTAGATTGCAGTATCCAATACTTTTTCCTATAGGAGTTTTTCCCTACTATGGCACTTAGCAAAAAACAATTGAAAACTATCGAGCAACTGGAACGGCGTGTTGAATTATGCCGTGAGTTCATGAACGACTGGTTATTGTTTAATCAGATTCTCAGTTCATATCCCAATCCAGGCGTCAACAAAGCACAGTTGGAAAACCAGTTCCTTAAAATCAAGAGCAAATTGGCGCGGGAGCATCGTGTGCTGCAACAAACGCTGCTGGACGATTACAATCTCGACAGCAACACCATGAACATCGTTTCAGGCGCGACAAATCTCGAAGCCATTTATTCGCAGTCGGAAGTCGCATTGAAGAAGTTGCAGACGGAATGGCATCGCGCTTTTATTGCCATCAATGAAACGCTGGGAGTTCTTGAAGACAAAAAAATGCGCGCCGAGCAAGGCGAAAAGATATTTGTCGTCACGGCAGACATGATGGGCGGCGGCGGCGGCGGCGGCGTGGGTATTGACCCCGCAAAATTAAAAACCATCCTGATCATAGGCGCAGTAATTGCCGTGATTGCTGTTGTTTTTATTTTTGATATCGGCGGCATCGGTTCCATGTATAAGCGCGCCTTGGGTATGTAGCCGCACAATGGTTCCAATGCTGATGGTGGAGTCGGAAAAGCACTCATCTAACCAGCCGCGTTGGCAGCCGCCAACGGGCAAAAAACAGGATTTGAGCATTGACTAGAAATGACTTGGCGGTTCGATTCGCCGAACAAATGGGCATGGAGCCGGAAGAGGCTGTTCCGTATGTGGAAACGTTCATGGATGTTATCTTGGATTGTTTGGGACGCGGTGAGCGCATTGAAATCCGGGATTTTGGCGTGTTTCAAATACAGGAACGGAATCCGCGCGTCGCACGGAATCCGCGTACCGGCGTCAAAGTGAACGTGGCCGTCAAGCGCACCGTTAAATTCAAAACAGGGAAGGCGCTGCTGGAGCGGGTTCGCGAGGCCGGCTTTCAGGAAGCGGCAAAAAAAAGCGGAAATCCCAACCTCAGAAAAAACAGCGGCAAAAAAAAGTGAAAATGTCCGTGTGAACTAAAAGCGTCCAGTCTCTATTCCAAGTCCGCAGCACGTCCCGTTCCATAGTGCGTATGCTCCAAACCGCGTGCATCTCGCGCTGGCGGCGCATTTCGATCGAAAGGGGGCGGCCAATCAGGGCAAGCAAAGCGCCTGAACTGTAACATTTAGCGTCAAGGAGTATTTTTTGGTGGAACATGATGATGAAAAACGAATGAGTTTCACGGAGCATTTGGGGGAATTGAGGACTCGGCTGATTCATTCTTTTGTGGCGCTGGCGGTTGCGGTGGTGGGGTGCTATGTTGTGTCTGACTATATTTTCGGAATGTTGTCATGGCCGTTGCGGCCTCTCAGTGAGAGCCAGGTCGTTACGTTCGAGGTGGTGGAATCACCGGAAGACGGAGACACCATTGTCGCTCAACAAACGTCCGTACAACAATCACGCGCGGACGCCATCGAATGGACGGTTCTCAATCCGCTCGAGTATATTCTCGTTAAGATTCGTATTGCAGGATACGGCGGTCTCGTGGTGGCGTTGCCCTTTATCTTGTGGCAAATATGCGCTTTTGTGTTTCCGGGGCTTCACGCCAATGAAAAAAAGGTGGTGCAGATTCTAATTGCAGGGTGCAGCGCCCTGGCGGTTGTGGGCGTGGGCGTGGCCTATTTTGGCGTTTTTCCGCTGGTGTTGCCCTATCTGCTCGAGTGGATACCCGATTACGTTAATGTCCAGTTGCGGCTGAACGAAACCCTGTCAATCATTATCAAGGGACTGGTCGGGTTTGCCATTGCGTTTCAGTTCCCCATGGCAGTGCTTATTCTCGTATACATGGGACTTCTAACGCCGCAGACGCTGAAACAGTACCGAAAACTGGCGCTGGTCGGCATGGCGTTGATCGCCGCGGTCTTGACACCGCCGGACCCGTTCTCTATGATGGTGATGCTGTTGCCGCTGGCGCTGTTGTATGAATCAAGCATTTGGATGTCATATCTTGTCATCAGACGAAAAAAAAAATGAGTCGCTATAAGGGATCATGAAAACATGGTAGGTATCGGCATCGGTGAAATGATTTTGATTGCGGGCATCGCGCTTGTCGTGTTCGGACCCGAAAAATTTCCCGATTTCGCCAAAATCGTGCTGCGCACCGTGCGAGACCTGCGCGGCTACGTCGAGGAAATTCAAAGGGAGGTTTCAAAAGAAATTAAACCTATCAAGCGCGAACTTGATCAGATGAGCAAATACGACCCCGAAAAGTATATAGACGCCCTTTCAAAGGACAATACAACCGAGAAAAAAGACGACCCGGTCAAGGCAGACGCCACGGGCAAGGCCGCCGCCGATCCCACCGACAGGCAGGATGATTCTTTTGATTATGATTACAATGCGGGAGACAACGCCGAACCCGACCCCTACGGAATTCATAAAGAGGACAGCGGAACGGATGGCGCGCCGGACACCGAAACAGAACCTGCGCCCCAGCCTGAACAAACGCGGGAGACCGGCGGCGATTCGAATAACGGCGACAACGGCAATGACGGCGAAAAAGACGATATGGATTTCAGTCAGCCGCCTGTGGAACGCTTGGATTAATCCGGGTCTCCTGTCGTTTCCTGCTTCCGCCAACACGCCGTTCCTGACGGCACAGGCGCCGCTAATCGGAATTTCAACGCGGGGAATCCCATCCGTTTTCGGAAAAACTATTCAGGCGCCGCCGGCGCAGGAGAATGAATCATGAGTGAGCTTCAACAACTTCGTGAATGGGCGGGGCAAATCAACAGCATCGCCAATGGATACAAAAACGCAAGTATTTTGTACACCGCTTTTAATGCCGCCGTTTTTGAACTGCTCGAAACGCCGACGACCGCGACGGACGTTGCGGCGGCGCTCAAGTGGAGTGAACGCGGCACGGCTATGCTGCTTGACGGCTTGTTGGCGTTGGGACTGGTGAACAAAGCCGACAATCGCTATCAAAACAGAGAAGCGGCCTCGGCTTGCCTGGTGCGGTCGGGAAAAGCGTATCAGGGACATATCCTGCGACACAACCAGAACAGCTGGGAGGACTGGAGGCAACTGGAGGAGCGTGTGCGCACGGGCACATGCGCCGGCAAGGGGGAAAATCGGTCGGGAGAGGCGTTGCGCAGCTTCATCATGGGCATGCGGGATATAGCGACGCTCAGCGCGCGGGAAGTACTGCGCGCAATGGACTTGTCAAAATACAAAAACATGCTTGATCTGGCGGGAGGCCCGGCTTCCTATTCCATCGCCTTTTTGCAGACCTTCCGCGAAATGCGCGCCACATTACTGGACAAGCCGGAAGTCGTCGAAATAGCAAAGGAACAGGTGCTTGCCGCGGGGCTGCAGGACCGCTTCGCCTATATTGCGGGCGATTGCATGGTCGAGCCCCTGGGATGCGGCTACGACTTGGTGTTCATGTCAAATATTATCCACAGCTTCAGCGCGCGGGAAAATGCCGAACTCGTGAAAAAAGTGTATGACGCTCTTGTTCCCGGTGGTACGATTGTCATCAAAGACTTCATTATGGAGAACGACCGATCGGGCCCGGCATACGGACTCATCTTCGCCCTCCACATGTTGGTTCACACCCCCGCTGGCGGAACGTACACCTTTGATGAAGTAAAGGGCTGGACGGACGCCGCGGGGTTTGCTATGGGACGCTCCATCCCGCTCACGCCGCAAACGCGGTTATGGATAGCGGATAAACCATGACAAAACAGATGAACCTAAAAAAGTTGAACGGGACTGACACCGTATTTTGCGGCATGCAATAACTTTGAACGGGACTGACACCGTATTTTGCGGCATGCAA
>OMKS01003617.1_pt1 | contig 12171 bp, 13 predicted proteins | sample 1674721 | NCBI WGS metagenome assembly OMKS01 (sample SAMN06264996, study PRJEB25208) | sediment metagenome | isolation source: hot spring sediment | place: USA: California | collected 2014-09-02 | reverse complement strand
AGAATAGGATATACCGTGCCGGGGATGATGGATGTGCTGACCGATGCATTCGCGGAGATCAATGGAATCAAGGACTACAAGCTGGTCAACATCGGCTTCACGATCGTCCAGGCATTGACAGCGGGGCGTGTCGATGCGGTTATGGGCGCTTACCGTAACTATGAATCCGTCGAATTGACCCGTCTTGGTTATCCACATGGATTTTTCGCCCTTGAACAGTGGGGGATCCCTGAATACGACGAATTGGTTTTTATCGCCGGGGCAAGGACTCTTTCGACCAAAGCGCAACTCCTGAAAGCCTTCTGCGACGCCGTGGATAAAGGGATAGAATATGCTACGGCTCATCCATCGAAGGCACTTGCACTTTACCTTGAAGCGGTTCCTGAGGCGCTGAAAGATCTGGAGGAGGCGGCTTTTACCGAAACCCTGCCGCTTTATGCGCAGGACCAGGTCCTGGATGTGGAGCGCTGGCAATGCTTCGCCGATTTCGCGCTGACCCACCGGGTGATAGAAAAACCCGTGGACGTACGGACGGTTCTTCATCACTGGGAATGAGCGGATTGACGCCGAAACTATTTCAGTTTCCGCCTTGCCCTGGCAAGGGCCTGCTTGTCGGCCACCTGGTCCGACTCATCGACTATCTCTCTGCCGAGTATTTCCTCCAGGATATCCTCGAGGGTAATGAGACCGGAAAGTCCTCCGTACTCATCGATGACGACGAACATATGTTCTTTGAGCTCCAGAAAATCCATCAAAACACGGTTCAACCGGGCCGTTTCGGCCACGAAATGAACAGGCCTCAATAACTCGGAGAGCTTCATGTCTGTTTTCCCGGCGCACAGGGCCATAAAAAGCTCCTTGCTAAGAACAATTCCCAGTACATCCTCAGGATCACTCCCGTAAACCGGGAACCTGCTGTGCTCCCATTTTTCAGAGGCTTTTCGAGCTTGTTCCAGTGAAAGGTCTCCGGGCAATGAAAAAATCACCGTGCGAGGTGTCATGACTTCCTTGGCGGTTTTGCTTTGAAGCGTGAGAACATTTTCAATGGCGGTTTCCTGCTGTATCGTTATTCCGCCGCTTCTCCTGCTGAGATTCGCCATCACCCGCAACTCTTCGTCGGTTATCTGTTCCTCCGGCTTTCTTCTTGAAATAAGCCTTGTCACCAGGCTGCTCAGCCAGATCGCCGGGGTCATAATCCATGTCAGAATTTTGAGGCTGTAGGCGACCGGTGGTATCAACTTTTTGCCGTAAACCACACCTGCCGTTTTAGGAATAATTTCGGAAAACACCAGAATGGCCAGTGTGAAAAAAGCTGAAAACAGTGCGATTCGGTGACTTCCGAAAACCACCGCCGCCGCGCTTCCCGCCACAGCGGCACCTGCTGTATTCGCAATCGTATTCAGCGAAAGAATGGCGGCGATTGGTCTTTCGATGTCCTCCCTCATTTCCTTGAAAATTTTCCCGGTCCTTTTGCCCTCGCGGTAAAGACTTTCGATATGTCTGAGCGGAACCGAGTACAGAACCGCTTCGATAAGAGAGCAGCAGGCGGATATGATGATTGCGAACCCGACTGCGGTTACCAGTTCGAACATTTTTTCCTCTCGCTCAAATCCCGGAGACAGTCGGTCGAAAAGAAACCTGCGATCGCTTCGACCAGAGGCCGGATTTGCTGGTGAATAAGGGGCATACGATTGACATCGGCATTTAACATGGTATGTTACGGAATCAGGTGGATATCAACAGATGATCCAGTTGAAAGTTTCAGCGATTTCAGAGAAAATTCATTCATATTGACTCTTTGGTGTGTTCAGCAGATGCACTCAAGCATCGTTCTTCAACCGGGAAAGGAGATTTGTGAGCCGCGACGATTTAATCCAGATCGAAGGTACGGTCACCAGGGTGCTGGGAGGTGGAACCCTGGAGATCGAGTGCAACAACAATATGGTGGTTCGCGCGGTTCTGTCGGGCCGCATGAAAAAATACCGTATAAAGGTGATGGCCGGAGACCGTGTCCAGGTCAGCGTATCGCCCTATGACACAAGTCATGGTTTGATCACCTACAGGCTGTGACGGCCGGCCTTTCGAAGTTCAACCTCTTTCGCACAGCTCAATCAAAACGCCGGCGGTTTCCGCCGGATGGATGAAGGCTATACGGGCTCCGCCGGCTCCCTTTCTGGGTTGCCGGTCGATGAGTCTTACCCCTTTCTCTTTGAGTTCTTCCAGTGCTTCGTCGAGGTTTTCGACCCTGAAGGCAAGATGCTGTATACCTTCTCCCTTCGCCTCGATATACCTGGAAACAGGGCCGGCTGGATCGGTGCTTTCGAGAAGTTCCACTTCGCTGCCGGAGACGGGAATGAATGAGACTTTAACCTTCTGGTCTTCCACGATTTCATGTTCCTGGACCACAAGGCCTAGAACTTCGCTGTAGAATTTCTCGGCCGGACCAAGGTTTTTCACTGCGATTCCGATGTGATCGATATTAAGTATTTTCATTCCTTCCTCCCGACCGGAAACAGCCCACTTGATTATACCCTTGAGAAGGTTGCGTTTCATCGGCCAAATGGCTATTATTAAAGTTAAAAGGCTTCAACAGACAACAGGACTTTACCATACTACCCATTTGGGAACAAAGGTTTTCGGATATGCAGATCAGCAATTTTGATTATGTGAGCCAGCCGGGAAGCAGGCAGCAGAATGACGCATACGGTGAATTCAACGCCACAGAACTTTATTGTCCTCATTGCAAACAGGCGATGCCGGTGAGGCAGCATCTGTTGCTGGTTCTTCCAGATGGTGACAAATACGAATACAGGTGTGCACGGTGCGGGACCAGCCTGGGTGACAAACTGGATCGTACCGGGGGTGTTTACGGGCCCGCACTGAAATGAAAGAGATCCGGTGGTAGGAGCGTCATCGATCGATCTCCCGCCTGTCGACAGGGAATTATTATGAACAAATCCGTGGTAGTGGGTGTGACCGGGGGTATAGCCGCCTATAAAGCGGCCGAACTGGTGAGGTTGCTGGTCAAAGGCGGGCTGGATACACGGGTGGTCATGACCCGGAATGCGACCCGCTTCGTCGCACCTCTTACTTTCGAAGCGCTGAGCGGCGGGCGGGTTGTTGTCGATATGTGGAATGGAGGCGACGGGGCCATAGAGCATATATCGCTTGCGCAGCAGTCCCAACTTATCGTGGTCGCGCCCGCGACTGCTAATTTCATAGGCAAGGCTGCATGTGGAATAGCCGATGATTTTCTTTCGACCCTGGTACTGGCCGCTACGGCACAGGTTGTGGTTTGTCCGTCGATGAATTCGGTAATGTATAGGAACAGCGCGGTCCAGGCCAACCTGAATACCCTCCGCTCCCGAGGCATTGAGGTGTTTGCGCCCGGTGAGGGTGGTCTTGCATGCGGTACGGAAGGGCCGGGACGCCTGCCGGAGCCTGTTGAAATTTTTTCTAGAATTTCCGACCTGCTGGCTCACAAGGATCTCGCCGGCTTGAAGATAATGGTTACAGCAGGGCCGACGATGGAGCCGATCGATCCGGTTCGTTTCATAAGCAACAGATCGAGCGGAAAAATGGGTTTCGCTCTGGCCGCCGCTGCACGGAGGAGGGGAGCGGATGTCTTTCTGATAAGCGGCCCGACATTCCTTGACAGGCCGCATGGTGTTGAATACATACCCGTAAGGACGGCAGAGGAGATGCGGACCGAGGTCCTGGCCCGAAGCGAGCATTGTGACATTGTTATCAAGGCTGCTGCGGTCTCCGATTTCCGACCGAAGACGTCCGCGGGGTCAAAGATCAAAAAATCGGGGGCTTCACTGAGTTTGGAGCTCGAACCCAATCCGGACATCCTGGCAGAACTGGGTGCGCTCAAAGATGTAAAACCCCGTGTGCTTGTGGGATTTGCAGCTGAAACTGAAGAGCTTCTCCAGCATGCACGAGAAAAGCTGGAGAAAAAAAACCTGGACATGATCGTTGCAAACGACGTTACAGCCCCGGATGCCGGCTTCGATGCAGACACGAACAGGGTCAAAATTCTGTACCAGGATCAAAGCGTTGAGGATGTGCCGCTTATGTCCAAACAGGTTCTGGCCGGTTTGTTGCTTGACAGAGCCCTTTCGTTGTTTGAAGCCGCGGGAGGGTCGATAGCGGAGACGGAGAAATGAATCCGGGCAGGGCCGGGGGTTGATGTGTATCGAGGCATGAATGAGGGTCTGGATGGGTTGATTGAATATGTTCAAAGGGCTCTTAAGGCCGGTGCCGTTGCAGGTCTGGAGCCGCCTCCACTGAGCGCGCGGGTGCGAGGACTCCTCGGGAACGCCCCGAATGCTGGTGACCGACCTGAGAGTCAGACCAAAGATTTACCGGAAACCGCACTGACCGGCGACACCGAATCTTGCGGGAGTCTGGATGAACTGCGTGAAGTACTCGGAAATTGCCGCAGATGCAAGCTTTGGCAGGGCAGGAAGAAGATTGTGTTCGGAGAGGGATCCCCGCGTGCACGGCTTGTTTTTGTCGGAGAGGCACCCGGAAGGGAAGAAGATTTTGAGGGGCGCCCGTTTGTAGGTGAAGCCGGGAAGATGCTCACCAGGATCATCACCAGGGTTATGGGGCTGACCAGGGATGATGTTTATATATGTAACGTGCTGAAATGCCGGCCGCCGCAAAACAGGGACCCGGAACCGGACGAGATTGCAACCTGCTTTCCTTTTTTGACCGCTCAGCTTTCCGCAATCGAGCCGGAGGTGATTTGCGTGCTCGGCCGCGTGGCCGGCACGGCGCTGCTGGGGAAACGTTTCAAGATCACCAGAGACAGGGGGAACTGGTATTCGTACAATGGAATGCCGGTGATGCCCACCTTTCACCCTGCCTATATACTCAGGGCCGAGGGGCGTCAGAGGGAGCTCAAGTTGCTTGTATGGGAGGATATCAAGCAGGTAATGAAAAGGCTGGGACTGGAGGAAAAATAAAATGTCCGGGCGGTTGCTTACATTTATAGGGATAGGGATCGCGGTGCTGGCGGGGTTTTTTCTTGATTCGCCTGTCGTTGGCGGCGCCAGAGAGGTTGTCGTAATAGAATTTGAAGGTGCCATAAATCCCGGCACCGCCACGTATGTCAAGCGGGGTATCGGACGGGCGGCCGACCGCGGTGCCGAAGCAGTGGTGATCCAGCTTGACACCCCAGGGGGGCTCGCTTCTTCGATGCGCTCGATTATAAAAGAGATACTGAATTCTCCTGTTCCTGTCGTGGTTTTTGTAGGGCCGAAAGGGGCCGGGGCCGCGTCCGCCGGCGTCATGGTGACGGTTGCCGGTCACATCGCCGCGATGGCGCCCGGCACCAATATAGGAGCCGCTCACCCGGTCATGGCCGGGGGCAGGGACATCGGCAAGGCGATGTCGGAGAAGGTGGTTCACGATATGGCGGCTTACGGAAGGGGGATAGCCGAAGAGAAGGGAAGAAACGGCGACTGGGTGGAGCGGGCGATCCGGGAGAGCGTTTCCATTACCGCGGAAGAGGCGGTTTCACACAACGTGGTGGATTTGATGGCGGAGGATATCGATACTCTGCTTTATGCCATCGACGGAAGAACCGTTGAGGTGAAAGGAACGCGGATCACTCTCGACACAGACGGGGCGAGCGTTGTTTATTACCGGCCGGGGTTCCGTGACCGTGTGCTTAAGACAATCAGTGATCCGAATATCGCGTATATTTTGATGATGGTTGGTCTTGCCGGTATATACTTCGAGCTTTCGAATCCTGGCGCGATTCTTCCCGGGGTCATCGGCGGTATATCCCTGATACTCGCTTTTTATTCTTTCCAGACTCTGCCTGTGAATTATGCCGGACTTCTGTTGATCGTACTCGGAATAATTTTTTTCATTGCCGAGATAATGGTCAGCAGCTTTGGAGTTCTTGCAATCGGTGGATTGATTTCTCTGACAATAGGCTCTATTATGCTCTTTGAAGACGTCGGGGTTTCAATAAGGCTGCTGCTTCCGACCATAGTCCTTGTAGCGGGGTTTTTCCTGGTTGTCACCGGGCTTGCGGTCAAAGCCTTCAGATCCAGGACCAGCACCGGCTCTGAGGGTCTTGTAGGTTCAATTGGCGCGGCGATGGAACGTTTGGATCCCGAGGGACTCATCTCGATACACGGTGAAACCTGGCGGGCGAGGGCCTCCGAGCCCATCGAACGCGGTGCGCCTGTGGAGGTCGAGCGGCTCGAGGGGTTGAAGCTGCATGTGAAGCGCGCAGCCGATGTTGGAGATTTCAAGCACAACGAAAAAGGTGCGGTTTGACCGGTTGTGAAGAAAACGGGAGGAGAACATGTTTTATATTCTTTCTGTAGTTCTTATAATTTTTTTCCTGGCGTCCGCCCTTAAAATTTTGCGGGAGTATGAGCGGGGTGTCATTTTCAGGCTCGGCCGGGTGATAAAAACCAAGGGCCCCGGGCTGATTATATTGATCCCGATCATTGATAAAATGGTCAAGATAAGCCTGCGCCTGGTGACAATGGATGTGCCGTCTCAGGATGTGATAACCAGGGATAACGTGTCGGTAGCGGTGGATGCCGTCGTTTATTTCCGGGTTATGGACCCGACGAGGGCTGTTGTGGAAGTTGAAAATTTTGTTTTTGCGACCTCACAGCTTGCGCAGACCACCCTCAGAAGTGTCTGCGGACAGGCGGAGCTGGACGAACTGCTTTCAGAGCGCGATAAAATCAACAACCAGATTCAGACCATCCTGGACCATCACACTGATCCATGGGGCATCAAAGTCTCGGCCGTGGAGGTGAAACGGATCGACTTGCCCCAGGAGATGCAGAGGGCCATGGCGAGGCAGGCCGAAGCCGAAAGAGACCGGCGGTCCAAAGTGATAAACGCTGAAGGTGAGTTCCAGGCCGCCGACAGGCTGTCTCAGGCCGCAGGCATTATCCAGAAGTACCCGGAAGCGTTGCAGCTACGCTATCTACAGACGGTACGTGAAATCGCTGCGGAAAACAATTCAACGACGCTTTTCCCGATTCCTATCGATATGTTCAAGATTTTTTTTGAAAGGATCCAGGCGGAACCCAAGAAGGATGAATAATTTCCTGCATCCACGAGGCGGGAATAAAATGGATATGAGGAGACTTGATTAAATGACAGAAGAATTGAATGGAAATGTGAACGGAGAAAATGGAAAGAAAACAGAAACGAACCAGGCCGAAGTCATGCTCCGGTCGCTGGAAAAACCCCTCGAACGTATGACGGTCAAAGACCTTAGGGAGATCGGTAAGGAGATCCCCGGGGTTCAGGGCGTCCACGCGATGAAAAAGGAAGAGGTTATCTCCCTTCTATATGAATATATGGAGGCTGTGGGCATCCCGTTTGAGCGGCCTGAAAAATCTCCGAAGGTAAAGCCTCCTAAAGTCAGCTTGAGTAAACAGGAGTTGAAGAAAAAAGCCGCGGCTCTCAGGGCTGAAAAAGCTTCCCTGCGTGCCGAGGGGAAATCAAAAGAAAGACTCCGTGTGTTGCAGCGTCGCATCAACAGGCTTAAGAAAATGACGCGGCGTGTGGCTGCAACTGCTTGATTTTACGAATTCATGGATTTACAGGCTACGGTTTCGCCGGGCCTGTTTTTTTTCATAGATCTGCCTGCCGGCACTGTAGCTGTCTATTGAAGGTTCGTTCCCTGCAGGGATCGGGAGGAGCCCGGAAAGGCATCCGGCCACGGTTGCGGGGCCGGGAGAGGCGAAGAGTGGCCGATGAACACCAGAGGCATCGAAGATCCGGCAATTCGGGTCGCAGCGGTGATTCCGGCTGCAGGCGCCGGGTTACGAATGGGAGGAGGCGTTCCGAAGCAGTTTCTGGAGATAGACGGAAGGCCTTTGCTTGCTCTGACTCTGGAGGCTTTCGAGAACTGCTCTGCAGTGGACCGGGTTGTCCTCGTCGTTCCTTCGGTGGAGGTCGATTACTGCCGGCGCGCAATCGTTGAGCGTTATTGTTTCAAGAAGGTTGCGGCAGTCGTGGCGGGAGGGAAGACCAGGCGTGATTCCGTGCGGCTCGGGCTGTCCGCCGTCGGCGATGAATTCGATCTGGTGGTGGTGCATGACGGAGCAAGGCCTCTGGTCCGGCCTTTGTTGATAGAAAGGGTTATAGACGGAGCGCGGGCCACGGGCGCTGCAATCGCGGGCATACCTGCCAGGGATACCGTGAAAGAAGTGGACGGGGAACGGGTGGTTAAAACCTGCGACCGTGAAAAAGTGTGGCTTGCCCAAACTCCCCAGGCTTTCCGCCGAACCATTCTTCTGGATGCCCATTCCCGAACAGAATGCCGGGGGGAGGCTGAACCGACCGACGATGCGTCGTTGGTCGAGCGGGCCGGAGGCGAAGTTGTCGTTGTGCCTGGAGACGAAGACAACATAAAGGTTACGACTCCCCGGGATATCGCCCTGGTAAAGTTCTTGAAAAGCGAAGCGCACGGCTTGGGGAAAAATTGATATGAAGTCCGAGGTATTACGCTTAGGTACCAGGAGAAGCGCTCTCGCTATGGCCCAGAGCATTTGGGTGAAGGAAAGGATTGAGAGGCATGACCGGTGCGTCCATGTTGAGCTCGTGCCTATCTCCACCAAAGGCGACAGAATCCTGGACAGGCCGCTGAACGAAATAGGCGGCAAAGGCCTTTTTGTCAAGGAAATCGAGGAATCGCTTCTTCGCGGAGATATAGATCTCGCCGTTCACAGCATGAAAGACATGCCGGCCGATTTGCCGGAAGGCCTTACGCTCGGTGTGTTTCCGGAAAGAGAGTCTCCTCTGGATGTGATGGTGTCCGTACACGGCGGAGGACTCGATGAACTGCCTGAAGGCTCCCGAGTGGGAACCGGGAGCCTGCGAAGGTGCGCCCAGCTGCGAAGCGTGAGGCCCGATCTGGATATTCTTTCAATACGCGGAAATGTGGACACACGGCTTCGCAAACTCGACGAGGGCAGGTTCGATGCGGTTGTTCTGGCCGAGGCGGGTTTGAGACGCCTGGGCCTGGAGGCCCGTGTAAGTGGTGTTTTGCTTCCTTTCCAGGTTCTTCCCGCCGTGGGTCAGGGTGCGCTGGGGCTTGAAATGCGGGTAAAAGATTCCCGAACCCGTGATATGCTGGCTTTCCTCCACGACGAACCCACGATGATCGCTGTACGTGCCGAGCGCGCGTTTCTCAAAGAATTGAACGGCGGTTGCCAGGTGCCGATTGGCGGTCTTGCGGTGGTGGAAGGGTCGAGGGTTTCGTTTACCGGCATGGTGGGTGAAGTGGACGGATCCCTGATAATCCGCCGTACCGCTGACGGGCCGTGCGGCGAGGCCGATTTTGTCGGAAAATCTGCGGCCTGGAGTCTCCTGGATGCAGGTGCCGGGGAAATTCTTACGAAGGCTTATCGACAGTGTTTCGTTTGAACGGTCGGGGCTTCCCGGCGGAATGTGAAGCGCATATGGAGAAGAACATGGTCGACACTAAAGCACTGCAGCCATCCGGCAAGGTTTACCTGGTGGGAGCGGGGCCTGGAGATCCGGGCCTGATTACTGTCAAGGGCAAGGAATGCATCGCTCGCGCCGATGTGATTGTTTATGATTACCTGGCCAATGCGGCGATGCTCGATTGGGCTCATGAAGGGGCCGAGCTGATTTATGCAGGGAAACAGGGCGGCACTCACACCATGGTGCAGGCAGATATCAATGCCCTGATTGCGTCGAAGGCCCGTGAGGGCAAAATCGTTGTTCGCCTTAAGGGGGGCGACCCTTTTATTTTCGGTAGAGGTGGGGAAGAAGCCGAAGTTCTTGCAGCGAAAGGAGTAGTGTTCGAGGTGGTGCCGGGGATAACTTCCGCGATCGCCGTCCCGGCCTATGCCGGGATTCCACTGACTCACAGGGACTATACCTCCACGGTCGCTTTCGTCACAGGGCATGAAGATCCGGGTAAGTCACGATCTTCAATTGATTGGGACAAGCTTGCGACCGGGGTGGGAACATTGGTTTTTTTGATGGGGGTGGGTAACCTCGATAAGATTTCTTCACGCTTGACGGCCTGCGGGAGACCCCCTGAAACTCCGGCGGCTGTGATCCGGCAGGGGACGACATCCCGCCAGCGTACCATAGTCGGGACTCTGGGGAATATTTCGAAGCTGGCCGAAGAACAACGCATGAGTCCCCCGGCGGTGATCATTGTCGGCGACGTTGTAGGGCTCCGCGACAAACTCGACTGGTTCGAGAAGCGCCCTTTGTTCGGGCGCCGCATTATCGTCACCAGGGCCCGCGCTCAGGCGAGTGAATTTCTGTCGATGCTTGAAACCCTCGGAGCAGAATGCATAGAGTTCCCGACGATAAAGGTGGTGCCGCCGGACAACTGGGACGTCGTAGATGACGCGATCCACTCGATCGAAACCTTCGATTGGGTGGTTTTTACATCAGCGAATGGTGCCGATTTTTTCCTTTCGCGCCTTTCACATTGGGGCAAAGACATAAGGGATCTGAAAGGGATCCGAATTGCGGCTATAGGTCCCAAGACCGCCGCGGTGCTGGGAAGCCTCGGAGTAAATCCGGACCTGGTTCCGGACGAGTACCGCGCCGAGGCGACCGCCGCCGCCTTGAAGGAGAGGGGGATATCAGGCTCACGCATCCTACTTGCCAGGGCCGCCGAGGCCAGGGATGTTCTTCCGCTGGAATTGAAGGCTGCCGGCTCTCGTGTCATCGTGGCTCCAGTATATAAAACAATCCGCCCCGAGCAGGATACAGACCGTGTTCGCAGCCTCCTGTCCGCGGGCGGGATCGACGCTGTGACCTTCACAAGTTCTTCGACGGTGACTAATTTCATTGGCATGTTCGGAGACGACGAGGCGTTCCTGCTTGAATGGATGAAACGTACTGCTGTAGCCTGCATCGGCCCTGTGACCGCGGAAACCGCTCAAGGCAGGGGGCTGGACGTCGCCTTTACCGCGGAGCCCTATACCATAGAAGCGCTTTGTTCGGGTCTAGTATCTTATTTTGCGGATGCAGGCGCTGAATGAAGAATTATTCGTGAACGCAGTACTTTTCTCAAAACAGCCTGCCGAGATATTCATCCCTGTCTATGAATTCATATGAAGAGGGGGACGGGAGGGAGAGTGATTTTTGCGCGAAATCCAGAAGTTTGCGATAATCGAACGTTAGACCTGAGGTTTTGTAATAATTTTCAAGGATTCGTTTCGGCCGGAGGCTGTTGAACCTGCACTCCTTGTCAAGGGTGGGGATACCTTGGTTTTCCAGGTGTTCTTGTATCTCGGTGGCGTTTATGGTCACCAGGGGTTTGAAGACCTTGTAGCCTTCTTTCATGTGCAGCACCGGGAAAAAGCGCTGGGCGGTTTCTCTGAATCTCTCCCCTGTGTTTTCACCGGGGGCCAGCAACCCGCCCAGAATCTGCTCCATCGAATAGCTCACCAGGTCCCACAGGCTGTAACTGGTTACGATTACGAGTTTGTCCCATTGTGAATCCCGTTTTTCAAGGAAGCTAGCTAGCATTCTTTTCCGAATTCCCTGGCATGCTCCGCATGGATCTTGAGTGTTTTCGATGGCCGAGTCATCGGGTGCCGGTTCATGCCATTGAATTTCGATTCCCCTTTCACTCCAGTAGTCTGAAATCCTTTTGCGCTCTTCAAAAGGGTAGCGGTGCACAGGGTAGGCCCCGGCATGCACGGCAGGCTCGAAATCGAATTCCACGGCTGCTTCGATAAGAAGATCCAGCGCGGCCGACGAGTCTTTTCCTCCAGAAAAAAGCATAAGGATTTCGCACCCTGAAAGCGATTCAAGGAATGGCTCGTGCAGTCGTTTCCAGTTTTTATACAGTCGTATTTTGTTCACTGAGGCCACCTCCGATCTATGGGCGCCTGATTTCGATTTTGGAGTTTCCGTCAGTCAGGTTCACGAGCCGCACCGGGTCGACTTCGATGCCGAAACCTGTGCCGGCGAGACTATGTGCTTCACCACCGAAACCAAAAGAAACGTCTTCGCGGGTGGTGTTTTCTTCCAATAGAAACGTATCATAGGAACCATCGTGGTACCGGGCGTCCGCGCAAATTAAACTCAAAGTTCTTCCGGCGGCGGAAAGAATTCCGGATTCTCCGAGTTGACAGCCGATCTGAAATTGAACTCCGGCGCGGCGCAATCTTTCAA
>OMKS01003615.1_pt1 | contig 12177 bp, 9 predicted proteins | sample 1674721 | NCBI WGS metagenome assembly OMKS01 (sample SAMN06264996, study PRJEB25208) | sediment metagenome | isolation source: hot spring sediment | place: USA: California | collected 2014-09-02 | reverse complement strand
AACCACGGCAAAAATAAGGGCTGGAAGTATCTTGAACTGCGAGGCGCACAGAGCCGGCTGCACGATCAAATATCCTCGACATTCTTTTACGGGCATACCCTTGATCTTTCAACCGATGAAAAAAGGTTATTCGCCCGATTTCGCAAAAGCACCCAGAGAAACATTAAAAAGGCTGAAAAAGAAGGAATCATCGTTCATTTTTCTCACTCCCTCGAAGCAACAAAAGAATTCTATCGCCTTAACTGCCTGACCCGGAAAGAACACGGACTGCCGCCCCAGCCTATGCACTTTTTTAAAAAAGCCCATGACAATCTTATATCAAAAAACAAAGGGGTCATCGCCCTGGCATCATATAAAGAAAAGTATATAGCCGGCGCCGTTTTCCTCCACAACGCGGGTAAGGCACTCTATAAATACGGCGCGTCGGATCGATATTATCAGCAGTTCAGGGCGAACAACCTCATCATGTGGGAAGCAATCAGATACTATTGCACAAACGGATACCGCGAATTCTGCTTCGGAAGGACCGAACCGGAAAACCACGGTTTGAGACAATTCAAAACCGGCTGGGGGGTAAATGAACACCTGATATGGTATTACAAATACGACATGCGCAGCGGAACATTCGTAAAAGACACACAGCGGGTCAAGCCCCTTTACAACAAACTATTCAGCATCATGCCCATTCCCCTGCTTAAAGCCGCCGGCACCCTATTATACAAACACATGGGCTAACGGTTATTTCCTCTCTTATCAATGGACTACCCGCCTTAGCGTAGCGGGGTATCAACAACTATTAAGCGAAACTTTACTCGCAGCAGGTCGAGGGCAATTAGAAACTGAAAGAGATTAATAAATAATTAACTATGTTTGAAGTCCAAATCATCGACCCAAGTCAGGACTCCCGGTGGGATCAGTTTGTAGAGAAACATCCTCTTGGCTGGGTTGTCCATCTATCGGCATGGAAAAAAGTATTGGAAAAGTGCTTCAAACATATGAAAGGATATTACTTAGTTTTATGTGATGCCACGACCATGGACATTCTCGCCGGATTACCACTTTTTGAAGTGAGAAGCTGGTTAACGGGCAACAGACTGGTAAGTATCCCTTTTGCCACCCTTTGCGATCCTTTGATTTCCTCAAACGAACAAATGGATATGCTTTTCAACTCAGCGCTGAAACTATCGCGGGATCTGGGTATACCACGGATTGAACTCAGGAGCTTCGCATCATCACCCTTGATTAATAATAATCGCATGGTAAGAGATGATTTCTACAAACATCACTTCATTCCCCTTGATAAGAAACCGGAAGAACTTAAAAAGTCATTCCATCGCACCAATGTGCGGCAGAGAATTCGGAGAGCTCAAAATGTGAGACTTGGCCATAGAGTTGCAGACAGTGGGTCAGACATGATGGCTTTTTATGAACTTCATACGAAGACACGAAAAAAAATCGGTCTACCTCCACAACCCTATACATTCTTTAAAGAACTCTGGGAAACATTTTCTCCTTCAAAACAAATGGTACTCCTCCTGGCAGAACGAAATAATACAACACTTGCAGGATTAATCCTCTTTAAATTCAAAGACAGGGTGTCAGCTGAGTTCCTTGCATCGGACGAGCAATACTTGAATGTCAGTCCGAATCACTTACTGTTTTGGGAAGCAATCAAATCGGCATATCACGACGGTTATAAGGTTTTTGATTTTGGAAGAACATCACCCAATAATGAATCACTGATGACCTTTAAAAATCGTTGGGGAACCCAGGTTGTGGACTTACCTCACTATTTCTACCCTGAAAACGCATTTAAACCGGGCGAAATGCTGGAATCATCGATGAGTTACAGAATCATCAACAAAATGTGTCATTGTTCCTCGGAATCAGTGTGCAAACTGTTAGGGCGTATCTGCTATAGTCATATGGGCTAGTGGAATAACATAAAAGATTCTTCTTATTCGTAACAACTGCTATTATTTTGTTATTGAGATCAATCAAAGCAAACGACATAAAACCTGAAACCTGGTACCAGGCACTTGGAACCTTTTCACTCATGTACAAAACCGAAGCCTACTATTTTCTAAAATTATTTCTTCCCAGACGAATGCAACTAGCCATCAGACGGCAGATTGTACGTTGGAAGCTTGCCAGGTACCGTCACATCTGGCCGATCGACAGAAACGCGGCACAACCACCCAAAGGGTGGAACGGATGGCCCGACGGCAAAAAGTTCGCCCTCGTCCTGACCCACGATGTCGAATCACTGAAGGGGGTCCGCAAATGCAGGCAACTTATGGAGCTTGATAAGAGCCTCGGTTTCAAGTCATCCTTCAATTTCGTTGCGACAGACTATACCGTTCCGGAGGAATTACGGGCTGACATTCATAACAACGGATTCGAAATCGGCATGCATGGCCTGCGACACGACAGAAATCCCTTCAGGTCGCAAAAAGTATTCGAGAAACAGGCCGTCGAAATCAATCGGTACATGAAGGAATGGGGGATTTCAGGATTTCGCTCCCCAAGTATGTACCATAATCTTGATATGTTACACCTGCTTGACATCGCGTATGACGCCTCAACGTTCGATACGGATCCCTTTGAACCGCAGCCGGACGGCATGGGTACGATTTTCCCCTTCTGGGTATCGTCGGATACAGATGACAAAGGATACGTCGAGCTTCCCTATACCCTCCCGCAGGATTTTTTACTTCTCTGTCTCATGAAAGAAAAGACCATAGATATCTGGAAGAAGAAACTGGACTGGATCGTCGAAAACGGGGGGATGGCGCTTCTGATCACGCACCCCGATTACATGACTTTTGACGGCGTAAAAATCAGATGTTCGGAATATCCCGCCGATTTGTATAAGGAACTCCTTGTATATATAAGAGAAAAATACGATGGCCGCTACTGGAATGCCCTGCCCCGCGAGGTGGCCGACTACTGGAAAAACAATTTCCGCAGGAATTCATCATTACAATTTGACAGCATAAAGGAAGGTAATCATATGTCGGAAAACAAGAAAAAGAGAGTGTGGATCGATCTGGATAATTCACCTCACGTGCCTTTTTTTAAACCGATCATCAACGAACTGACGAACCGTGGGTATGATCTGACAATAACCGCCCGAGATTGTTTCCAAGTCTGCGGGCTTGCCGATTTGATGCATGTAAAATACGAAAAGATTGGAAAACACTACGGCAAGCACATACTTTTAAAAGTTGCCGGTCTCCTCATCAGATCGTCACAATTAGCGCCGACGATACGTCGTGCGAAACCCGATCTTGCGATATCACATGGTTCCCGATCGCAGGTTTTATTATCGTCACTCTTAAATATTCCTTCCATCGTCATCGCTGATTACGAATTCGTTCAAATAGTCGCACGGCCGACCTACATACTTGCACCGGAATTAATTCCTGATAACGCGGTAAAAGGATATAAACGGCGTTTATTGAAATATCCTGGCATTAAAGAAGATGTCTATGTTCCTTTCTTCGAACCGGATCCGGCGCTGATGGACCAACTTGGGATTAATAATGGCGAAATAATCATAACCATTCGCCCGCCGGCCACCGAGGCTCATTATCATAACCCGGAAAGTGAAATTCTTTTTAAGGCAATCGTTGATTATATCGGTCAGGTGCCGGATACGCGAATGGTGATGCTGCCGAGAAACGAGGTAAAGCAGACCGCCTGGATTAAAGACACATGGACAGGATGGTGTAATGAAAGGAAGATAATCATACCGGATCACGTTGTCGATGGCCTTAATCTTATATATTATTCAGACTTAGTTGTAAGCGGCGGGGGCACCATGAATCGTGAAGCCGCGGCAATGGGTGTGCCGGTATACAGCATATTCCGTGGCAAAATTGGAGCAGTTGATCACTATCTTTCTGAAAACGGACGATTAACACTACTGGAGAGCGTCGACGACATTCAGCAAAAGTTGAATATCTCCAGGAGAGACAAATCATCATCGATCGATAAATCCAATAAAACAACGCTGAATAAAATTGTCGATACAATCGAAGAGGTACTGAACGAAAAAAGATAAAATGCATAAAAACGAATTTGCCATTTTTGACGACTTCGCAAAAAGCCGGGAAACTCCCTCTCCCTTGTGAGATTGTTACACATGTCTTGACCTATTCACTATTCAACCTTGATGGACTCGTAAAAGGTCCTGTTTTCTCTTATTTTGTCATTCCCGACCCGATCGGGAATCTATAACTCATTGTATATACTGGATTCCCGTTTTCACGAATGACACATCAACGAATATAAAACTTTTTGTTGGATCATCAACCTTAGCCTTTTACCTGAAGCCGTGCTCCTGGTTCCTGAAACCTGTTTTTAAACGCCATATGCCTTGCGGCTCTGCCGCCACAGGAGGATTGATGTTAATACATTTAATTTGCGCCGCACGACCTAACTTCATGAAAATTGCTCCCCTTTATCATGCCTTGAAAAAAGAGGACTGGGCTGAGCCGTATATCGTTCACACCGGGCAACATTATGACTTAAACATGTCTGATGCATTCTTTAAGGATCTCTCACTCCCCGAACCGAACCTTCATCTTGGTGTCGGAAGCGGCACCCATGCCGAGCAGACCGGAAAGGTTATGATTTCCTATGAAAAGGCCCTGATGGACAGGCGGCCCGACCTCGTTGTCGTGGTGGGAGATGTCAACTCCACCATGGCTGCCACCCTGGCCGCCTCAAAACTCGGAGTAAAGGTTGCTCATCTTGAAGCGGGCCTGCGCGCCTTCGACAGAACCATGCCCGAAGAAATCAACAGAGTCGTCACCGACAGTCTGGCGGACATACTCTGGACGCCATCACCGGACGCGGTTGAAAATCTCATCAGGGAAGGCGTCTCGCCTGATAAAATCCATAATGTCGGTAATATCATGATAGATTCCCTTGAAATGCTCAGGGGTAAAATAGAACAACAGGATGTTTATCGCGACTTTGGGCTGCAGCCACAGGGTTACTGCCTCGTTACCCTGCACCGCCCCTCAAATGTGGATAACCCTGAGTCGTTGACTCGATTGTGCAAAATTCTTGTTCAAATGACCGAGAAGATTCCTCTTGTTTTTCCCGTTCATCCAAGAACACGGAAAAACCTGGAACAAAATAATTTATTGGATATTCTGCGCAACGGCAACGGATTATCATTACCCGACCCTCTCAGTTATATCCGCTTTATGAACATGGTATTCAATTGCCGATTTGTCGTAACAGACTCCGGCGGCATACAGGAAGAAACAACCTATCTCGGGATTCCATGCCTGACGGTACGTCCCAATACCGAGAGACCGATCACCATAACCAACGGAACAAACCAACTCTGCAAGCTGGAAGAATTGACCGACAAAGTCGATGCAATTCTCTCCGGGTCTTCCCCTCAAGCTAAGAAAATCGAATTCTGGGATGGTAGAACAGCGGACAGAATTGTAGCATTTTTAAGAAGGCACCAGGCCTTCCCAGTCGCCAGGCGTCTTAGCTCTCAGCTCCCCTGTTAATGAAAAATCCGACAATGACACTTGCGAAATCACACTATAATTCCATAACTCATCTTGAGAATTCGATTAAGAAATTACTCGATTACTGCGAGGCTGACAACTGGGCCGGTTTCGATCCCTTCGATGGGTTGAACAGTCGCGTTTTTAAAGCAGTGCCCGGTGTCGACACTAGATTCTGGCGGCTTATATTCATACAGGCGATAAAACGGTCGCCCATAAATCTTCGTCACGTCCTCCTGATCCCCAAAGAGCAAAATCCCAAGGGAATCGCTCTGTTCTGCTCAGCCCTCATCAAATTGCGCGATCTCCGCATTCTGGAAAATGACGACACGGTCTGCCACCTGCTCAATCGCTTGATTGAACTGAGAAGTCAAAATATTGACGATTACTGCTGGGGATACAACTTTGACTGGCAAAGCCGCGCATTCTTCTTACCCAGATTTGCGCCGAATATCATCTGCACGACTTTCGCGGGAAATGCCCTCATTGACGCATACGAAAAATACGGACGAGCCGACTATCTCGACACGGCAGTCAGCGCCGGGCGGTTTCTTCTGCAGGGCCTCAACAGCTCCGGGTCCGATGACGAACTGTGCTTCAGTTACACACCTTTCGATCACGGCCAGGTCCATAATGCGAACCTTCTCGGCGCAGCCTTCCTGTCAAGGCTTTACAGCAGCACCGGGGAAAAATCATTTCTTGATCCTGCGCACCGTGCCGTGCGCTTTTCCGTCAAACGGCAACATGAGGACGGTTCATGGCCCTATGGCGAACATGAGAACCAAAAATGGATCGATAATTTCCACACCGGTTACAATCTGGTCGCGCTGAAAAAATTCTCACAATACACACATGATGACAGCCTGACAGACACCATCCGAAAAGGCTACCACTTCTACAGAAATCATTTTTTCACCGTTGACGGCCTGCCGAAATATTATCATAACGGGCTGTACCCCATCGATATCCACTCCATCGCCTACAGCCTGATCACACTGGCTGAGCTGAGCGATTTTGACGAAAGCGCACTGGAGCTTGCAGAGCGTGTCTGCAAGTGGGGCATAAAAAATATGCAAGACGAAACAGGATATTTTTACTGTCAGAAAAATCGATTCTTCAAGAATCGAATATCGTACATGAGATGGTCACAGGCATGGATGCTGTATGCACTATCAATATTTTTACACAATATCAGGATTGCCCCGCATCCAGGCTCCCCAGCCTCCTAGCTTTTCAAAAATCCCGGCTTTCAGGCGTCATAGCATCACAATGATAGAATGCATCTTTACATTGGACTATGAAATATATGGGAATGGTGAAGGTTCTCTCAAGGAACTGATTTACGATCCGGCGCAGACGTTAATCCATATCTTTGAAAAATACGATAAACGCTTTGTTGTCTTCGTTGAAGCCGCCGAACTCGATAAGATTGAAGAAGTCAACGCTGATACCACGCTCAGCAAAATAAGAGAACAGATTCAGGAGCTCCATTCCAAAGGCTTTGAGATCGGTCTTCACCTGCATCCTCAGTGGTACAATGCCGACTATGCGAACGGAAGATGGCTGCTTGATTACAGCGAGTACAACCTGTGTACGCTGCCGCGGGAGCGCATTATTCAAATAGTTGATCGGGCCATTGATTACCTGCGTGACGTCCTGGGAGTTTCCGATTTCGCGCCGCTTTCATTTCGGGCGGGCAACTGGTTGTTCCAGCCGGCCGAAACAGCCGCAAAGGTCCTGGCGGAACGGGGCATCAAAATCGATTCATCCGTCTTCAAGGGGGGGATTCAGCACCTGCACAAACTGGATTATCGCCGGGCCCTCAGGAATGGCGGCTATTGGACGTTCACTGAACGTGCGGATGTTCATGATCCTGACGGGATTTTGCTTGAGTTGCCCATATACACCCGCATGGTGCCGTTCTGGAAGATGATCACTTCGAAAAGACTCGGCATGCAACAAAATGGACCATCATCACAAAACAACAGAAAGAAAAAATTCTATCGTCTTTTGGATTTTCTGCGCTTCAGGCAGCCGCTGAAGCTCGATTTCTGCCGAATGACAATGACGGAACTCACACACATGATGGATTCGGTTATCCGGAAAGACGAAAAAACCCCGGAATTATACAGGCCGATCGTTGCAATCGGACATACCAAAGATTTAGTCGATTTTGACACCGTAGAGTTTTTTCTATCATACCTGAACACCAAGGGAATTGAACCGACGACGTTTGAAAAAGCGTATAAGAAGTGCCTAGATTCATTGTCAGAAGGGAAATAAAATGAAGGCGACACCGATTCATATTGACTGGAATTCCGATCTCTCAATATTTGCTTCCGAACCGTTTCTCAGAGCAGTCGGAGATGAATATGGATGGATCGGGGGAACCGACGATTCAGGAAAGCTTCGATGCATATTGCCGTATACAATTGTTCGCAAGGCGGTCTTTCGCATGGTCCGTTTTCGCGTGGAAACCATTCCTGTCGGAGAAGAACTCAATATTCAGGAAGAAAAATCTTTTTTGAACAGCGTCATAGAACACTTCCGAGCCGCTGGCGCGGACATGATCATCCCGGCAACCACCAACACGATCTTTCGCGCGTATCCCGACGGCGCTGTTACGGCGCCCTACGGAACGTATATCATTGACCTGGACCAGCCCGAGGAAACGCTGTGGAATAACATCAGTTCGAGCCATCGTCGCAAAATACGGCAGGCCGAAAAGAAGAATGTACAGATCAGATCCGGCATGGAATACCTCACGACTGCGTATGAACTGGTTCGGGATACCTTTAAGCGATCTGATATGGGATTTATGGGCTTCGACGCGTTTGAACGGTATGTGCTGGGTCTCGGGGAAAACGTAAAGATCTTCGTCGCCGATCATCAGGGTGTCGTGCAGGGTTGCACGGTCGTTCCATTCAGCAACCACAGCGCCTACTATGTCTATGGCGGCAGCATTTCAAATCCTTTGAATGGAGCAAACAACCTTCTGCACTGGGAGGCGATACGACAATTTCGCGAGCGCGGGGTTAAGCGGTACGACTTTGTCGGCGTTCGAATCAATCCCGATGAAGGATCAAAGCAAGAGGGGCTTATGATGTTTAAACAGCGATTCGGGGCGCAACTGGTACAGGGATACATGTGGAAATATTCTCTTTCCCCGCTGAAATTCGGCGTTTACTCACTGGCGGTCCGCTACCTCAAGGGTGGGGATATTGTCGATCAGGAACAACATAAATTTATCCAGGGAGATCAGTCGGCACAAAAGCCGATATCAAGTCAATAACTCGGCGCAACTGAAAGGTTTCTAACCCCGGCCTGTTTTCGTTTGCACATAACACGACCATGTGGTTATAAAAATCACCTATGATTCGCGTCCTCCTCATCCATCCCGACAGGATTCCACATTACCGCATTCCGATATATACGTACCTGAGCAGCTATCTCAAAGAGTACGGCTTTGAGTTCATCGTGACATCCGACGGGATTCAGTCGGACAATAAGAGCTTCATCGATTTTAAATACATAGAGATGCCCCTCTCTACACGAAGCATTGCCCGGTTGATACACGAACAGCCGATTGACGTCATCATTGATTTTATGGAATTGAAACACACATACCTGTTTCCGACATATTTTATTGCCAGGTTCATTCACGGCAAAAAGATGATTTACTGGGGTCAGGGACGGGACCTTCTCGACGCCGGCTCAAGCATCAAAAACCTCGCCTATGCCACGGAACAGGCAATGTGCGACGCGATAATTCTTTACGCGGAACATCTGAAAAAATATATCCCGAAGCGATTCCACGAAAAAACCTTTATCGCCAACAATACGCTCTACATAGACTATCAGGGATTCTCACCGGGAACGACGAGAGAAAAGGTCTTGGCCGAATACGGCATACAAACAAAGAAAAACATCATCTGTATGGGCAGGATGCAAAAGCGAAAGAGAGTTGATCATCTGGCGGAAGCGCTTGCCTCTATGAACAGGCCCGATATTGGGTTAATTCTGGTCGGGCCGGACCCGGAAGGAATTCTTGACGGAATAGCGGGCAATACTATTTACAAGCTTGGTCCGATATACGGAAACAAACGTTTTGATCTCCTCACGGCGTCCGATGTCTACTGTCTCCCCGGGGCAGTCGGTCTCAGCATAATCGACGCCTTCCACTGCGGGCTCCCTTTTGTAACGGAAGACGGGGACGAGTCCGCCGAAATCGGGTATCTTCAAAACGGCATAAACGGTTTTGTCGTCAGGCGCGGCGATATCAAGGACCTGTCCGAAAAACTCACTCTGCTTATCGACAATGATGAATTGAGACGCGACTTTTCCAACGCCGCCAGACGAGAAATCGAAACAAACGGACACATTCAAAACATGTGCAGAGGGTTCAGAGACGCGCTCTATCATGCAACAGGAAACCGTAAGACTGACGGATGATTCAAGACAACTTCATAATTAACGGGCACGACACCGTTCTAATAACCGGCGCGGGCGGCTTCATCGGGATCAAGGTTGTCGAAACGCTGCTGGAATACGGATTCAGGAAACTGCGATGCCTGGTGCGATCGAATCGAAATCTTACCCAATTGCAGAACATGGGTTCCGCCACTCATGCCGATGTGGAGGTTTATCAGGGCAACCTTCTTTCCCGCGACGACTGCCGAAACATTGTAAAAGATGTTTCCGTAATCTACCATCTGGCCGCGGGCATTGATAAGACCTACCCCGGCTGTTTCCTGAATTCAGTCGTGGCAACAAGGAATCTTCTTGACGCCGCCATTATCGAGCCTAACCTGAAACGTTTCGTCAACATCAGTTCCATTGCCGTTTATTCAAACGAGCACATCAAGCGCGGCGGCCTGTTGGATGAATCGTGCCCGTTGGATGACAGGCTGCTTGAACGATTTGAACCGTATACATACGGCAAGGCGAAGCAGGATGCCCTGCTCCTCGATTACGCGAAAAAACATGACCTGCCGTATGTCATTGTTCGGCCAAGTGTCGTCTTCGGTCCCGGCAAGGCAAAAATCACCGACCGGATCGGCTCCGATACCTTCGGCATATTTCTACACCTCGGCCTGAATAATATCATACCGCTCACCTACGTGGACAACTGCGCCGAAGCCGTTGTACTGGCGGGTCTCACAGAAGGCATAGAAGGCCAGGTCTTCAATATCGTCGATGACGACCTTCCCAGGAGCAGAGAATTTCTGAACCTGTACAGAAATAAGGTGCGATATCTTATTGCCATTCCTGTCCCCTACTCCGCCTGGTACCTTTTCAACTATCTCTGGGAAAAATACTCATCATGGTCGCACGGACAACTGCCGCCCGTCTTTAACCGTCGATCATGCGCAGTCTATTGGAAAGGCAATCGCTACTCGAACCGCAAAGCAAAAGAGTTATTGGGATGGCAGCCCCGTGTACCCATGAATGAGGCCCTGGATAGATTTATCACCTTCATGAGAGACCGAGGATAAGCGATGCCGGGAATAACAGGAATCATTGCAAAGCATCCCCCGGGCAACGGACAGGAATTGGTGTCCGCCATGCTCGATTGCATGCTCCATGAAAATTTTTACACACATGGCACCTATACAAGGCCGGACAAGGGCTTCTATATCGGCTATTGCGCCATCGAGAATTCCTTTGCCGACTGCATGCCCGTATGCAATGAAACAAAAGATCTGGTTCTTTTTTTGACCGGTGAATGTTACCAGGATAAATATCTCATAGATAACCTGGCACAGCGCGGTCACGATTTTGATCGACACAATGCGTCATACCTTATCCATCTGTATGAAGAGCAGGGCGATAACTTTTTCAAAAATCTCAACGGCTGGTTTAATGGCATTATATTGGACTTGCGCAATGCCCGTGCCATTTTATTCAATGACCGCTTTGGCATCCGCCGCGTATATTTTCACGAAAATAACGACTATTTTGCCTTTTCTTCGGAAGCGAAGTCGCTGCTGAAAGCGTTTCCCGAACTGCGGGAAATATCGTCGAGGAGCGTCGGCGAATTTCTTACCTATGATTGCGTGCTGGAAAACCGGACATATTTTCCCAGAATAAATCTTTTGCCGGCAGGCTTATGCTGGACGTTTCAAGACGGCCGGATAAGAAAAGAAACATATCTCGACATGACGGCGCTGGAGCAACAGGACCCGCTGAATAAAAATCAGTTCGTCGAAGAGCTTGAAGGAACCTTCAAACGCGTCCTGCCGCGCTATTTCGCCGGAGGACCGGTCGGCATCGGCCTGACAGGGGGACTTGACACAAGAATGATCATGGCGTGCCGCGACGCAAAGCCGGGAGAACTTCCGTGCTATACGTTCGGCGGTTCTTACAGGGATATTTTCGATGTCCGCATCGCGCCGAGAGTAGCCGCGGCCTGCGGCCGGAGCCACACAACCTTGAGACTTGATGATGATGCCCTTCTGAAGGACTATCCAGCACTCGTTGAAAAGGCCACCTATATTTCCGACGGGCTTGAGGGCACCGACAAAGTGGACGTGATAAAATTCAACGGCATGGCTCGGGGCATCGCTCCCGTCAGAATGACGGGAAAATATGGCAGTCAGGTATTGAAGCTGTCTCTTATACACATCTGACGCTGCCGACG